>Ga0164243_10000057_pt1 | contig 296704 bp, 259 predicted proteins | sample OricompcompostOP_FD_108781 | JGI IMG/M metagenome (GOLD analysis project Ga0164243, IMG submission 108781) | Organic Plus compost microbial communities from Emeryville, California, USA - Original compost - Organic plus compost (OP) | ecosystem: Engineered > Solid waste > Mixed feedstock >... | reverse complement strand
GATGATCGTCAGCGAGCAGGAAATCGAGGAAAGCGACATGGAACGGCAGCTCATCACCGGCATCGCCCACGACAAGAACGAAGCCAAGATCATCGTCACCCGCGTGCCGGACAAGCCCGGCGCGGTCGCCAGCATCTTCGGGCCGCTGGCCGAGGCCAGCATCAATGTCGACATGATCATCCAGAATGACAGCAAGGACACGGAGGAGACGGACGTCACCTTCACCGTGCCGCGCGCGGACCTCGCGCGCAGCGTCGACATATTGGAGGGCCAGAAGGACAAGATCGGTTTCCGGCGCATCATCACCGATGCGGAGATCGCCAAGATCAGCGTCGTCGGCGTGGGGATGCGCAGCCATGCCGGCGTCGCCGCGACCATGTTCAAGACGCTCGCCGACCGCGGCATCAATATCGAGGCGATCTCGACCAGCGAGATCAAGGTCTCGGTGCTGATCGACGAGGACGAGACCGAGTTGGCCGTGCGCGTGCTGCATACGGCATACGGCCTCGACGGCGAGCAGCCGATCGGATGACCCTCACGGACCGCCTGGCCGCGCTGATGCAGCGCGGCGCCGAATTCCTGGGCTCCGAGACGGCGATCATCTGCGGCGCGATGAGCTGGGTGTCCGAGCGGCATCTGGTCTCGGCAGTGAGCAATGCCGGCGGCTTCGGCCTGATCGCCTGCGGCGCGATGACGCCCGAGCTGCTCGACGCGGAGATCGCCGCGACCAGGGCGCTCACCGACCGGCCGTTCGGCGTCAACCTCATCACCATGCATCCGCAGCTCCCCGATCTGATCGAGGTCTGCGCGCGGCACGGCGTTGGCCATGTCGTGCTGGCGGGCGGGCTGCCGCCCAAGGGCAGCATCGAGGCGATCAAGGGAAGTGGCGCCAAGGTCATCTGCTTCGCGCCGGCGCTGGCGCTGGCGCGCAAGCTGCACCGCTCGGGCGTCGATGCGCTGGTGATCGAGGGCATGGAAGCGGGCGGCCATATCGGCCCGGTCGCGACCGGCGTGCTGGCCCAGGAGATCCTGCCGACCATGGCGAACGAACTGCCCGTGTTCGTCGCGGGCGGCATCGGCCATGGCGAGGCGATCGCGGCCTATCTGGAGATGGGCGCGGCCGGCGTCCAGCTCGGCACGCGCTTCGCCTGCGCGGTGGAGAGCATCGCTCATCCCGATTTCAAGAAGGCCTTCTTCCGGGCTTCGGCGCGCGACGCGCTGGCAAGCGTGCAGATCGATCCCCGCCTGCCGGTCATCCCGGTGCGGGCGCTCAAGAATGCCGGGACCGAGGCTTTCACCGCCAAGCAGCGCGAAGTGGCGCAGAAGCTCGACGAGGGCGCGGTCGACATGGGCGCCGCGCAACTGGAGATCGAGCATTATTGGGCCGGCGCGCTGCGGCGGGCGGTCATCGACGGCGATGTCGAGAACGGCTCGCTGATGGCCGGCCAGTCGGTCGGCATGGTGACGCGGGAGGAGCCGGTCGCCGAGATCATCGCCACGCTGATGAGCGAGGCGCGGACGGCCCTAGCGCGCCGGGCCAGATAATTCTGAGTCGAGGAAGAAAGGGAGGGTGCAGCCCCGCTTCATGCTGCGCAACAAAGGCTTGCGATGCGCGCGCCGGTGGGTGTTGGTCAGCGCCCGGAGTTTCTGTTAGCAAGGCGGCATGACCTCGCCTCACCGACTGGATTCCGCCTCCAGCGCCGCTGCCGTCGCGGCCCGCAAGATCTTGCAGCGCCTGACGGAGGTGATGGCGGCCCGCACCAATGTGCAGGTCAAGCTCAACAAGGTCGTCGAGATCATCGCCGAGGAGCTGTCCAGTGAGGTCTGCTCGGTCTATCTGCTGCGCGAAGGGATGCTGGAGCTTTATGCGACGCGCGGCCTGAAGCAGGAAGCCGTCCACCTCACCCGGATGGGGCGCGGCGAAGGGCTGGTCGGCACGATCGCGGAGAATGTCGAGACGCTGAACCTCGAGGAAGCGGCCACGCATCCCGACTATGCGTATCGGCCCGAGACGGGCGAGGAGCTGTTCCACAGTTTCGCGGGCGTGCCGATCGTGCGGCGGGAGCGGGCGATCGGCGTGCTGTGCGTCCAGCATGTCGATCCGCGCGGCTATCAGGAAGTCGAGATCGAGGCCTTGCAGACGGTGGCGATGGTGCTCGCCGAACTCATCAGCAATGCCGGTCTCGTCGACGAGAATCCGGGCGAGGACCGGCCGCTGGAAACAGGCGCCACGATCCTCTCGGGCCTGCAGCTGGTGCTGGGGATGGCGCGCGGCCATGCCGTCTTCCACCAGCCGCGCATCACCATCGAGCATACCGTCGCGGAGGATATCGAGGTCGAGCGGCAGCGCGTCTATTCGGCCTTCGCCAAGATGCGCGAGCAGATCGACCGGATGGCCGGGCAAGCCGAGTTCGGCGTCGACGGCGAGCATCAGGAAGTGCTCGAGACCTACAAGATGTTCGCCTATGACGAGGGCTGGTCGCGCCGCATCAACGAAGCGATCGACGCGGGCCTCACCGCCGAGGCGGCGATCGAGCGCGTGCAGCAGCGCACGCGCATGCGCATGCGCCAGATCGACGACCCGCTGCTGCAGGACCGGATGCACGACCTGGAGGATCTCTCCAACCGGCTGCTGCGCATCGTCTCGGGCCAGCTCGGCACGGCGGCGCAGCTCGGGCTGCGGCAGGACACCATCCTCATCGCCCGCAACCTGGGGCCGGCCGAGCTGCTGGAATATGACCGGCGGCGCCTCAAGGGCGTGGTCCTGGAGGAAGGCTCGCTGACCGCCCATGTCACCATCGTGGCGCGGGCGATGGGCGTGCCGGTGCTGGGCCGCGTCAAGAACACCCGCCAGCTCATCAATGATGGCGACCTGCTGCTGCTCGACGTCAACCAGAACCGCCTCTACATCCGGCCGTCGGTCCCCATGGACGAGGCGTTCGAGAGCGGCCTCGCGCTCACCCAGAAGCGGCGCGCCGCCTATGCCGCGCTGCGCGACGAGCCGGCGGTCACGAAGGATGGCACGCGTATCGAGCTGATGGTCAATGCCGGCCTGCGCGACGACGTCGCCGCGCTCGATGTGACCGGGGCGGACGGCATCGGCCTGTTCCGCACCGAGTTCCAGTTTCTCGTCTCCGCCACCCTGCCGCAGCGCGAGCGGCAGCAGCGCCTCTACAAGGATGTGCTGGATGCCGCAGCCGGCAAGCCGGTGATCTTCCGGACCGTCGATATCGGCGGCGACAAGGCGCTGCCCTATCTGCGCTCGGACGATGGCGAGCAGGAGGAGAATCCCGCCATGGGCTGGCGGGCCATCCGCCTGTCGCTGGAGCGGGACGGGCTGCTCAAGGCGCAGGCTCGCGCGCTCCTGGAAGCGGCGGCAGGGCGGACACTGCACGTCATGTTCCCGATGATCTCGGAACCTTGGGAACTGATGGAAGCCAAGGCGCTGTTCCGGCAGCAGCATGACTGGCTCGAAGGCCAAGGCAAGAAGCTGCCCAAGCAGGTTCGCTATGGAACGATGCTGGAAGTGCCGGCGCTGGCCGAAACGCTCGATTTCGTGCTGCCCGAACTGGATTTCCTGTCGATCGGGACGAACGACCTCACCCAGTTCCTGTTCGCGGCCGATCGGGCCAATCCCAAGCTCGCCGAACGCTATGACTGGCTGAGCGTCGCGATCATGCGCTTCCTCGCGCGGATCGTGACCACTTGCCAGGCCGGTGGCGTGCCGGTGGGCGTCTGCGGCGAGATGGGCGGACGGACGCTGGAAGCCATGGCGCTGCTCGGCATCGGCATCCGCCGCCTCTCGATCACGCCCGCGTCGATCGGTCCGGTCAAGGCGATGGTGCGCGCCATTGATCTTGGCGCGTTGGAAGCGAGCTGCAAGACCTGGCTGGCCAGCGTTCCGAATTTGCGCGAGCCCCTGACGAGTTGGGCCGCCGAGCATGGTATCGAACTCAACTGACTGGATTTTCTGAGGAAAAACGGCCCCGCATCCGATTTTCGGATGCAAGCGCGTTGACACCATGCGCCGAGCCGTGAAACAAGGCGGCGCCTGACACGGACCGAAGACGGACGAACAATGGCCAAGGTGCCCAAAGAGGCGGAAACGGAAGTCGAGGTCGCAGCCGAGCCGTTGACCGCGCCGGAGCGCATGCGCAAGGCGCGCGAAGCCGCCGGCCTGACGCTCCAGGACGTCGCGACGCGCACCCGCGTGCCGCTGAGGCATCTCGCTGCCCTGGAGGAAGGGGATTACAAGGCGCTGCCCGGCACCACCTATTGTGCCGGCTTCGCGCGCGCTTATGCCCGGGTCGTCGGGCTCGACGAAAACGAGCTGGTGACGCGGATCCGCGCGGAGATCGACGAGATGGGCGGGGTCGGCAGCGATCCCTATGAGTTCGAGGAAGCGGTCGATCCGAGCAGCGTGCCGCCGCGCCTGCTGGCTTGGGCGGTGGCGGTGCTGGTGATCCTGCTTGCCGGCGGCTATGCGATCTGGCGGATGCAGCTCAACACGCCGCCGACCGACGAGCAGTTGCAGGCCGAGCGGGAGACGGAGACGCGGATCGCCGATCCGAATGGCGCGGCCCGTCCCGCCGCGCGGCCGGCACAGGCCCCGGCAAACGGTCCGGTGGTGATGACGGCGGTGAACGAAGTCTGGATGCGGATCTACGAACCCGACGGCACCAAATTGTTCGAGGGCACGCTCGCCAAGGACCAGAGCTTCACCTTGCCGCCGACAGCGCGCAATCCGATGATCCTCACCGGACGTGCGGACGCGCTCTCGGTGACGGTGGGCGGCCAGGCCGTGCCGCCGCTCGGGACGGCCGAACGCACCGTGTCCGACCTACCGATCAGCGCGGCCGCGCTATTGGCACGACGCGCGACACCCGATGGTGATGCAGCGCCGCCGCCGGCCAGCAATGGCGTGACCAGCCAGCCCACCGGTTGAGCCGTTTCGGCGGCCTTTGGCAGCATGCCGCGATGCTGCGGCTTTACCCGCGTCCGCGATCGGCTATGGATGCGGATCGCCCTGTCAGGAAATGGAGATCATGTCGGCCATGCCTTCCGCCCGTTCCGCCTTTCGTTCCCTCCTGATCGCCGGCGCCGGCCTTTCCGCATTGCTGGGCACTGGCACGGCGCTGGCGCAAAGGACGCCCTCCGTCGAGAACCGCGTCGACCGGCTCGAGCAGGAAATGCGCGCCGTCCAGCGCAAGGTGTTTCCCGGTGGCGCTGGCCAGCTGGTCACGCCGGACGTGACGCCCACGCCGACACCCGGCATCGTCCCGGGCACGCCGGCCGAATCCCCGATCGCCGACCTGACCGCCCGCGTGAGCGCGATCGAGGCGCAGGTCGCCCGCCTCACCGGCCAGGTCGAGGAGAATCAGAACAAGCTCCGCCAGCTCGAGGATCAGGTGGCGCGCTTGAGCGGGCCGCCGGCCGCGCCGATCCTGCCGACCGAGGCGCCACCACCGTCCGGTGGCGGCGGACGCGGTTCGGGCAGTGCCGCGGCGGCGCCGCAGACGCCGGCACCGGCGCCGGCGGCCGCGCCGGGCGATCAGGCGGCACGCAACCAGCAGGTCGCCGCGGTCGAGCGGCCGAGCACGGGCAATGCCGCACTCGACAGCTATACCTATGGCTATCGTCTGTGGAGCGCGCATTTCTACCCCGAGGCGCAGGCGCAGCTGCAGGCGACGCTGGACAAATATTCCAATGATCCGATCGCGAGCCGGACGCAGAACCTGCTCGGCCGGGCCTTCCTGGACGATGGCAAGCCCTATACGGCCGTCACCATCTTCTACGAGAATTACCGCAAGCGTCCGCAAGGCGAACGCGCGGCGGAGAGCCTGGCCTGGACCGGAGAAGCGCTCATCCGCGTCAACGACCTCAATCGGGCCTGCGTCGTCTACGAGCAGATCGGCGAGGAGTTCGGCACGACGATGCCGGACAATGTCCGCCAGATGATGATGGACGGCAAGGCGCGCGCCAAATGCGGTGCCTGACGCTCTTCCCGCGCGGCTGAACGCGGCCACGGCGCGGCTGATCGGCCGTCCGGTCGCGCCGGGCGAGCGCTTCGGCATCGCCGTGTCGGGCGGTGCGGACAGCATGGCCCTGCTGGCGGCGGCGGCGGCGTGCTGGCCCGGGCAGGTCGCCGCCGCGACGGTCGATCACGGCCTGCGCCCGGAAGGGCGCGCGGAGGCGGAGATGGTCGGGCACTGGTGCGCCGGACATGGCGTGGCGCACGGGATTCTCTCAGCGCATGTCGATCCGAACGGGAATCTGCAGGCCCATGCCCGCGCGGCCCGCTATGCCCTGCTCGCGGATTGGCAGGCCGGGCAGGGGCTCGACTGGCTGATGACGGCGCATCAGGCCGACGACCAGATCGAGACGATGATCCTGCGGCTCAATCGCGGCGCCGGGGTCGGTGGCCTGGCAAGCGTGCGCGCCCGGCGCGGCACGCTGCTGCGGCCGCTGCTCGGCGAGCGCCGCGCGGCCCTGCGCGCCTATTGCGTCGCGCAGCGGATTCCGTTCGTCGACGATCCCAGCAATGTCGATGACCGCTTCGATCGGGTACGGCTGCGCGCGGCGCTGGACGGTGCGCCATGGATCGATCCGGAGGGGCTCAACCGCTCGACCGAGGCGCTGGCGCAGGCCGATGCGGCGCTGGCCTGGGCGACTGACGGTCTCGCGGAGGATTTTCTCGATCTCGGCGATCGAACGGCATCGCTCTCACGCACCGATCTGCCGCCCGAATTTCTGCGGCGCCTGCTGCTCCGGATGATCGCTTATGTGCACCCCGAGGCCGAAAAACCGCGCGGTCCGTCGCTGGATCAAGCGCTTGTTCAACTTTACTGTGCTAAGACAGTGAGCCTGGCGGATTGCGTCGTGACCGGCGGCGCGACATGGACAGTGCGCCGCGCCCCGCCGCGAAAGGCACGCTAGGCCATTGTCATCCGGCGGCGATGCCTTATTTTGAGCGCGAAAGCGAGACGAGATGAACGACAATAAGGAACCTCAGGGCAATCCCTGGATCAAGAGCGCTCTCATCCTGGCGGGTGTGTTCGTCGTGCTGCTGCTGTTCGTCACGGTGTTCGACAGCAAGGGCATCAGCCAGAAGGGCACGGCCATCGCCTATTCGGACTTCCGCGAGAGAGTCGCGTCCGATCAGGTGAAGGAGGTGGCGATCAGCTCCGACCGGATCAACGGCACGCTCAAGAACGACCAGAAATTCACAGCCTATTCCGTGCCGGACCCCACGCTCACCGCGCTGCTCGACGAGCATGGCGTGCGCTATAGCGGACAGCCCGAGGAGCAGCCCAATTTCTGGATGATCCTGCTCTACCAGTCGCTGCCGTTCGTCCTCATCCTCGGCATCGCCTTCTTCGTGCTGCGCCAGATGCAGAAGGGCGGCGGTGCGGGCGGCGCCATGGGCTTCGGCAAGTCCAAGGCCAAGCTGCTCACCGAGAAGCATGGCCGCGTCACTTTCGACGACGTGGCCGGCATCGACGAGGCGCGCGAGGAATTGCAGGAGATCGTCGAGTTCCTGAAGGACCCGAGCAAGTTCGCACGACTGGGCGGCAAGATCCCCAAGGGCGCGCTGCTGGTCGGCAGCCCCGGCACCGGCAAGACGCTGCTCGCGCGCGCCATCGCGGGCGAGGCGGGCGTGCCCTTCTTCACCATCTCGGGTTCGGACTTCGTCGAGATGTTCGTGGGCGTCGGCGCCAGCCGCGTGCGCGACATGTTCGAGCAGGCCAAGAAGAACGCGCCCTGCATCGTGTTCATCGACGAGATCGACGCGGTCGGCCGCCATCGCGGCGCCGGCCTCGGCAACGGCAATGACGAGCGCGAGCAGACGCTGAACCAGCTCCTCGTGGAGATGGACGGCTTCGAGGCCAATGAAGGCATCATCATCATCGCGGCCACCAACCGGCCGGACGTGCTCGACCCCGCGCTGCTGCGCCCGGGCCGCTTCGACCGACAGGTGGTGGTGCCGCGTCCCGACATCGAGGGGCGCGTCAAGATCCTCGAAGTCCATATGAAGAAGGTCCCGCTGGCGCCGGACGTCGACGCGCGCACCATCGCGCGCGGCACGCCGGGCTTCTCGGGCGCCGACCTCGCCAATCTCGTCAACGAGGCGGCGCTGATGGCGGCGCGGCGCGGCAAGCGCCTGGTCGCCAGCGCCGAGTTCGAGGCGGCCAAGGACAAGGTGATGATGGGCAGCGAGCGCAAGTCCATGGTCATGACCGAGGACGAGAAGAAGATGACCGCCTATCATGAGGCGGGCCACGCCATCGTCGCGCTGCACGAGCCGGCCTCGGACCCGATCCACAAGGCCACCATCATCCCGCGCGGCCGCGCGCTGGGCATGGTGATGCGCCTGCCGGAGCGGGACAGCTACAGCTACCATCGCGACAAGATGTATGCGAACCTTGCCGTCTCCATGGGCGGGCGCGTCGCCGAGGAAGTGATCTTCGGCTATGACAAGGTTTCCTCCGGCGCCTCCAGCGACATCCAATATGCGACCAAGCTCGCCCGCGACATGGTGACGCAATGGGGCATGTCCGACGAGATGGGACCGCTGCAATATGAGGAGCCGCAGGGCGAGACATTCCTCGGCTATTCGCAGAGCCAGCGCGTCCACATGTCGAACGAGACCGCGCAGAAGATCGACAAGGAGATCCGCCGGGTGGTGGATACCGGCTATAACCGCGCCAAACAGCTGCTGAGCGATCATCTCGACCAGCTCCATCTGCTCGCTACCGCGCTGCTCGAGTTCGAGACGCTGTCCGGCGAGGAGATCAAGACGCTGCTGGAAAAGGGCGAGCTGGTCCGCGAGGGCGAGTCGATCCGGCCGCAGGCCGTGCCGGTTACCGGCACCTCGATCCCCAAGACCGGCCGCCGCAAGGGTTCGTTCGGCGACGCGGCGCCGCAGGGCGTCTGAACCATCGGCCGAACGCACGAACGAGGGCCGGGACCGCAAGTCCTGGCCCTTTCCATGTCCATGGCAAGGCGGGGTGAGGGTGCCGATCTACGTCGATGAAAGCGGCAGCCTGCCCGCTGGCGCAATGACCATGGCCGGCGTCGAGATCGATGCCGATGCGACCACGCGCCTGCTGGAGCGTTTTCGCGCTGTCACCGGCCTGCATGGCGAGCTCAAGGGGAGCCGTATCGAGCTGCTGGAGCGTGCCTATTTCTTCGAGCTGCTCGAGCGGTTCGGCGGCCATGCGCGGGTCTGCGTCATGCAGCGCGCCAGGGACGTCAAAGGGCCCTATCCACGCGATCTGGACTGTTATGTGGCGCTGCTCGATCGGCTGGTCGGCGACTGGATCGGTGCGCTTGGCGATGATTGCGCGCATTTCGTCATCGACGAGGGACGCTATGATGCGATGGTGCTGGAGAATGTGCGGCAGGATGTCATGCACCTGCTGACCCGGTGCGGCTCGGCACGGATGGTCGACAGCCGCCGTTCGCCGGGCGTCCAGATCGCCGATGTCGTGGCCAACAGCTTCTACAGCATCGCGGTGGGCTCGCGGCGGTCCGAGCAGGTGCGGCTGATCGTCCAGCCCTTCCTCGATTCAGGCCTGCTGCGCAAGCAGCGCATCGATGCGCCGCCCTCCGAAACGAAACGCCCGGCACTGCAGGGCAGCACCGGGCGCATCCGTCACGATTGACGATGAAGAGGTCGCTCAGCCGTCGTAATCGGCGCCGAGATTGTGGCTGCGCGGCGGCGTGGCCGCTGTGAGGCGCAGCGCCTCGGCCGAGCGGGCCAGCGAGCCGATCTCGTCGGGCGTGTCGTCATCATCGATCTGCAGCTTCTGCATCGAGCCGACCAGATCGGCCTTCAGATCCCCGGGGAGGATGGTCTCGTCGGCGATCTCGCGCAGCGCAACGACCGGATTCTTGTCGCGGTCGCGGTCAATGGTCAGCTCGGCGCCGCCCGAAATGGAGCGCGCGCGCTGCGCGGCAAGCAGCACGAGATCGAAGCGATTGGGAACCTTGTCGATGCAATCCTCGACGGTCACGCGGGCCATGCGTTGCTCCTGGTTCTGCAGGGATTAGTGGAAAGGGTGCGTATCTAGGGGCAGGGCGGCGGGAAGTCAAGAAATGCCTATATCTTAACGCCTCTATTGAATTTCGACTTCGGGCTTGGGAGCAGCCTTTGCCGCGCTGTCCGGCCATAGCTAACGAAAGAGCCACCATTGGCAAGGGCGCTGGCTTGCCGCATGACCATCGGCATGAACCAAGGTCAGCAGCAGGACTTTTCCGCCGAAGCGGCGCGAAGCCATATGGTCGACGGCAACATGCTCCGCCTCCTGCCCGGCGGCTGCGAGCGGCTGGAGGTCCTGATCGACCTGATCGAAGGCGCGCGCCGTCGGCTCGACCTCTATTATTATATCTTCGCGAAGGATGATTGCGGCGAGCGGATCGTCGATGCGCTGATCGAGGCGCGCAACCGGGATGTCGCGGTCACGCTGATCGTCGATGCCTTCGGCTCGGCCACGACGCCATCGGCCTTCTTCGAGCCGCTGATCGATGCCGGCGTGCGCTTCGCCTGGTTCGGCGCGCGGCGCTCGACCCGCTACCTCATCCGCAATCATCAGAAAATGGCGATCGCGGACGGCGCGCGCGTGGTCATCGGCGGGTTCAATTGCGAGCGCCTCTATTTCGGCAAGGCCGACGACGTTGCCGCCTGGTGCGATCTGGGCCTGCTCGTGGAAGGCCCGCTGGTCGCGCGGTTGCGGGAATGGTTCGACGACATGGCCGCCTGGACGCTCGACACCGAGCAGCGCTTCCGCGGCCTGCGGCGCATCGTGCGGGACTGGCAACCGGGCGAGGGCAGAGCCGTCTGGCTCATGGGGGGGCCGACGCGCCACCTCAACGGCTGGGCCCGGCGGGTGAAGCGCGATCTGGAGAGCGCACGGCGGCTCGATCTGGTGGCGGCCTATTTCTCGCCGGGCGGCGGGATGATACGGCGGATGAACCGGATTGCGCGTCGGGGGATCGCGCGGCTCGTCACCGCCCTGCATTCCGACAATGGCGCGACGATCGGCGCGGCGCGCTATCTCTATGCCCGCCTGCTGCGGACGGGTGTCGGCATTTTCGAGTATCGGCCGCAGAAGCTCCACATGAAGCTCATCGTCATCGATGGTATCGCCTATGTGGGATCGGCCAATTTCGACAAGCGCAGCCTGTTCATCAATCTGGAGCTGATGCTGCGGGTGGAGGACGAGGCCTTCGCCGCCGAGGCGCGCGCGCTGATCGACCGGATGGTGTCGGAAAGCCGCCATGTGGACGAGCCGACCTATGCGCGCATGTCCGGTCCGCTGCGCAAGATCATCTGGTGGTTCGATTATCTGCTGGTCGGCGTGCTCGACTATACGGTTACGCGACGACTAAATTTTCGGCGCAGGACGCGAAAGTGACGGCATCGTCCTTCCAGGCCCAGAATAGGGTGGCCGGCGGAATGCAGCGCCAGACCTTGCCCTGCGCGATGCGCGGGAATCGGTGCCGCAGCAGCGGCAGCACGAAGCTGGAATATTGATAGACGAGGAAAGCGCCGCCGGGCCGCAGGGCCTGCGCCGTCGCATCCATGATCCCGTCGGCGATGGGCGGCGGCAGCGTGGAAAAGGGCAGGCCGGAGACGATATAGTCGGCCTCGCCGAGGCGTTGCTCGCGCAGGATCGCGCAGACATCAGCGGCCGAGCCGTCGACGCAGATCAAGCGCGGATCGCGGATGGAGCGCCGCAGATAGTCGGTGAAGACAGGATTGGTGTCGATCGCGACCAGCCGCGCGCGCGGCCCCATCCGGCGCAGCAACTCACGGGTGAAGACGCCGGTGCCGGGGCCATATTCGACCACGCAATGGGCCTCTCCCCAGACGACCGGATCGAGCAGGGCCGCGATGGCCGCGCGCGAGGTCGGGATCACGGAACCGACCATGCGCGGCCTGGCGAGGAACTGCTGCAGGAAGAAGAGATTGGGCGACGGCGCCCTTTTGGCACCCGTCATGCGGAGGGACCTTCCATCTTGTCTCGGTGACAAATTAATGCCTGAGTGGCAAGCGAGTTTCCCGGGGGCCGGATATGACCGAGACGAGACGCGACGACTTCCCGCCGAGCGAGGCCGTTGCCGTCATCACCGTCTCGCTGCGCACCGACGCGCTACGGGGCAGGTGAAGCGAGCGCGCCCATATGCCCTTACCGCCTGACCGTCATTCCGGTCCTGCGGGCTTATGGCTGGGCGGCCGACAATCGGGCGCGCCGCAGGTCGCTGACGAAAGCGTCCTGCTCGCGCGAACGCGAGTCCGGATCGCGCAGGCGCAGGAGATAGCTCGGATGGACAGTCGCGATCAGCTTGCGCGTCTCCCATGGCAGGATCGTGCCTCTCAAGGACGCGAGCGTCTGCCGCTTGCCCAGCAGCGCATGCAGCGCCGTCGCGCCCAGTGCGACGATGACGGCCGGATTCACCAGCCGCACTTCCTGCGTCAGCCACCAGCGATAATGGGCGATATCCCCGGCATTGGGCGTCCTGTGCATGCGGCGCTTGCCTTGCGGCTCGAACTTGAACCGCTTGACCGCATTGGTCACGAACACCGCGTCGCGTTCCAGACCGGCCTCGATCAGGCTCGCGTCGAGCAGCCGGCCCGCGGGACCGACGAAAGGACGCCCGAGCCGGTCCTCCTGTTCGCCCGGTTGCTCGCCGACCAGCATCAGGGGCGCGCCGATTGGTCCTTCGCCCGTCACCAGCCGGTCACTGAAGCCTGGGCGGGGCGGCTCGTCGCGACGCGCCATATCGGCATAGAGCGCTGACAGGCTCGATGGTTCGGCGGGATCCGGTCGGTCAGCCTCGGGCTCGTGCGCCATGTTCGTCTCCCGGCGGTCCGATCCATCCAAACGGCCGATGCGCCGTGCCGTTCCTTTGAATGGTCGCTTCCGGCTCAGTTGCGAGGACTGGGAAAGCTGATCGCGGCTCTTGCGAAGGGGGAAATCCAGCTTTCCGTCCTGATGCCCGATCACGCCCTCATGCCTTCCCTTCAAGATCGAGGCCATGCTTCATCAGCATCGGCAGGTTGGCCGCGGCAAAGGCCATCGAGGCGATCGTCACGCCCCACACCTTGACGGTCAGCCAGGTATCGAAGCTCAGCGTCGCACGCATGACCTCGTTCGCCACGGCCAGCACCGCGAAGAAGAAGCCCCAGTTGCGCGAGAGCTTGAGCCAGCCGGCCTCGGTGAGGCCATTATAGGCGGATTGCAGCAGGTAGCGCAGCAGCGGCTTGCCGCGCAGCCAGCCGCCGATCAACATCAGCGCGAAGAAGGCGTAGATCCAGGTCGGCTTGGCCTGGATGAAGCGCGGGTCGCGGAAATAGAGCGTCAGCCCGCCGAAGAACAGCACGAGGATCGCCGACAGCCAGAGCATCGGCGAGATGCGGCCCAGCCTCAGCCTGCTGACGATGACGGCGATGACGATCGCGATCATGAAAGCGGCGGTCGAGACCAGCGTCGCGGTGATCGGATTGGCCGCGCCGAAATGCCAGCGCGCCAGGCGATAGCCGAGGAAGAAGACGAGCAGCGGCCCGAAATCGAGCGCCATGGGCAGCCAGCTCTCGCCTTTCGGCCCGGGCGCGAGCGGCGCCGAGTCGATGGTGGCGTCGATCCCCTCGGGCTTCGCGTCCTCAGCGGACATAGGCGGCTCCTGCGATGGCGCGCGCGGTCTCGGCGGGATCGAACGGGCGCAGATCGTCGATCTTCTCGCCGACGCCGATCGCGTGGATGGGCAGGCCGAACTTCTCGGCCGCCGCGACCAGCACGCCGCCGCGCGCCGTGCCGTCCAGCTTGGTCATGACGAGGCCGGTGACATGCGCGACATCCTTGAAGATCTCGATCTGCGAGAGAGCGTTCTGGCCGGTGGTCGCGTCCAGCACCAGCACGACGTCGTGCGGCGCCGCCGGGTTGAGCCGGCCGAGCACGCGGCGGATCTTGGCAAGCTCGTCCATCAGCTCGGTCTTGTTCTGCAAGCGCCCGGCGGTGTCGACGATCAGCACGTCGATGCCCTGCGCCGTGGCCTGCTTGACCGCGTCGAACACGACTCCGGCCGCGTCGCCGCCCTCCGGGCCGGTGACGATCGGCACGCCGAGCCGCTCCGCCCATATCTTGAGCTGGCCAATGGCGGCCGCGCGGAACGTGTCGCCCGCCGCCAGCATCACGCCGTAATCCTGCTCCTGGAACAGATGGGCGAGCTTGGCGATGGTGGTGGTCTTGCCCGAACCGTTGACACCGATGACGAGGATCACCTGCGGGCGCGGAAAGGCGGCGATCTCGATCGGCCTCGCCACCGGCGTCAGCACCTTCTCGATCTCCTCGGCGAGGATCTCGCGCAGATACTCCTCGGTGAGCGTGCGGTTGAAGCGGCCCTCGGCCAGCCGGTCGCGGATGCGCACGGCCATGGCCGGGCCGAGATCGGTGGTGATGAGCGCTTCCTCCAGCTCGTCGAGCGTCTGCTCGTCCAGCGCGGCCTTGGTGACGAGGCCGGCCAGATTTTCGCCGAGGCGGTCGGAAGTGCGCTTGAAGCCGCCGAAGAGGCGCTCGCGCCAGGAAAGTTCAGCCATGCGCATGTCCTTGCGCGATGAGCGCGCCATCCTCAAGTCCCGTGATGGTCACGGGGACGATCGTGCCCGGCGCCTGCGGCGCGGTGAAGCGGACCGGCGCGAAGCTCTCGCCATGGCCGGCAAGGCCGCTGGTCTCGACCAGCACGCGCTGCGTGCCGCCCACGAGACCGGCCAGCCAGTGATCGCGCTCCGCCGCGCAGGTCGCGCGCAGCCGCGCCGCCCGTTCCTTGACCAACGCTCGATCGACCTGCGGCATACGGGCGGCGGGCGTCCCGGCGCGGGGCGAATAGGGGAAGATATGGCCATGGACGATGCGGCATTCGCGGATCAGCGCGAGACTATTCTCGAACATCGCGTCGTCCTCGGTCGGAAAGCCGGCGATGATGTCGGCGCCGATCGCGATCTCCGGCCGCCGGGCGTGGAGGCGCGCGGCCAGCGCCACGGCCTGGGCGCGGCTGTGGCGGCGCTTCATGCGCTTGAGGATCAGATCGTCGCCAGCCTGCAGCGAGAGATGGACATGCGGCGTCAGGCGCGGCTCGCTCACCAGCAGGTCGAACAGCCGATCATCGATCTCGATCCCGTCGAGCGAGGACAGCCGCAGGCGCGGCAGGGCGGGGACATGCCGCAGGATGCGCTCGACCAGCGCGCCGAGAGTGGGCCGGCCGGGCAGGTCGGGACCATAGCTGGTGACATCGACGCCGGTCAGCACGATCTCCCGCACGCCTTCGTCGACCAGCCGGCGCACCTGATCGACGATCGCGCCGGCCGGTACCGAGCGGCTCGGGCCACGTCCGAACGGGATGATGCAGAAGGTGCAGCGGTGGTCGCAGCCATTCTGCACCACGATGAAGGCGCGGACCCGCTCGGCGAAGGCCGCCAGCATCTGCGGCGCCTGCCGCTCCACGGTCATGATGTCGGCGACGCGAACCGGCTCGGCGGACGGCAGATGGGTGGCGACATCCCGCTTCTCACCATTGCCGAGGACGAGCGCCACTTCCGGCATGGCGGCGAACATGGCCGGATCGGTCTGCGCCGCGCAGCCGGTGACGATGATGCGGGCGTTGGGACGGTCGCGATGCGCGCGGCGGATCGCCTGCCGCGTCTGCCGGACGGCCTCGCCAGTGACGGCGCAGCTGTTGACGATCACCAGATCGTCCCGATCGCCCAGCTGCTGGCGGATCGCCTCGCTCTCCGCGATGTTGAGCCGGCAGCCAAGCGTGATGATCTCCGGACCGGTCATGGCGCCGCCGCGCGCAGGGCATCGAGATCGATGCGGCCATCGAACACATGGGCGGCGGGGCCGGTCATGGTGACATGCCCGCCTGGCGCCCAATCGATCAGCAGATCGCCGCCCTCCAGCGTCACGCGCACCGGCGCGGTCACGATCTTGCGCCGGATCGCCGCCACAGCCGTGGCGCAGGCGCCCGTCCCGCAGGCGCGCGTGAAGCCGACGCCGCGCTCCCAGACGGTGAGGCCGATATGGTCGGGCGCGCGCAGCTGGGCGAAATTGACGTTGACGCGTGCCGGGAACAGCGGGTCATGCTCGATGAGCGGGCCGAGATTGGCGAGGTCGGCCCGCGTCGCTTCCTCCAGGAAGAAGACGACATGCGGATTGCCCATGTTGACGGCGCTGGGCGGCGGCAGGTCGTCCCAGCTGGTGGGCATGACCAGCGTGTCCATCGCATAGGCGAGCGGGATCTCCTCCCAGCCGAAGCGGGGCTCGCCCATGTCGACGCTCACCAGGTCGCCGGTGCGCGCGGCGCGCAGCAGGCCGGCCCTGGTCTCGACCGTGACGTCGCGCCCCACGAACAGCGGCACGCAGCGCGTGGCATTGCCACAGGCTTCCACCTCGCTGCCGTCCTGGTTGAAGATGCGCATGGCCACGTCGGCCCGCTCGGACGGGCCGATGAGGATGAGCTGGTCGCAGCCGATGCCGGTCCGGCGGTCGGCGATCGCGCGCGCCAGCGCCTCCGTCATGGCGAGGGGCACCGAACGGGTGTCGATCACGACGAAATCGTTGCCGAGGCCGTGCATCTTGGCGAAGGGCAGGGACATGGCGCGCATGTAGGGATGCGCGCGGGCGAAGTCCATTGCCGGGGCGGACGGGAACCGCGCCGCCGAGGGTTTACCTTCGCGGCCCGCCGAGGCAGAGTCGGTCGGCGACGATTTGTCTTTTGGGGGGAAAGTCCATGCGTCGAATTCCACTGCTTCTGCTGCCATGTTGCCTGCTCGCCTGCGATCCGGCGCCGAACGGGACGGCGAATGCCGACGAGGCGGTCAATGCGGGCCTCACCGCCAACGAGGCTGCTACTGCCAATGCAGTCGGCAATGCCGCGAATGGCGCGGACGCGGTGATCGCCGGCAATCAGGCCGATCCATCACCGACACCGAAGCCGGATGCCGCGGCCGCGTCATCGGGCGGACAGGTTACATCCCTGCCCCTGACGCGCGGCTATTATGTCGACTCGGGGACGCCGTGCGGCAATGCCTCCAATGCGACGCTGATGCTGGTCCGCCGCGATGGCTATGGCGGCTCGCGCTATTCCTGCGACTTCAAGAAGATCGAGCGGACCGGGCCGACCAACTATCGCGTTACCGAGGCATGCTCCGAAGGCGGCGAGGCCTGGGGAACGGATGAGACCGTCGAGACGACGATCCTCGACTGGCAGATCCAGGACGAGACCCATTTCGCGCGCATCTCGGAAAGCGGCGACAAGATGAGCGCGCGCTACTGTCCACAGGCCCGCCTGCCCGAACCATGGAACACGAACGACATCAGGGATGTCGTCCAGTGACGGACATCTGGCGGGCGTCTCGAGGCAAATGAACTGCCCGCCCGTGCGGAGGAGGCGGCGGAACGCGTCGCGCCCGGCAGACCGAGACCACTGCACTGGAGCGCGTTCGGGTAACGGGCTCAACCAAATGGTCGGGGAGACAGGATTCGAACCTGCGACCCTCTGCTCCCAAAGGAGTTGGCCATCTACCATATTTTCGTTGTATTGCATAGGTTAAGCTGCCTCCTGAGAGCTGGTCCGGGATTTTTTCCGGGAGTTTTCCCTAGATTTCGCGGTCCGGCTCATTGCCTCGGCCAGATCGTCATCCGTGACATGAGCGTAACGCGCCGTAGTGGTGATGCTGGTATGGTTCAGTAAGCGTGAGACCAACTTCAGGCTGCCGGTGACGCGCAACACCCGTGTCGCTGTGTCGTGCCGGAAATCATGGAACCTGAAATCGGACAGCTTGGCCTTCGACCGCATGCGTTTCCACTGGCTGAGGGCGCCGGACTTGGTGATCGGATACCGCTTCCCCTTGACCCTGCCATCCCGTGTCCGGGTGGCGATATAGGTAAAGACCCATTCGCGATGATCGTCCTTTACGGATTTCAGGAGCACCTCCAGTTCCTCGCTGATCGGTGTGGTGACTTTGCGCCCACCCTTGCCGATCGTCACGATGGTCTTGGAAAACCAGTTGACGTTTTCCCAGCGGATCAGCGTTTCATTCAGGCGACGGCCTGACAGCCTGACGAACTCGACCCAAGGACGATAATCATCACGGATAGCGGCATCCAGGGCATCTTCCTCGTGATCGTGCAACTCGCGCACCCGTTCGGTCGGCTCCTTCAGCCAATGGTCTTTCCAGATGGGTTCCTGCGGAAAGCTATAACGCCACGTGCGACGGGCGCGGCTGAACAGGGCCTTCAGGACTTGCGTGGCTGTGCGGTTCACGGTGGCAGGGGTGACGGGCCGCACCGGCTTCTTTACAAGATCGCCAGCCTCGTTCCGAACCATGACGGTGGCCTGATGACCGCTCCGCCATGCCACCATCGCCGCAACATCGGCATCGGTGATTTCGTCAAGTCGCTTGTCTGCGCCGAAGAACTCCACGAGCCGGGCTAGGTTGCGGTAGGTGTCGCCGCTGTTGGCGTGGCGCTCTCCGACCTCAGACCAATACCGACCACAGGCAACATCAAGGGTGAGTGGGCCGTTGCCGGTGCGCTTCTCGGCTTCAATGTCCGCCTTCGCCTTCGCCTTTATCTGGCGTTCGACAAGTTCGGCATCTTTTTTGTTCCGGGCTTTTGTAGAGCCGTAAAAGCGACGACCTTGGATGCGGAAATCATAGCTGTAGAACGGGCTTTTGGGTGGCTTATAGACGGACATTTCGGGGTCTCCCTGACCTTCTGATTTTGCTTGAAGGTTTCGAGGTTCTTGTCGGTGAAGCGGTGGACTTTCCGCGTCGCGGTGCCGATGTTGATGAAGCGGAGCCGTCCGGCCTCGACGTGTTTCATCAGTGTCTTGACCGACATGGCCAGCTTCGCGGCGGCCTCCTTCGGGAGCATCATTCGCTCCCCGGTGGGGAGTTCGTGCCTCATGCATCGACCTCCCGATCACTGGCCATCGCGCGTTCCAGAATAGCGACAAGTTCGCTGTTGGCACTGCGATGATTGGTCTTTGCTCTGTCCGTCAGCCACGCCTTCAACTCAGGCGGCACACGAAAAATGACCTTCGGCAGTTCTCTGCTCGGCATGCTGATGCTCCTTGCCTCATTTTAATATGGCCATGGGCCATACATGGTCTATAAGGTCGGATGAAGCGCCGCAAGAAAAATATGGCCACTGGCCATAGGGAAGGGATCGACGTTATGACCAAGGCTCCCAGCCGTCAGTTGGACAAGTTCATCGTACGTCTGCCGGACGGGATGCGGGCTAGGATCGACGAGGCATCGAAGGTGTCGAAAAGAACGATGAACGCGGAAATCGTGGCGCGGTTAGAAGCAAGCTTCAAAGCCGAGGAAGATACGAGAGGACTGGCGTTCGTGAGGAGCGTCAAGGATCACGCGACCCAGACCGAACCGGACACCACTATCGACGCTCGTCTGACGGCCATCGAAAAACAGCTTGTCGTGCTCAACGAAAAGCTGTTGGGCAAAGCATAGCGAAACACCGCCGTCGTCGGCCCGCATCATCCAAGCCTGCAACTTCGATCAGGGTTCCCAGACGAAGTGGGCGACGTATCCCCAATAGGAATGGCTGCCATCTCGCGTGTCGAACATGATCTCTTGCACATTGCCAACCTGCTGCATGCGGACGCCTTGCTCTCCGGGTCGCAGATAGCGGCAGCCGAGGGCAAGCGCCTGATCGGGCCGCTTCGCGTTGTGCAGGTTCAGGCCACGCTCCAGATCGAAGACGCTGGGGCAGACGATCGCAAGATGCTTCGATGTTACCCGGTTCCGGGCCACACCGATGGGGAGTGGGTTAACCCCCTTCGGATCAGGCGAGACGGCGCTCGTGGTTGCCTCGACCTCACGATGTATTTTCCCCTGAGCACGGATCAGCGCGGCGGTCCCTTCCATCACCTGCTCATTCGTGGGCCGGGGTAGCTTCTCTTCATTGGACGCTCCCACCATGAACTTGAAGGCCAAGCCGACCGCTATCGCACCTAGCGCAACTTTCGTTGACAAGTTCATGTTCACTTCTCGTCCGTTTTCCAGATTGCAATTAATTGCACACGATCAAAGTGGCCCTTCAGGTCCATTTTTAGGCTCTGATAAGTAAGGATTATCGGAGGTTAGAAGGTGCTCGCCCTTCATCCCGTCACGTCCACAAGATGACCGCTCCGCAGGGTCAAACGGTGCTTGCAGGTCGGGCAATTCATCGAAGCGTCCTCGACGTTTCGGATCAGCACCGGGCCTTCGCAGTGAGGGCACCGGCCCGACCGGGCTGCATCCTTCTCGCCGACCAGCGCCTGCCATGATGCCTTCAGACACAGATAGGCGAAGGCGAGCACTCCAATGGTCAAGCCCACCGGACCTGCGATGACGCTGCCAATCGGTATGCCGATTAACAGTACGAGCAACGCTTTGCCGAACGTGCCCATGCCGCTGCCGAGTGTTACAGCCTGCTGAGACAGGGTGGGACTGCTCTGGAACTTCTGCCCGGTCCGTTGGCCGGTCGTTGCTTCCGCCGCTTCCCCCTGTGCTCTGATCCTCTGACGGATGCCTGATCCCTGATCGGCCATCATTGCCCCTCAATGTAACGCGATTGATGCTTCAGGCCGTAAGCTAATTACGAAAAGTTGCCGGTTACTTACTGATACATATCAAAATCGAAATAGCGTCCCTCATGGCGAGATCGGCACCCGGTTACGCATTGACCGGGAGGCACCATGGTCGATTTGCGGACGAGATTTGGCAGGCTGGTAAAGGCGCATCGCACGCGCATGGGGCTGACACAGGAGGCGCTGGCCGAGCGCGCCAACATCAGCACCGACATGGTTTCCAAGATCGAGGGCGGAAGCAGCGGCGCGCGCTTCGGCGTGATCGCGCAACTTGCCGACGCGCTGCAAGTCGATCCTGCTGAACTGTTTACGCCTAATCTCCCTTCAGGCCAACTTCAGCGGATGACATTGACGGACATTGTCAGTCGGCTTGGAAGCCTCAGCGATGGTGAGTTGCGTTGGCTGAACGGGATTATTGACGCGGCGCTACGGCCCAAGGGTTAGAGCGAACCGCGTTTAGGCTTTGCGAATAGCGATCGCGGACAGATCGGTTACAGGATCGACCGTCACGTCCGCCGCCTTGCGCTCGGAATAACGATCCACAAGCTGCGCGGCATGGGGGCGCAGCAGCACCGTGAACCGCACCAGTTCCTCCATCACGTCAACGATGCGGTCATAATAGCTGGACGGCTTCATGCGCCCGGCTTCATCGAACTCTTTGTAGGCTGTCGCCACGCTCGACTGGTTGGGAATGGTGAACATCCGCATCCAGCGACCGAGCAGGCGCAGCGTGTTGACCGCGTTGAACGATTGCGAGCCGCCCGATACCTGCATGACCGCGAGCGTGCGGCCTTGCGTCGGTCGCATCCCCTTCATTTCCAACGGAAGGTGGTCGATCTGTGCCTTCATGATGCCGGTGATCTGGCCATGCCGTTCCGGGCTGCACCAGACCATACCTTCGGACCAGAAAGCATGTTCGCGCAATTCGTGGACTGCGGGATGATCGTCCCCCTTCACCTGATCGGGCAAGGGCAGATCGGACGGATCGAAGATGCGGGTTTCCGCGCCGAATAGTTGCAGCAGGCGCGCAGCTTCTTCGACCGCGAAGCGCGAGAAAGAGCGTTCGCGCAACGACCCGTAGAGCAGAAGGATGCGCGGCGGCGGATCGCTCGCACCAAGCCCCGATGCGGGCCGCTCATGCACATAGCGGGGATCGAGCGCGGGCAGATAATCTAGGTCGGGAAGATGTCGGATACGGGTCAAGCAGTCGTTCCCCTTTCATACCAGCCGCGCGTGCGCTTCACGATGGCCACCACCGACAGCATTACCGGCACCTCGACGAGCACGCCGACCACGGTGGCGAGCGCAGCGCCGGATGTGATGCCGAACAGGCTGATCGCGGCCGCCACGGCCAGCTCGAAGAAATTGGACGCGCCGATCAGCGCCGAGGGCGCCGCCACGCACCATGCGACACCGAATTTACGGCTCAGCCAGTAGGCCAGCCCGGCGTTGAAATAGACCTGTATCAATATCGGCACCGCGATGAGCGCGATCACCAGAGGCTGTGCAAGGATCGCCTCGCCCTGAAAGCCGAACAGCAATACCAGCGTGGCCAGCAATGCGGTGAGGGACACCGGACCAAGCCCGGCGAGCAACCTGTCAAGCGCGGCCTGCCCACCAGAGGCCAGCACAGTTCGCCGGAGGAATTGCGCGACGACGACCGGCACGACGATATACAGGCCGACCGACAGCGCCAGCGTATCCCAAGGCACGGTGATCGAGGCGACGCCGAGCAGCAGGCCGACCAGCGGTGCGAAGGCGAACACCATGATGAGATCATTGAGCGCCACCTGGCTCAGTGTGAAATTGGGTTCGCCGTCGCACAGGTTCGACCAGACGAACACCATCGCCGTACAAGGTGCGGCGGCGAGCAGGATCAGCCCGGCGATATAGGAGGGTGCCTGTCCCTCGGGCAGCAGCGGCGCGAACAGATAGCCTAGGAAAAAAGTGCCAAGCAGCGCCATCGAGAAGGGTTTGACCGCCCAGTTGATGAACAGGGTGACGCCGACACCCTTCCAGTGCTGGCGGACGGACCCTAATGCGCCGAAGTCGATCTTGAGCAGCATCGGCACGATCATCAGCCAGATCAGCACCGCGACGACGAGATTGACGTTGGCGACCTCTGCCGATGCGATCACACCGAACAGGTTGGGCAGCGCATGGCCGAGCGCGATACCCACTACGATGCAGAGCGCCACCCAGAGGCTCAGATACCGCTCGAAGAAGGAAATGCCCGGACGAGGCGGCACCGAGGCCGCAAGGGGAGCCGTTGACATAGCTACCTCAAGCGACCCGCTGACCGTGTTCGTCCACGACCCGCTCGCCATCTTCCTTAGCGAATGCACCTTGCTGCGAAGGCAGCAGGTCCAGCACGGTTTCCGAAGGGCGACACAGCCTAACACCGAGCGGCGAGACGACCAGCGGTCGGTTGATAAGGATCGGATGCGCCATCATCGCGTCAAGCAAGGCCGCATCGCTCAGGCTTTCATCGCTCAAGCCGAGTTCGCCATAGGGCGTGCCTTTCTCGCGCAGCAGATCGCGCGGCGTGATCCCGGCGCGTTCGATGAGTTGGACGAGCAGTTCGCGGGTTGGCGGTGTCTTGAGATATTCGATGATATGCGGCTCAGTCCCCGCATTGCGGATCAGGCCCAGCACATTGCGCGAAGTGCCGCACTCCGGGTTGTGGTATATGACGATGTCGATCACGCAGCATCTCCGCGCCGCGTGGTCGATCCTTCAACATGACCAATCTCTCGTAGCTTCGCAGCGAGCGCCTTGGCTTCGAGGGCTTCAAGGGGCAGCGCAAGGAACAGTTTAAGCCGGTTTTCCAGATAGCGGAGCGCCGTCACGAAGGCGCGCTCACGCTCTATATCCGTCCCTTCAACATGGCTGGGGTCTTCGATGCCCCAATGCGCGGTTATCGGATGGCCCGGCCAAACCGGGCAGGTTTCACCGGCTGCATCGTCGCAAACGGTGAACACGAAATCCATGTGCGGCGCATCCGGCCGGGAAAACTCCTCCCAGCTTTTCGAGCGCAGTCCTTTGGTCGGATAGCCGATCCGCTCAAGCAATCTTAGCGCGTCCAGGTTGATCGTCCCTTTGGGAAAGCTCCCTGCCGAGAAACCACGGAAACGGCCTTCGCCCAGCTTGTTAAGCGCGCTTTCGGCAAGGATCGAGCGGGCTGAATTACCAGTGCATAGGAACAGGACATTGAACACGCGACTGGTGGGCATGGCGGTATCCTTCAACAGCAGGTCAGTTCAGCCAACAGCGGCTCGCAAAGCTCGGCGCGGCCTTGGCAGCAGTCTTTGGCCAGAAAGAGCATCAGATCGCGCAGGGCGCTGATGTTCGCGCGTTGGATCATCTGCCGCCCACGCTTCTCCGACATGATGAGACCCGCTTTCACCAACACTGCCAAATGCGTGGAAAAGGTGCTTTGGGTCAGGCCGAAATCTTCAGCCAGTTGTCCGGTTGATAGGCCGCCCGGCTCATGTTGAACGAGGAGGCGAAATGCCGCGAGGCGTGTGGGGTGCGCCAGAGCCGCCAAGGCGACGAGAGCATCATCGGTTCTCATGCATCGGGATTATCCGATGCAATGGCGGAGGTCAATAAGCATCGTGAATAACCGATGGAAGCGCCAACAATCAAAGGACCGCGCCAGCGGCGTTGTCGGTGAACAAGCTCCCATCGCGGACGTAGCGGCCCAACATGGCGTCGCTCTTGTGGCCCGTTTGCGCCCTGACCTTGAACGTGGATGCCCCCGCTATTACGGCGCTAGTCGCGAAACCAGCGCGCAGGGAGTGACCGGAGAAAGTGGCGGGGTCAAAGCCCGCCGCCGCCACGCGCTTCTTCGTGATCGTCGATACTGCTTCCCCGGATAGGCGATCGGGGGCGATATGCCCGTGCCGGTCGATGCTGCGGAAGATCGGTCCCTGTTCGATCCCGGCATGGGCGAGCCAGTCGGTCAGGTGACGCACCGGACACCAACGTGTGCGCCCATGCGGGATGGCGATCTTACGGCCGTGTCCGTCCTGATCGGTTTTCGACCTGCGGAGATGCAACACGATCCCTTGCCGGACATGCTCGACATCACCGCAGTCCAACCCAACCAGTTCTGAGCGACGGAAGGCGGCGGCAAAGCCGAGCAACAAGAGGGCACGGTCGCGCACGTCGATGGTGCGATCCCCCATCTTCTCCAACACCATGAACAGATCATCGCGTTGCAGGGCTTGGGCCTCGCGCTGAGCTACGCCCCTGATCCGCCTGATCCCTCGCATCGTCGCCTTCACGATTTCGGCCCGGCAAGGATCGCCATGACCAGAGGCCCGATGTGCTTTGGCGATGGCCGCGAGCCTTCGTTGGATCGTCGCGACGGCGAAGGCGTCGGCGATCTCGGCAAGGTAGGCTGCGACAACTTCCGGTGAGCAAGGAATATCCCTGCCAGATGCCCGGAAATGGGCCAGATCGGCCGCGTAGGCACGTTTGCTGTTGGCGGATAGGGAATGGGTTAGAAGGCGACGGATCGGCTCTGAGAGCGGCCCTGCGGGCTGATGCTGCCAATCCGAGGAAGTGCCAGAATTGCAATTAATTGCACAACTCGCACCGCTTTCATTTTGTACAATTATTTGTTTTTGCATATCGCAATTTATCCTGTGATTTCAAAATCATATTCCAAAGTCGCTATGCCCAAAAAAGGGGGTCTAAGGATCGCGAAATTTCAGCCCAATTTCCGCTCCTGACGGGCGTAGGCTTCAGCCAGTCGCTGATCGCGATCCGACAGCAGATCGTCGGACAGCTTGTGCAGGGCGAGCAAGCGTTCCTCGGCGGCGGCGTGGCTTTCCAGCGTGCCATCGTGGCGAATGTGCGCGATCCTGACATCCGGCAGCCTGTAGAGGTGACGGGCGATCAGCGAGAAGCGATGACATTGCAGCGGGTCGCGTTCGGCACACAGGAGAGCGGGCGTGCATCTAGCAGCTATGGCCAGAACGCTCTCGATCCCTGTGGAGAAGGCAGCAGTCGTGCGTCGGGTTGCGTAGTCGGTGGGACCGCTCATCGGCATCCCGCCCAGATCATCGCCCAGGTGGACGTAGGCGATGCCAACCCGGTTCAGCCGGACCCGCAGTTGCGGCTTGTTGAAGTGTTGCCAGCGCGACCGGGGCGATGATCGCACGTCGATGACGCAGCCGATGTTGAATTGGTCGAGAGCGTAGCTGAACTCGTCCCAGCCAGCATTAGAGTGTCCGAGAGATAGGATGTCCTTCACGATGAACCTTTCAAAACAAGGATCATCCTATTGAAATGCCTACATAAATACAGTTATTTCAACATCTTATGTGCATTTTGACTGTACGTCGCTGGCCCATTGCCCCCGCTGCATCATCCCAGCGCGTTCGATGCCTTATCGCGTCGTTGCTCGGTGGCTGACTGCCAAGCGCACAAGGGCATCCTCCTTGCCGATCAGCCCTCTGCCTTTCCGTTCTGCGCCACATGCGATCAGCGCGGCCTCGACATCGGCATATTGCTCGGCAGGCAGACGCAAGAGGACTGAACGGAATGATCCTTCTGATGGCGTGTCTTGCCTCTCTAGGGCGGCTGGGAGCGCGTGTGCGGGCGTTCGGGTCGCGATCCCTAGCTTCGTCTGCATGGCGCGCTGACTGATCCTCGCCGGTTGGTTCGCGGCATGGCGTGCGACGATCTGGAGCTTCGTCCAGCCGATCCTCTCGGCCTGCTCCTCGGTGATGCTGTATTCGGCAAGAAACCCGCCGACGTTCAACAGGTAGAACAGCGCCCGGCGTTTGATCCCCGCCACCCGCTCGACCTCATGCAGGAAGGTGGGGTCATTGCTATGCGCCGCCCACAGGGCACGTGCGAAGGCGTGGAAGCTCTTCGTGGGTTTGATCGCGAGTGCCAGCGCCTCCTGCTTGAGGTGATCGACATCGGGCGTGGCCTGAACCGAGGTCATGGGTGCTCCTGCATCTTGAATGCACCCGGACATATCGTCTCGATCCTAACGGACGGCTGATTGCAATTAATTCCAATAACGATCGGATGCTGAACCTGAGTGCCACCGCCTCCGACGCTCCCTGACGAGAGCATTCAACAATCACGGAAGCATGACGATTGGGTATTGTTTGCTTTGTTCCTGTTTCGGGAGAGATGCCAGCATCGTAACATGGCGTCCCGTAGGAGCGGAGCGAGTGCGGGATCGCCCTACTATTCCTACCGTAAGGTAGGAGTAGTAGGTAGCCTCTCCTATTTACACCTCTTACCATATATATACGTCATGCTTCCGTGACACTTAACCGTAATTTCGGGGCTGTTTCAGGCGAACAGCGACATGCCCTCATTCGCCATGACCTTGATCTCGTAGCCCTCGGTTTGCATCGCCTCAGCGAAGGCGTCGCTGTCGAAATAGACGCAAAGCTTTTTGCCTGCGCCGATACCTTCCGGTTTGATCGTCACGATGTGCGCCGCATATTCGCGCAGGCGCTTCAGGGCGGTGTTGATCTCGCCCGGCCCCAAGCCCGCCGATGTCGCCCAATGCGCCTTCAACATGGCGAGGCACGGCCCGTCATTACCCTTCCACTTCGGATTGATGGTCCGCCAGAGGTAGGCGATCCGGTAGAGCAACACCGCTGCTGGCCAGTGGCACCCCACGACAGCTTGGCAACGCGCCAGATGGCCGGGGCTGGACATCTTTAATTCGCGCTTGGCCGCTTCCTTGATCTTCTTGGCCTGCTTCAGCTTGCTCGGCGGGGCCTTGGCATCTTTCGCCTTGGTCTTGCCCTTTGCGAGCAACTTGCCCAACTCGGCCTTGGCTTTCTCCTTAGGGAGGAACGGGACAATTTCGGACATCGGTATTCTCCTTCTCGGTTGCACCGAAGGAGCGCCGGGCTTAGGAATGCTGTTGCACATCAGCGTCGTCCCGGCGCTCCTGAAGGCCCTCGCCCTGCAAGGCGAGGGTTTTCTCGTTTCAGGGTTGCTGCGGGAGACAGTGCTTGTCCCTCACCTCACTAGATCGGAACGCGGGACACGACTTCCGGCACTGATCCATTCCGGGATTATTCCGGGAGTTGCGGTGCCCATTCCGGGATTTCCGGGGGTTTTTGTTCCCTTCAAGGTGTGAGAGGTGGACCTGATCGTTCGCCTCAATCACCTGAAAAATATAGGGAAAATTGGTCGGGGAGACAGGATTTGAACCTGCGACCCTCTGCTCCCAAAGCAGATGCGCTACCAGGCTGCGCTACTCCCCGATCCGTCGGTCGCTTAGCCGAGGGTGGAAGGATGGGCAATCGCTAAGGCCGCGACATTGCCTTGCCGGAAATATGGCCTTGCCGAAATGGAGCGGGCGGCGCCGCATCGCGGCACCGCCCGTCGAATTTGCTCGCCCAAGCCAGGCGACCCGTGATTACTCGGCAGCGTTGGCCGTGTTCGCAACCGTGTCGGCGGTGTTCGCAACGGCGTTGGCCGAGTTCGCCACGGCGTTGGCGGCGTTGTCCAGCGCGTTGGAAGCATTCTCCATCGCGGGCACGACTTCATTCGCAACGTTGTTGGTGTCAGCCGCCGGCTTCTCGCCGCATGCGGCCAGGCTCATCAGCGCAACGGCAGCGCCGGCCACAGCAAACTTCTTCATCTTGTCTGGCTCCCATAGCAAATGCGTGCCCAAAAGCATGGGCACGAGCGGCCCCATTAGCGTCTGAGACAGGGAAATCAATAGTTATTTTCAACCGAACCAATTGGCAATAATAGGAGTTTTCCTTTTATTACAAGGAGTTCACGCCTCTTTCCAATCGGCTCCGGCGTCACCATATCGAATACGGCAAGCCATTTGCCAAGTTCCGTCGGCTCGGCTAACCGAGCGCGGATTTCCTGCATCATTCCAGCGATCCCGAAGGACCGATTCCCGATGGCCGTCCAGTACAGCTTCGTCATGAAAGGTCTCACCAAGACCTTTCCCGGCGCCAACAAACCGATCTTCAACAATATCCACCTGCAGTTCCTGCCTGGGACCAAGATCGCCATCATCGGCGTCAACGGCGCCGGCAAATCCACCCTGATGAAGGTCATGGCCGGCATCGATACGGAGTTCCAGGGCGAGGCCTGGGCGGCGGAGGGCGTGCGTGTCGGCTATCTGGCGCAGGAACCGCAGCTCGATCCGAACAAGACGGTGCTGGAGAATGTGAAGGATGGCGTGCGCGGCGTCGCCGACATGATCGATCGGTTCAACGAAATCAGCATGATCATGGGCGATCCGCCCGAGGACGCCGACTTCGACGCGCTGATGACGGAGATGGGCGAACTGCAGGAGAAGATCGACGCGGTCGACGGCTGGACGCTCGACAACCAGCTCGAGATCGCCATGGAAGCGCTGCGCTGCCCGCCGGGCGACTGGTCGGTGGAGAATCTCTCCGGCGGCGAGAAGCGTCGCATCGCGCTGTGCCGCCTGCTGCTGGAGAAGCCGGACATCCTGCTGCTCGACGAGCCGACCAACCATCTCGACGCCGAGAGCGTCCAGTGGCTGGAGAAGCATCTGATCGACTATGCCGGCAACGTCATCCTCGTCACCCACGACCGCTACTTCCTCGACAATGTAGTGGGCTGGGTGCTGGAGCTGGACCGGGGCCGGGGCATCCCCTTCGAGGGCAATTATTCCGCCTGGCTGGAAGCCAAGGCCAAGCGGATGGAGCAGGAGGAGCGCGAGGAAGCCGGCCGGCAAAAGGCGATCAAGGAGGAGCTGGAATGGATCCGCCAGTCCCCCAAGGCGCGCCAGACCAAGAGCAAGGCCCGCATCCGGGCGTTCGACGAACTGGTCGAGAAGCAGGAAGCCCGCGCGCCGGGCAAGGCGCAGATCGTCATCCAGACACCCGAGCGGCTGGGCGGCAAGGTCATCGAGGCGAAGAACCTCACCAAGGCCTATGGCGACAAGCTGCTGTTCGAGGACCTCTCCTTCATCCTGCCGCCGGGCGGCATCGTCGGCGTGATCGGCCCCAACGGCGCCGGCAAGTCTACCCTGTTCCGGCTGATCACCGGGCAGGAAAAGCCCGATGCGGGCGAGATCGACATCGGCCCGACCGTGAAGCTCGGCTATGTCGACCAGAGCCGCGACGCGCTCGACCCCAATCACAATGTCTGGGAGGAGATCAGCGGCGGCCATGACCTGATGACCATCGGCAAGCATGAGATCCAGACGCGGGCCTATGTCGGAGCCTTCAACTTCAAGGGGCCCGACCAGCAGAAGAAGGTCGGCCAGCTCTCGGGCGGCGAACGCAACCGGGTGCACATGGCCAAGATGCTCAAGGAGGGCGGCAATGTGCTGCTGCTCGACGAGCCGACCAACGATCTCGATGTCGAGACGCTGCGCGCGCTGGAGGAAGCGCTCGAGAATTTCGCCGGCTGCGCCGTGGTCATCAGCCACGATCGCTTCTTCCTCGATCGCCTGGCGACTCACATCCTCGCCTTCGAGGGCGACAGCCATGTCGAATGGTTCGAGGGCAATTTCGAGGCCTATGAGGAGGACAAGCGGCGTCGCCTCGGTGATGCGGCGGATCGTCCGACACGGCTCGCCTACAAGAAGCTGACACGCTAAGGTCCTGCGGCGTTCCAAGCCGGAGGAGGAACCGCGTCGTGAGCAGGAAGCCCGAGCAGCAGGCCGGTTCGGCGATCCTCACGGGTCGGCCGACCGCATCTTCTGGCAGCGTCCCTGATCCGCGCCTGGACATGGCGCTGCGCAATGTCGGGTTCCAGGGGCGCCGGGATACGGCAGGTCCCCAACTCCATGCCCAGCCCGCCCCGGTCGCAGCGGACGGGAAGGCGCGCGAAACGGCGGTCGCGCTGGCGCGGCGGGACTGGCTGATGGGCGTCATGGAAGCGCAGCGGCGGCTGTCCGTGCCGGCCGCCGGGCTCTGGCGGATCGAGCGCCTGTCCGGTCAGGATTTCCTAGACCAATTCTATGCCCTCGGGCGACCGTGCGTCATCACCGGCGCCATCGCCGATTGGCCGGCGCTCGCGCGCTGGACGCCGGATTATCTGCGCGCGGCCATTGGCGATACGCCGGTGGAGTTCCAGGGCGGCCGGCAGAATGCCGCCGATTTCGAGCTGGCCAAGGATCGCTACAAGCAGCGGCTCCCGTTCCGCACCTATATGGATCGCATCACCCACACGCCAGGCAACGATGCCTATGTGACCGCTTACAATAGCGCCGCCAACCGGGCCGCGTTCGCGCCGCTGATGGCTGACACGCGGCCAATCACGGATTATCTGACGCCCGGCGGCGGCATGCTGTGGATCGGGCCGGCGGGCACCTTCACGCCGCTGCATTTCGATCTCACCAACAATCTGCTCGCGCAGGTGGTGGGGCGAAAGCATGTCCTGCTCCTGCCTGCCACCCAGTCCCGCTTCCTCTACAATAGCCGGCATGTGTTCAGCGAGGTCCATGACCTGGAGGACCCGGCGCGGCTCGAACGCTATCCGCTTGCGCGGCAAGCGACGCCCTACGCCGTGACGCTGGAGCCGGGCGAACTGCTCTACATCCCGATCGGCTGGTGGCATCAGGTGCGCGCGCTCGATTTCAGCGTGATGCTCACCTACACCAATTTCCGCTGGCCCAATGAGGGACATCGAAGCTACCCGGCCGACTGACCTCCCCGAGCCCGCATTTTTATCCTGCAATGATCGTCTCTTGCGTGACGGCTCGAACATGTCATGCTGAGATGCGGCGCTTGGTCGCGCTCGATATCAATGTGGGGGTTATCGTCATGGCTACCAATCCACCGTCCGACTTCAGCACCGAGTCGAAGGCGATCTTCGAGAATCTGATGAATTTCGATGTCATGATCGGCGGCAGGCTGATCAAGATCATCTACTATATCGGCCTGGTCGCGATCGGCCTCAGCGCACTTGCGGGGGCGCTGGGCGCGCTCAGTGCGATGAGCTTCTCCTTCGCCTATGGGCTCGGGATGCTGATCGGCCTGGTGATCGCGCTGGCGCTCGGCGTGCTGTTCTGGCGCCTCGCCTGCGAATTGTGGGTGCTGATGTTCCGCATCCATGAGGAACTGGTTGCGATTCGCAACAAGCCCTGATCCGGCTGCGTGCGGGCTGGGCTGTCCGTGCGCGGTCTGGGCTCCTGCTTCCGCAGGAGCCCATGGCGGTTCCATTGCTAGGCTGGCTCTAGCTGGCCAGCCAGTTGCCGGTGGCGATGACCGGCTTGTCCTTGACCGGGCGGTTATATTCATAGGTCCAGGCCCGGCGACCACTGTCGAGCAGGTCGACTTCGATCCGCAGATATTCGGACCGGCCCGGATGGCCGGGATCGTACAGCTCATAGGCATCGATCTCATCGATCAACGCGGGATCGGTGAAGCTCAGCAATTCGCCGTGCACCACGCCCTGCGAACCGGTGACGAGGCCCGGATAGTCGCCCAGATGATAGAGCCACCCGGCGATGCGTTCGGGGCCGAGGTTATGGGCGCGCGTCTCCAGTCCGAGGGCGCGGAAGCCCGAGCCGCCGGGTCTGAGCTGGCCGTAGACGAACAGCAGGAACGGCTCATTCATAAGCAGCGAATCGGCCCGTTTCTTCGTCCAGCAGATGAAGCAGCCCATCCGAGATGGCAAAGAAGGCACCTTTCAGGGCGAGGGCACCACGCGCCTCCTTGTCCCGGACCCAGGGGAAGCTGCGTAGATTCTCGAGGCTGACCTTCACCGCCGCCTGCTCCATGGCGCGCGCCGCGACGCGGCTGCGGTCCCCACCATGGACAGCGACGACGTCGGCGCGAGCGCTGTCCAGCAGGGATATCCAGCTCGCGATGAAGCCGCCTTCGCCCGGTGGGGCGCCGCGCAGGTCCTGGGTCAGCGCGGCCTGGCAACCGCCGCACAGGCCATGCCCCATGACCAGTATCTCCCGCACGCCCAATATCTGCACCGCGAACTCGAGCGCTGCCGAGACGCCATGCCGACCGGGATTGGTCTCGAACGGGGGGACCAGCGCCGCCACATTGCGCACGACGAAAATCTCGCCAGGATTGGTATCGAAGATCTGGGCAGGGTCGACCCGGCTGTCCGAACAGGCGATCACCATGACCTGCGGGCTCTGCCCTTCGCCGAGCGCGCCCCAGCGCTCGCGCTGATTGATCCAGCCATTTGCCCGAAAGCGGCGATAGCCTTCGAGCATCTGTTCGAACGTGATCATGGCGCTCGCCTCTGCCGTAGATCGTGAGGGCTGGCAAGCGGGGAGGGCACTCGCTATCTGGGCTGGATGAACGACATCTCCTCCGAACCGCTGGGACCCGGCCGGCGCAAACCCGACTGGATCCGCGTCAAGGCCCCGGTCAGCGCCGGCTATGAGGCGACTCGCCGCCTGATGCGCGAGAAGGGACTCGCCACGGTCTGCGAGGAAGCGGCCTGCCCGAACATCGGCGAATGCTGGACGAAGAAGCATGCGACGGTGATGATCCTGGGCGATACCTGCACGCGCGCCTGTGCCTTTTGCAACGTCAAGACCGGCATGCCACGCCCGGTCGATCCGCGCGAGCCGCAGAATCTGGCCGATGCCTGCGCCGAAATGGGGCTGGAGCATATCGTCGTGACGTCGGTGGACCGGGACGACTTGCCGGACGGCGGCGCGCGGCAGTTCGTCAAGGTGATCGAGGCGCTGCGCCGCACGACGCCCGACACCACCATCGAGATTCTCACGCCCGACTTCCGCAACAAGCATGAGGCGGCGGTGGAAGCGATCGTCACGGCGCGGCCGGACGTCTACAACCATAATCTGGAGACGGTGCCGCGGCTCTATCCGACCATCCGGCCGGGCGCGCGCTATTATGCCTCGCTGCGCCTCCTGGAGATGGTGAAGCGACTCGATCCCTCCATCTTCACCAAGTCCGGCATCATGCTGGGCCTGGGCGAGGAGCGGCTGGAAGTGCATCAGGTGATGGATGACATGCGCTCGGCCGATGTCGATTTCCTCACCATGGGGCAATATCTGCGCCCGACGGCTAGGCATGCGCCGGTCCGGGAGTTCGTGACGCCGCAGGCATTCAAGGCCTATGGCTCGATCGCGCGCGCCAAGGGTTTCCTGCAGGTCGCATCCAGCCCGCTCACCCGCTCCAGCTACCATGCCGGCGAGGATTTCGCGCAGATGCGCGCCGCCCGCGAAGCCGCGCTGGCCCGCGCGAAAGGCTGAGGGCCGCGATCATGCCCCGGCACAGCGAAACCCGGCATCTTCCCTATTCGCCCCAGCAGATGTTCGAGCTGGTGGCCGACGTGGCGGCCTATCCCCAGTTCCTGCCCTGGGTGACCGCCGTCCGCGTGCGCAGGAACAGCGAGAGCGAGATGCTCGCGGACATGATCGTCGGCTTCAAGGGGCTGCGCGAGACCTTCACGTCGCGAGTCATCAAGCATCGCCCGGACAGCGTGCATGTCGACTATATCGAGGGGCCGCTCAAGCATCTGAGCAACGATTGGCGCTTCCGGCCAGACGGGGCGGGCGGCGTGCTGATCGACTTCGCCGTCGATTTCGCCTTCAAGAGCCGGATGTTCGAGATGCTCGCCGGGCAGGTGTTCGATCGCGCGCTGCGCAGGATGATCAATGCCTTCGAGGCGCGGGCGGCGACGCTCTATGCGCCCAGCTCCTCCGGCAGCAGCAGCTCGAGCGCGCACAGCGCGGCCTGAAGGCGCACGCCGCCGCGCCCGGTATCGGGGAAGCGGCGCAGGTCGGCGACCACATTCTCGCTGTCGTCGCCGCGCTCGGCGCGCGCGAACACGACCGTGCCGACCGGCTTCAACTCGCTGCCGCCATCTGGGCCGGCGATGCCGGTGATCGAGACGGCGATGTCCGCACCGCTGCGGTCGAGCGCGCCCTGCGCCATCGCCCAGGCGGTGGCGATCGATACCGCGCCGAACGTGTCCAGCACATCGCTGCTCACGCCGAGCAGGCCGGTCTTCTGCGCATCGGAATAGGTGATGAAGCCCGCCTCGAACACGGCAGAGGAACCTGCGATCTCGGTCAGCGCGGCCGAAACGAGGCCGCCCGTGCAGCTCTCGGCTACCGCGATCCGCCGCCCCAGCCTGCGATTTGCCTCGATCACGTCACGTGCGAGGGAAACGAGTTCGGCGGGCAAGAGCGTGTTTCTGGCTTCTGCGACCCCGTCCATGACATGGGACCATGACGGCATTCGACGGCAAAGGCCACTGCGTTTACCCTTTCCCGTCCGTTGGGCGCGACGAGCGCATCCGCGGCGGACGCTTTCAGTCGACGGGAAGGCACAGCGTCGCGACCGCCTGTGCGGCGATGCCTTCGCCGCGTCCGGTGAGGCCCAGCCGCTCCGTCGTCGTCGCCTTGACGCTGACCCGTGCGGTCGGAATGGCCATGATCTCCGCCAGGCGCGCGCGCATGGCATCGCGAAAGGGTCCGATCCTGGGCGCCTCGCAGATGATCGTGACGTCGACATGGTCGATTCGTCCGCCGCGCGCGCGGACCCGCTCGGCGGCAAAGGCGAGGAAGCGGTCCGATGTCGCCCGGTGCCATCTGGGATCGGACGGCGGGAAATGCTGGCCGATGTCGCCTTCCGCCAGCGCGCCCAATATGGCGTCGACCAGCGCGTGGATCGCGGCATCGGCGTCGCTGTGGCCAGAGAGGCCGTGGCTGTGCGGGATCTCGATGCCGCACAGCCACAGAGGCGCGCCGGGAACGAGCCGGTGGACGTCGAAGCCGAGGCCGGTGCGGCTCGCCAAGTCGGGCAGGAGCTGCCGTTCCATGCGTTCATGGTCTCCGGGATAGGTGATCTTCTCCAGCGTCGCGTCGCCTTCGACCAGGCGCACCGCATGACCGGCGGCGCGGAGCATCTGTGCGTCGTCGCTGGGCTCCTCGGCGTCCGTCCAGGCGCGATGCGCCGCAAGCACGGCGTCGAACGCGAAGGCCTGCGGCGTTTGGACCCGGCGCAGGCGCTCGCGGTCGATGACGTCGCCTGCCATGTCCTGCCCGGCGAGGACCAGCGTGTCCGCGACGGGAAGGACGGGCATAGCCGCCGTCGCGCCGTCCGCCAGCGCTGCGATCAGCCGGTCAAGGACCGTCGCGGGGACCAGTGGGCGGGCGCTGTCATGGATGAGCACGTGACTCGGCATCCCGGGCAGGCCGGCGAGCGCTTCGAGCGCCCGGCGAACCGATGCGCGCCGGGTCGCGCCGCCATCGATGAGCGTGACTTGCTTCGCGAGATCGCCGAGCGCCGCTTCGATCGCGTCATGCGCTTCGGGCGTGCAGGTGACGATAAGGTGGCCGATGGCGTCATGCCGGACGAAGGCCTCGACGGCGTGCGTCAGGACCGGCTTGCCCGCGAGTGGCCGGAGCTGCTTGGGCATGACGCTGCCGCTGCGCGCGCCGGCACCCGCGGCAAGAATGATGGCGGCAAAATGGGGTGGCTGAGGCATCGGCGACTGCCTAGAGCAAGCGGCGCGGTTTGGGAATTGTGTGGCGATTGATTGGCGCACGCCCAACACGAAATGCACCCTTGCTTGCCGCTCCGGCACTTTCGCGCTAATGGCGCTGCCTGTTTTTTAGGCAATCGACATGATGACAATGCTCAAGCCCATCCACATCGGTCCGGTGCGGATCGACATGCCGGTGATCCTCGCGCCCATGACGGGCGTGACCGACATGCCGTTCCGCACGCTGGTGCGCCGTTATGGCTCGGGGCTGAACGTGACCGAGATGATCGCCTCGCCGGCGATGATCCGCGAGACGCGGCAGTCGTTGCAGAAGGCGGCCTGGCATCCGGTCGAGGAGCCGGTCTCGCTGCAGCTCGCCGGCTGCCAGCCGGCCGAGATGGCCGAGGCCGCCAAGCTCAACGCGGACCGGGGCGCGGCGATCATCGACATCAACATGGGCTGCCCGGTCAAGAAAGTCGTCAATGGCGATGCCGGATCGGCGCTGATGCGCGACCTGCCGCTGGCCGCCAGTCTGATCGAGGCGACAGTGAAGGCGGTCGACGTACCGGTGACGGTCAAGATGCGCATGGGCTGGTGCCATGACAGCCTCAACGCGCCGGAACTGGCCCGCATCGCCGAGGATCTGGGCGCGCGGATGATCACCGTCCACGGCCGCACGCGCAACCAGATGTACAAGGCCTCGGCCGACTGGGCGTTCGTGCGCAAGGTGAAGGACGCGGTGCGCATTCCGGTGATCGTCAATGGCGATATCTGCTCGGTCGAGGACGCGCGGACCGCGCTGGCGCAGAGCGGAGCGGACGGCGTGATGATCGGACGTGGCGCCTATGGACGGCCCTGGCTGCTCGGCCAGGTGATGCAGGCGCTGGTTTCGGGAATGGAGCGGCCAGACCCGTCGATCGACGAGCAATACACCATTATTACAGAGCATTATCGCGCGATGCTCGATCACTATGGCAGCCATGTCGGCGTCAATATGGCGCGCAAGCATCTCGGCTGGTACACGCGGGGCCTGCCCGGCTCGGCCGAGTTCCGCAATGCGGTCAACCAGGTGAACGAGCCGGCGCGCGTGCTGGACATGCTTGCGCGCTTCTACGCGCCGTTCATCGCGCGGCCGGACGCCATGCGGAATGCCGCCTGATCCGGCACGCGGCGGCCTGCCGGGGCAGGGCCACGGTCCCCAGCCGGCATTGCCCGACCTGATCGCATCGCATCCGGTCGCAACGCTGCTGATCGACCCAGAGGGCCGCATCGCCTCGGCCAATCCCCGGGCGGAGACGCTGCTCAACATGGCCCGCTCCGCGCTGGTCGGCAGCGTGGTGAGCCATGTGTTGCGTATCGCCGATCCGCGCGTCGACACGGCGATCTGGATGAGCGACAAGCCGCTCAGCGCCTATGGCATCCAGGTCCATGCCGGCCGCAACGAGGCAGTGGAGATGGACATCCTCGTCCATCCGCTGCTCGACGACGAGCGCTGGCGGATCGTGGCGCTGCACGTCCACGGCCAGAGCCAGACGCTGGGCATGCGCCGCGCCTCGCTCGGCGTGCGCTCGGCGACCGGCGCGGCGGCGATGCTGGCGCATGAGATCAAGAATCCGCTATCCGGCATCCGCGGTGCCGCGCAATTGCTGGAAGGCGACGCCACCGAGGCGACGCGGCCGCTCACCCGGCTGATCTGCGACGAGGTGGACCGCATTGCCGCCTTGATCGACCGGATGCAGCATTTCACGAGCAGCCAGCCGCTCGAATGCCGACCGGAAAATATCTATCCGCTGCTCGACCGGGCAGTGGAGATCGCCACGGCCGGCTTCGCGCGGGATTGCCCGATCACGCGCAATTATGATCCCTCGCTGCCCTATGCGCAGGTGAATGGGGACGCGCTGGTCCAAGTGATGCTCAACCTGGTCAAGAATGCGGTCGAGGCGGTGCAGGATGTGGAGCAGGGCGTGGTCCAGGTCGCCACGGCCTATCGCCACGGCCTCTCGGTGCTCAGCACGCGCGGCAAGGGCACGGCGCCGCTGCAGATCGAGATCCAGGTGATCGACAATGGGCCGGGCGTGCCGGAGAATTTCCGCGATGTGCTGTTCAATCCCTTCATTTCCAACAAGCGGAGCGGGCAGGGGCTGGGCCTGGCGCTCGTCGACAAGCTGGTGCGCGACATGAACGGCCTGGTCCAGTATGAGCGCGACAAGAGCGCCGGCCGGTCCATCTTCCGGGTGCTGCTGCCCATGGCGGTGACGGCATGACGCGGCAGACCGGCAAGGTCCTGGTGGTCGACGACGATCCCGCGATCTGCGTCGTCGTCTCCGAGGCGCTCAAGCGCCAGGGCCATATCGTGCGCACGATCGGCTCGGTGGCGGAGCGGGATGCGCTCCTGCCCCGGTTCGCGCCGGACGTGCTGGTCACCGACGTCATGCTGCCGGACGGTGACGGGCTCGACAATCTTGGCGCGCTGTTCGCGACTGACCCGAACCTCAAGATCATCATCCTCTCCGCGCAGAACACGCTCAACACGGCGGTGCGGGCGACGGGGCAGGGGGCTTTCGAATATCTGCCCAAGCCGTTCGATCTCAACGAGCTCACCCGCGCCGTTTCCGAGGCGATCAGCGTACGCTCCAGCAGTCCCGTGCCGGCGGACGAAGCGGACGCGCCGGGCGAGGAACTGCCGCTGATCGGCCGCTCGCCGCAGATGCAGGAAGTCTACCGCACGATCGCGCGGGTGGTCGGCAACGATCTCAACATCCTGGTGCTCGGCGAATCCGGGACCGGCAAGGAGCTGGTCGCCGAGGCGATCCACAATCTGGGGCCGCGCCGCGCCGCGCCCTTCGTCGCGATCAACATGGCGGCGATCCCGCGCGAGCTGATCGAGGCCGAGCTGTTCGGCTATGAGAAGGGCGCCTTCACCGGCGCGCTGACCCGTTCGGCCGGCAAGTTCGAGCAGGCCGAGGGCGGCACCCTGTTCCTCGACGAGATCGGCGACATGCCCATGGATGCCCAGACGCGCCTGCTGCGCGTGCTCCAGTCCGGCGAGGTGACGACCGTTGGCGGCACCCGGCCGGTGCGCGTGAACGTCCGCATCATCGCAGCGACAAACCAGGATCTTGGCGCGCTGATCGCCGAGGGGCGGTTCCGCGAGGATCTTTTCTACCGGCTGAACGTCGTGCCGATCCGGTTGCCGGCCCTGCGCGAGCGGGCGGGGGACGTCCCGCTGCTCGCTCGCCATTTCCTGGACCAGGCCGCGAGCGAGGGCCTGCCGCGCAAGAGCCTGTCCAACGAGGCGGCGCTATTGCTCGAACGGCACGACTGGCCGGGCAATGTCCGCGAGCTGCAGAATCTGATGAAGCGCCTCACCGTGCTCACCCGCGACAAGGAGATCCAAGTACAGCATTTGCGGCAGGTGCTCACCATCGCCGAGCCGCTCGCCGGCCATACCACCGCAGGCGATGTCGACCTGCGCGATGCGGCGCGGCGCTGGGCGCGCGAGCAGCTTGCCGTTGGCGGCAGCGCCATGCCCAACGAGTTGCACGACCGGCTGCTCGCGGTGATCGAGCCGGTACTGCTGGGCGAGACGCTCGCGGCGGTGGACGGCAACCAGATCCGTGCCGCGGCGGCGCTCGGCATGAACCGCAACACGCTGCGCAAGAAGCTCAACCATTATGACATCGATCCGGTGATGCCGTTGCGCGAGCACTGAGGGGGGCGATACGCCGTGGCGCCGCGCGGCCAGGATGCCGCAAAGCGTGTTTCCAGAGCCACGGCATTGTTGTAGCGTTGCCACGATGGATCAGCTTTCCGGCTTGCACGGTGCCATGGACGAGTCGCCGCCAACCCTGTTCGGGTCGCCGCGCCTCGCCCGGCTGGCCGAGCTGCTGGTCGGCCTGACGCTGGCCGCGACGGCCGGCTTCACCTACTGGCTCATCAGCCGCCCGCAGCAGGACGATACGCTGCTCAGCGCGCCGGTCGTGGCGTTGCTGCTGGTGCTCAACCTGGTGCCCGCGATCATCCTGCTGGTGCTGCTCGGCCAGCGCATCGCCCGCCGGCGCGCGGCGCGCAGCCTGGTTGGCGGCAGCGGGCGGCTGCATACGCGTCTGGTTGCGCTGTTCTCGATGATCGCCAGCGTGCCGCTGCTGCTGGTGGTGATCTTCGCTTCGCTGCTGTTCCAATATGGCGTGCAATTCTGGTTCTCGTCCGATGCGCGGGGCATGTTGCAGAACGCCAGCGATCTGGCGCGCGGCTACTATCAGTCCAACCTCAAGGAGCTAGGCGAGGAAACCGTCACCATGGCGGGCGACCTGCGCGACTATCTGGCCCAGTCGTCGATCACCAGCCCATCCTTCGCGGAAGGCTATATCTACCAGGTCGTCACCCGGAAGCTGAACCGCTCGGCGATCATCGAGATCGGCCGCGATGGCGTGGCGCGCACGGCGGCGACCGTGGACCCGGAGCGGCGCACCGCCACCAATGTCGTGACGCCCGAGGTCGTGCGGCGGCTGCGCTCGGGGGAGCCGGTGGTGGTGCAGGAGAAGCCCAATCAGATCGAGGCGTTCGTCCTGCTCTATCCCGATTCGAGCACTTATCTCTATGCCACGCGCGATTCGCAGATCTCCGCGTTCAGCGAGATGCAGCGGGCACAGGCGGTGCTCGCCGACTATGACGATTTCGCCGCCCAATCGCGCCAGCTGCAGCTGCGCTTCAACATCGCGCTGTTCATCGGCACGCTGATGCTGGTCGGCACGGCCGTCTGGATCGCGCTGGCGGTGGCGGACCGGCTGGTGCGGCCGGTGGGCGAGCTGGTCGACGCGGCCCGGCGCGTGACGGCAGGTGATCTTTCCGCACGCGTTGCCGATCCCAAGGCGGCAGACGAGCTGGGTACGCTCGCCAATGCATTCAACCGGATGACCCAACGGCTCGAAGCGCAGACCGGCGCGCTGGTCTCCGCCAACAACCAGCTCGCCAATCGCCGTGCGCTCATCGAAGCGGTGCTTTCCGGGGTCAGCGCGGGCGTGCTGTCGGTCGACCAGAGCGGCGTGGTGCAGCTGGTCAACAGCTCGGCGACGGCGCTGCTCGTCAAGCCCGGCGTGCAGGCAGTGGGCCAGCCGCTCTCACAGCTTTCCGAGGAGCTGGCCGAGCTGCTCGCCGCCGGCGTCGGCAACGACATCATCCAGATCCGCGCCGGCGGGGAAATCCGCACGCTGGCCGTGCGGGTGATGGCCGAGGGCGGCAATCATGTCATCACCTTCGACGACATCACCCAGCAGCTGCTCGACCAGCGTCGCGCCGCCTGGTCGGACGTGGCGCGGCGCATCGCGCACGAGATCAAGAACCCGCTTACGCCCATCCAGCTCGCCGCCGAGCGGCTGCAGCGCCGCTATGCCAAGGAAGTCGATTCCGATCCCGGCACCTTCCGGCGCCTCACCGAAACGATCGTGCGGCAGGTGGGCGACCTGCGGCGCATCGTGGACGAGTTCGGCTCCTTCGCGCGTATGCCCAAGCCGGTGTTCCGCGAGGAAGCGGTGATCGACATCGCCCGGCACGCCATGTTCCTGCAGGAGGTGGCACATCCGCAGATTGCGTTCAGCTTCATCAGCAACGGGGCCGAGCCGATGCTGGTCTGCGATCGCCGGCAGCTCGGCCAGGCGCTCACCAACATCATCAAGAACGCGGTCGAAGCGATCGAGCAGCGCCACGCCCAGCAGGAGGCCGATGGCTCGGCACCCGCCGAAGGACCACACGGCCACATCAACATGACGCTCGCGCGCGAGGGCAAGGACATCATGATCGCGCTCGCCGACGACGGCATCGGCCTGCCGGTCGAACGCGAGCGGATCATTGAGCCCTATATGACGACGCGGGCCAAGGGCACCGGCCTTGGCCTCGCGATCGTGAAGAAGATCGTCGAGGAGCATTTTGGCACGATGACGTTCGGTGATGCCGACGGCGGTGGCGCGATCGTGACACTGCGCTTCGACACCGAACGGCTCGGCCGGCTCGCCGAGGATAGTGATGAAGGTTCAGTGAAAGAGACGTTGAATGGCGCTTGATGTTCTGATCGTGGATGACGAGGCGGATATCCGTGAACTGGTGGCGGGCGTGCTGGAGGACGAAGGCTTCCAGACCCGCCTGGCCGGCACCAGCGACGAGGCGCTGGAGGCGCTGGCGACACGGCGACCTTCGCTAGTGCTGCTCGACGTCTGGCTGCAGGGTTCGCGGCTCGATGGGCTGGAACTGCTGGAGGAGATCAAGCAGCGCGACGCCACCATCCCCGTGCTGATGATCTCGGGTCATGGCAATATCGATACGGCGGTGGCCGCGATCCGGCGCGGCGCGGTGGACTTCATCGAAAAGCCGTTCGAGTCGGACAAGCTGCTCCACATCGTCTCGCGCGCGACCGAGACCGAGCGGTTGCGGCGCGAGAACCAGGTTCTGCGCGCCCGGTTCGGCCAGGAGGAGGAGCTGACCGGCACCAGCAATGCGATCAACGCGGTGCGCGCGACGATCAAGAAAGTGGCGGGGACGGGCAGCCGCGTGCTCATCACGGGGCCGGCGGGCGTCGGCAAGGAAGTGGCGGCGCGGATGCTGCACAACTGGTCGACGCGCTCGGACGGGCCGTTCGTGATCGTCACCGCGGCGCGCATGGAGCCCGAGCGGGCCGAGGAAGCGCTGTTCGGCGAGGAGGGGCCGGACGGCGTCATCCGCCCCGGCCTGCTCGAACAGGCGCATGGCGGCACGCTGTTCCTGGACGAGATCGCCGACATGCCGCTCACCACGCAAGGCAAGATCCTGCGCGTGCTCACCGACCAGAGCTTCACTCGCATCGGCGGCCAGCGGCAGGTGAAGGTGGACATCCGCGTGATCTCGTCGACCGCGCGCGACCTCAAGGAGGAGATCGAGGCGCGGCGTTTCCGCGAGGATCTCTACTATCGGCTCAACGTGGTGCCGCTGGCGCTGCCGCCGCTGGCCGAGCGGCGCGACGACATTCCGGGACTGGTGGAGCATTATCTCGCCCGCTTCGCCGCCGAGCGCGGCATGCCGGCGCCGACCATGGCCGCCAATGCGATGGCCGCGCTGCAATCGGGCGACTGGCCCGGCAATGTCCGCCAGCTGCGCAATGTCGTCGAGCGCACCATCATCCTCGCCCCGATGCAATCGGGCGGTGTCATCGAGCTGGACATGCTGCCGGTCGAGGCTTCAGGCGGCAATGACGAGCGCGGGCTCTCCAGTGCGATCATGGGCGCGCCGCTGCGCGAAGCGCGCGAGAATTTCGAGCGGGAGTATCTGCGCGTCCAGATCAAGCGCTTTTCCGGGAACATCTCGCGCACTGCCGCATTCATCGGCATGGAACGCTCGGCCTTGCATCGCAAGCTCAAGTCGCTGGGACTGGGCGAGGGCAAGGACGGCTGATCCGAGTTGAATCGGCGAAGGTTTGGAGCAGTATCAGGTGGATTTCCCGGCTGAAATCGCTTAAGTCTTCCCGTGCCCGGAGACGGGTGATGAAATCGACGTTCGGATTGGACGCGATGCGGGCAGCGACCCGCCAATAATGGAGTAGAAAATGGCTGATAAGCTGAATAACCTTCAGGATATTTTCCTGAACTCACTCCGCAAGAGCAAGACGCCCGTCACGATGTTTCTGGTGAAGGGCGTGAAACTGCAGGGCATTGTTACCTGGTTCGATAATTTCTCGGTCCTGCTCCGTCGCGACGGGCAGACCCAGCTTGTCTACAAACATGCGATCTCGACCGTGATGCCCGCGCATCCGATCGACCTCGCGCGGATCGAATCGGCCTTCTCGGCCAATGAGCGCAAGCCCAAGCTGCTGCAGGAGATCTTCCTGTCGGCGGTGCACAAGTCGGGCGAGCCAGTCACCATGTTCCTGGTGAACGGCGTGATGCTCCAGGGTGAGATTTCGGCGTTCGATCTGTTCTGCATGCTGCTGCAGCGCGACGGGCTGGTCCAGCTCGTCTACAAACATGCCATTTCCACGGTCCAGCCGGCGCATCCACTCGACCTCTCCGGCGAGAGCGACGATGATGACGACGACTGACCGGGCGCGGGGCTGAGCCATCGCGCATTTTACGGAACGGGAGGAAGTCTCGCGGGGCACTCGCGCGCTGGTCGTTCATGCCGATCTGGGTGGGCGGCAGCGACGCGACACCGCCGCACGGCTGGAGGAGGCGAGGGGGCTGGCGCTCGCCATCGGGCTCGACGTGGTCGGGACCGCGACCGTGCGCGTGCGCCAGTCGCGCCCGGCGACGCTGCTCGGCTCGGGACAGGTCAGCGAGATCGGCGCGCGGGTGGTCGAGGCGGAGGCCGAACTGGTCGTTGTCGACAACAGCCTGACACCGATCCAGCAGAGCAATCTCGAAAAGGCCTGGAACGCCAAGGTGATCGACCGCACCGGCCTCATCCTCGAAATCTTCGGCGAGCGGGCGGCGACGGCCGAAGGGCGGCTGCAGGTCGAGCTGGCGCATCTCGACTATCAGGCGGGCCGGCTGGTGCGCAGCTGGACCCACCTGGAGCGGCAGCGCGGCGGTTTCGGCTTCCTGGGCGGTCCGGGCGAGACGCAGATCGAGGCGGACCGACGGATGATCCGCGACCGCATGGCGCGCATCCGCCGCGAGCTGGAGCAGGTGACGCGCACCCGCGGCTTGCATCGCGCCCGGCGGCAGCGCGCGCCCTGGCCGGTGATCGCGCTGGTGGGCTATACCAATGCCGGCAAGTCGACCCTGTTCAACCGGCTGACCGGCGCCGGGGTGCTGGCGCAGGACATGCTGTTCGCCACGCTCGATCCGACCATGCGACAGATCAGCCTGCCTGGTATCGACAAGGCGATCCTCTCGGACACGGTGGGCTTCGTCTCGGATCTGCCGCACCAGCTCGTCGCCGCCTTCCGCGCGACGCTGGAGGAAGTGCTCTCGGCCGACCTCATCCTGCATGTGCGAGACATCGCGCATCCCGATACGGAAGCGCAGAAGGCCGATGTGCTGGACGTGCTGGCGGACCTGGGCGCCGTATCGGGCGAGGTGGCTGAGCAGGGCAAGGGGCAGGATATCCATGCGCCGATGATCGAGATCTGGAACAAGATCGACCTGATCGATGATCCCGACCATGCCGCAGCCGTCCGCGCCCGCGCGGCGCAGGACCCAACGGTCGCTCTGGTCTCGGCGCTGACGGGCGAGGGTGTCGATGATCTCAAGCGCCATCTCGCCGATATTCTCGGCAAGAGCCATCGGCGCTATGAGCTAGAGCTGGACGCCAGCGAGGGCGCAGCGCTCGCTTGGCTGCATGCGCATGGTGAAGTCCTGTCCGAAACGACTGAAACGATGGGACAATCGATCAGGCAGTATGTCTCCGTGCGGATGGATCCCGCCGACCATGAGCGGTTCCTGCGGCAATTTGGCGGTGCAACTGGCTTGACCGGGGGAGGCTGAAGCCTTGGTGTAACGAACGGAGTTTTGTGATCTCTGTCAAGCTTCAGCCAGTGCCCGGCAGGGCAGCATGGCGCTTGGCGCGCTGCCAGAGCGCTTCCTTCTGCTCGATGCTCAGCGCCGCAAAGCCATCGCCTGCCTCGGCTTCCATCGCGCGGAACCGCTGCTCGAACTTACGCGTGGCCCGGCGAAGCGCCGCTTCGGGTTCCACCCCATGGTGGCGCGCCAGATTGACGGTCGCGAAGAGCAGGTCGCCGATTTCCTCTTCAAGCGCGTCCTCACCTTTGGCGGAATGAACTTCATCCAATTCTTCCAGAAGCTTGTCCCGCACATCTTCGATCTTGTCCCAGTCGAAGCCGACGCGTGCGGCGCGCTTCTGGATCTTCTCGGCGCGCGCCAGGGCCGGAAGCGCCAGCGCCACACCGGCCAGTGCCGAGCGGTCGGCATTGACCGCGGCCGCGCGCTCGGCCGCCTTGATCTCATCCCAGCCAGGCGAAACGCCGCCGGTATCCTCGAAGATATGCGGATGACGTCGCACCATTTTGTCGCAAATCGCTGAAATCACGTCCTCAAGGTCGAAGCTGCCGGCTTCCTGCGCCATGCGGCTGTGGAACACGACCTGGAGCAGCAGATCGCCAAGCTCGTCCTTGAGCGCCGCCATGTCGCCGCGCGCGATCGCATCGGCGACCTCATAGGCTTCCTCGATCGTGTAGGGCGCGATCGATGCGAAATCCTGCGCAACATCCCAGGAGCAGCCGCGCTCGGGATCGCGCAGATGCGCCATGATCTGCTGGAGGGGAGTGATATTGGCTGCCCCGTCGTTCATCGCTAAGTCCGATAATATATATTATGTTAAATCAATGGATGCTGAAACAAGTTCAGCATGACGTGGTTTGTTGGCGAGCAGCAGCCCTCAAGCCGGCACGCGCGCCGCATCGAACTCGTGGATCAGCGACACCGTCTGCTCGATATTGGCACGGCTCGATGCGCCGAACAGGATCGATTCCACATGCGGCTCGGCGCAGATCCACTCGATCGCCTCACGCGGCCGGATGGCGCCCGAGCCGAGCACCGACATGGCGATCATCCGTGCCGGATAGCGCTTCAGCACGTCGCGATAACCCTCGATGCCACCGGACATGCGGAAGCCGATCTTGTTGTAATTGGCGCAGACGATCGGATTCTCGAGGCCCACATCCTTGAGCATCGGCAGCAGCTTGGGCACGTTCATGGTGATGAAGCCGGCCTCGGCATTGTAGCGGCTCCGGATATGGTCCGAAAACACCCGGAAGGCCTCGGCGAAGCCCAGGCCCTGCACCAGATCGGTCACGACATTCTGCAGGAAGACGACCGGCGTGCGCAGGTCGCGGAACATCTTCATCTCGGCATCGACGAGCAAGGTCATCATGCTCTCGATGTCCTTGTTGAGCACTGCCTTGGTGCCGCGCAGCACGGTGTCGACCAGCCCTTCCTTGGGCAGGAACTTGCGCACCGCGTCGAAATAGCCGAGCTCGGTCACGGCGTTGGCATATTTGTGGGCGTAAGGCATGCCCGGGTAGAATGTGAAGCCTTCCCATTTGGCGGGATTGGCGCGCACATCGTCGGCGATTTTCTCGATCTTGTCGTGCGTGGTGCACATGAAACCGCCGGCGCCGGCATGCAGAGCGATCTGGAGCACGTCGATGATCGCATCGATCCCCTGGAAGCGCATGGCCTGCTGGCGCGCTTTCTCCTCCGACATATGGTTGATGCCGAAGAATTGATTGTCGCCGAACAATATGCGTTCCATATGCCTGTTTATCCTCGATAATCTCGGATCATGCCTGTTCGTGCACGGGTTGCCCGGCGCTTGCGGCCGGCTTGCGGACGATCGTGGCCGGTGACGGAAATTCGGGCGCCCGATAGAAGCCCAGCCAGTCGAACAGCACCAGCCAGAAGAATTCCAGCGTGCGCGCATAGCGCCGCCAGTAACGCTTGGGCTCGGTGACCATACGATAGACCCATTCCAGGCCATTGCGGTTCATCCAGCCCGGCGCGCGCTTCACGGCTTCCGCCTCATAGTCGATGACCGCGCCGACGCCCATATAGACCTTCACGCCCGGCATCAGGTGGCGGTGCCTGTGGATCCAGATCTCCTGCTTGGGTGCGCCCAGGCCCACGATGAGGCAGGTGGCGCGCGACGCGTTTATCATGTCGATCACCTCGGCCCCTTCCCTCTCGTCGTTCACGAAATTGAACGAAGGGCCATGCGCGCCCACGACGATGTCGCGCCCGACGATGCGGTTCACCCGCTCCAGCGCCCGCTGCGCGATACCGGGCTTGGCACCCAGGAAGAAGATGCGCACGTTCGGATTATTGGCGTGGTGCCGGTAATAGGCCGGCACGATGTCCGAGCCGGACGTCTTGCATTTGATGCCCCGTCCGATCAGCCCCAGCGCCCAATAGACATATTTGCTGTCCGCCGAGACCATGACGGCATCGGCATAGGCGGCGGCGAAGGCCGGGTTGCGCTGGAGATGATAGAGATGGTCGGGATTGAGCGTGAAGAGCATCCCCTCGTCAAGCCGCTCGACGATCTCGGGGATCGTCAGCGCGTCGACCCAGGCGTTGAGCAGCCGGGATTGCTTCCAGCTGCCGAAACCGGGCCGCGAGGTGGTGCGGGTCTTCTCCATCACCGGCCGAGCAGCTTTCCGAGCATACCGCCCGAGCGGCGCTGCTGCGTCATGACCGCGCCAGCGCTGAGGTCGCCCATGGCCGAGGCGCGGATCATGTCGATGGTGGCATCGGTATCGGCGGCGCCGGCAAAGCCGTTCTGCACCTCCTTGCGCGTGCCGAGGATCGCCTGGCCAAACGCCTCGAGCTGCGCGCTATATTCCTCGCCGCGCAGGTAGAAGCTCACCGGCGGTGTCAGCTCGGTGATATATTTGACCGTCCAGCCTTCCTGATAGCCGGCCGGAATAGGTGCGCTGCCGGTCAGATAGACCTGGATCTCCTGCCGGTCCGCATAGATCTTGCCCCCCTCGCCCCAGATCGAGATGCGCGTCGTCATCTTGCGGACCGAGGGGTCCGACCAGTTGACCGAGAGCTGCGCGGTCACGCCGTCCGCGAAGGTGAGACCGGCATAGACCTCGTCGTCCACCTCGGCCGAGAAGCCGCTCTTGAGCAGCGCGCCGGTGCAGGTCTCGGGCCGACCGAAATACCAGTTCACCAGGTTGAGCGGGTGGGCGGCATAGTCATAGAGGCAACCGCCCCCCTGCCCCGCCTTGCCACGCCAGGTCGGCTTGGTGGGCTTGAGCACCACCGGGCCATAGGCTTCCGCCTGCACATGCCTCACACGGCCGAGCGCTCCGGCGTCGAGAAGCTTCTTCACCTCATTGAAGGTGCCGATGAAGCGATTGTGATAGCCGACCTGCGCGACCAGGCCCTTCGACGCCGCAAGCTGCGCAAGCGCTTCGCTTTCTCCGGCGGAGAGCGTCAGCGGCTTTTCGCAGAAGACATGCAGTCCGCGTTCCAGCGCGGCATGGACCATCGGCGCATGCGCCGTGGTCGGCGTGGCGATGATGATCGCCTGCAGGTCCGGCATGGCCAGCACATCGTCATATTTGGCGACATAATGGAGCTTGCCATATTTCTCGATGACCTGCCCGACCAGCGCCGCGGAATCGCAGATGGCGGTCACGTTGAAATCGTCGAGAGCGTTCACGATCGCCAGATGGGACAACCCCATCTTGCCCAGGCCTATCACCGCGACATCGATTGCCAAATCCGCCTCCGCCTTTGCGCGCCGGGGCTATGGCATCCAGCCATCGGCGAAGTCAATCGAACGGCGAGCGCCGCCGCAATTCCGGTTTGGGACAAACCGACGAAACACCCCATTCCAGCGCCGTGTCGAACAGCAAGGGCTCAACAAGCCCAACTACTGAGGGGGTGCGGGTCTCGATATCCCGACGGTATCGGTGCGGGTTTCGGCTGTGCCGGAAAATCCCGGCAGCCCATCATACGGGAAGAACCGAACGCCGAGAATGGCGCACCTGTCGAAACCCGGCCTCCCAAACCGTACCATCGCCGCAGGCTTGCGCAAAATGTGCAGCAGAACGCTCGAATCTTGCAGGACTCTGCTGGCTCCGCAGGCCCATCCTTTTTGCAAAGGGCGTCGAAAACCGACAGCCGTAGCAAAGGGAGAGCGAAATGGCAGGAGCGGCCAACAGGACGGCTATTCTCGGCGCGGAGAAGATGGCACCCGCAATTCCCGGCGCCGGGCCCGGGTACGAATGGATCGCGGTGATCCTGCTCAGCCTGGGGTTCGGGCTCGTGGGGCTGGATCGCTGGATCATCGCACCGCTGGCGCCCGCGATCATCAGCGACCTTGGCATCAGCCCGGCGGCGATAAACGTGCTCGTCGCCGTTCTCGGCGTGACCTGGGGCGTGGCCGCGGTGCTGATGGGCAGCCTTTCGGACAGGATCGGCCGGCGCAAGGTGCTGCTCCCTTCGATCCTGATCTTCTCGCTGGCTTCGGGCCTTTCAGGAGTCGCCACAGGGTTTCTCACGCTGGCGCTGATACGCGGCCTGATGGGTGTGGCCGAGGGCGCGTTCTGCCCGACCAGCTTCGCCGCCACCGCGGAAGCGTCCAAGCCTTCGCGCATCGGCTTCAACCAGGGGCTGCAACAAAGCATGTTCGCGCTGTTCGGGCTCGGCTTTGGGCCGATCCTGGCGACCTGGATGCTGACTTTCACCGACTGGCGCGGAGTGTTCCTGCTGGTGACCGTTCCCGGGCTGATCCTGACGGTGCTGCTGTGGATGTGCATCCGCGAGCCGGCGAACATCGTCGCCCGACGGCAGGCTGCCGCAACGGCGCCAAGCGCTTCGGTCAGCGAGGTGATCAAGGTCCGCAACGTCAGACTCGGCATGATCGGCCTGCTTTGCGCGATGTGCGGCATCTTCGTGCTCTCGGCCAACGTGCCGCTCTACCTGACCGATTATCTCAAGCTCGATACCATCTCGGTCGGCCTCGTCACCTCGGCGATCGGGTTCGGCGGGTTCGTCGGCCAGTGGGTGCTGCCGGCACTGTCCGACCTGTTCGGGAGGCGGCCGATGGCAGTGCTGGGCTTCCTCGGCGGCGCGGTGTTCGTTTACCTGTTCATGCAGACGGGAGCCAACGCCACGATGTTGTTCATCAACCTGTTCCTCGCCACCGTGTGCAGCTTCGGGTTGCTTTCGCTGATCACCGGCCCGATCGCCGCCGAATCCGCACCGCCGGGCATGGTTTCGACCGCTGCCGGCCTCATCATCGGCGTGGGCGAGATTTTCGGCGGGGGGCTGGCCTTGCTGGTCGCGGGCTTCGTGATCGCCACTTACGGCATCGCGTACATGCTGTGGCTGGCGCTCGCGGGGCTGGCGGTCGGCACCGTGCTGATGCTGTTCCTGAAAGAGACCGCCCCGCGCCGCCTGCGCAACATGGCGGCCGCCTAACCGGCGATGCGCAGCATGCCGTCCGCGCCGATCTCGACCGGCACCGGATCGAGGTGACTTCCCTCGCAGGCCCCCTCGACGCACATTCCGTCAAGGGGGCGAAAGCGCGCAAAATGGCGCGTGCAGACAATCAGCCCGTCGGACATGAACGCATCGGGCTCGTGATTGAGCGGCAGCGAGAAATGCGGGCAGATGTTCAGATAGCCGCGATACTCCCTCAGATGCCGCACCACGAACATGCGGAAGGCGCTGCGTCCGCGGCCAAAGCTATATTCCCTGGCCGACCCTTCGGCGATCTCCTCTGCCGGGCCGAGCGGCGCGCCGGGCTGCGGGGCGTTGGGTCGCAGCCGCCAGTAGGCGGTCTCGCCCATTACTCCATAGCGAGCTTGAAATCGTAGCGGATGGCGAGCCGATCGCCATCGCGCGTCGGATGGACGATCAGGCTCGGTTTCACCCCGAACACGGCGTCGCTTTCCAGCCACTGGTCGCCGGCGACGAACAGGTGGGTGACGAGCCGGCGCAGGCCAGGTGCACTGATCATGAAATGGATGTGCGCCGGGCGGTTCGGATGGCGGCCGAGCGCGACCAACATCTGCCCCACTGGGCCATCGTCCGGGATCGGGTAACTGACGGGCAGGATGGTGCGGAAAGAATATGCGCCTTCGCCATCGGTGCGAAAACTGGCGCGCAAATGCCCCTTGGGCTGCGCCGGGTCCTGCACATCGTAGAGACCATTGGGCGCGGTCTGCCATATCTCGACCAGCGCGCCTGCGATCGGCTTGCCACCCTCGTCCAGCACGCGGCCGGAAATCCACGTTTCCTCGCCCGGCTCCTCTCGCTTGAGGATCGACGCACCCGCCGACAGTTCCGGCTGCAAACCCGCGTAGAACGGGCCGAACACAGTGGATGAGGTCACGCCACGCGAAGCATCATGGTTGATCGCGTCGACCAGCATCGAGACCCCGAGCGTGTCGGACAGCAGGATGAACTCTTGCCGCACATCGTCGCACATCTGACCGGTGCGGGTAAGGAAGTCGATCGCCGCGCTCCATTCCGCCTCGGTCAGCTTCATCTCACGCAGGGCCTCGTGGAGGTGGCGGATGAGGATGGTCATCGCCTCCCGCACGCGCGGACTGGGCGCATCTTTCATCGCGGCGATGACGCTTTCAGTGATCTCGGGAAAAACCGGCTCGCTCATGCCGGTCGCTCGCCGGCCCAGGCGCGCGCGATCAGGGCCCGGATGCCGCCGCGTTCGATCGGGCGCGGATTCCAGTAGGGATTCTCCACGGCCATGTCCGCCGCCTTGTCGATGCCGTCCTCGGGCATGCCGACATCCTTGAGCGCGGCCGGGGCCCTCACCGCGCGGCCAAGGTCGTAAAGTGCCTGCGCCGGATCGGAACCGCCGAGCGCTTCGCTCAGCAGCGCCATCGCCTCCGGCGCAGCGGGCGCGTTATAGGCGACCGCGTGGGGCAGGACGATCGTGTGCGTTTCCGCGTGTGGCAGGTCGAACGCGCCGCCGAGCGTGTGGCACAGCTTGTGGTGCAGCGCCATGCCGACCGAGCCAAGCACCATTCCGCACAGCCAGGCGCCGTAAAGCGCATCACTGCGCGCCTCGATGTCCTGCGGTGCGTCGACGATGCGTGGCAGGGCCTTCGTCAGCTTGGCGATACCATCGGCTGCCATCATCCGCATGATCGGATTGGTGTCCTGCGCGTAGAGCCCTTCAACCGCGTGGGCGACGGCGTTGATCCCACTGGTGCCCGACATGCCCACAGGCAGGCCCAGGGTCAGCTCGACGTCGTAGAGCACCAGCTCGGGCAGGACTTTCTCGCTCTTGAGCGTGGTCTTGCGCCCGCCCTCGGTCTGACCCAGGATCGGGGTCATTTCGGACCCGGCATAGGTGGTCGGAATCGCGATTTGCGGCAGGTCGGTTCTCAGCGCGATGGCCTTGGCGAGGCCGATGGTCGAGCCGCCGCCGAAGGCAACCAGACAATCCGCTTTCGCCTCGTCCGCGACCTTCAGTGCCTTTTCGGTCACTTCCATGGGCGTGTGCATGGTCGCGCCGTCGAACGAACCGGCAATCGCTTCCAGACCTTCGGTCAGCGCCTGCGCCTGCGCGGCCTGTTGCGGCGTGGAAAGCAGAAGCGCGCGCTTGCCGCCCAGTTCCGCAATCGCCTCGCCGAGCCGGGCGACGGTGCCGCGGCCGAAGATCACATGGGCGGGCAAGCCGCGATAGACGAAATCCTGCATCGTTCAGCGCCTGTAGAAAGGCGGAATCTGGGCATCGACATTGACCCACACCGACTTGGGCTGGGTGTATTCACGCATGGCCTCGAAGCCCATCTCGCGTCCGTAGCCCGACATGCCGACCCCGCCGAATGGCGAGCCGGGATGCACGCGCTTGTAGGTGTTGATCCACACCATGCCGGCGTGCAGCGCCCTGGCGAAGCGATGCGCGCGGGTGAGGTTCTGCGTCCACAGGCCCGAGCCGAGGCCATAGTCGGTGCCATTGGCGATCGCGAGCGCTTCCTCGTCGGTCCTGAAGGTGAGCGCGGTGACGAACGGGCCGAACACTTCCTCGCGCGCGACCCGGTCGCCCGGTTTCGCGCGCACTACCGTGGGCTCGACGAAGCAGCCGCCGGCATAGGCCGCTCCCTCGGGCGGCTTGCCGCCGGTGAGGATCTGGCCGCCTTCCTCCTTCGCCACGTCGACATAGGACAGCACGCGGCTCTGGTGCAGACGCGAGGTCAGCGGCCCCATCTCGGTCTCGGGGTCGAGCGGGTCGCCGATGCGGATCGACCTGGCCAGCTCGGTGAAGCGCTGCAGCACGTCGTCAGCGATCGTCTCGTGCACGATCAGGCGCGAGCCGGCTATGCACGCCTGGCCCTGGTTGTGGAAGATGGCGAAGGCCGATCCCGCCACCGCGGCAGGAATGTCGGCGTCCTCGAAGATGATGTTCGGCCCTTTTCCGCCGAGTTCGAGCTGGATCTTCTTGAGGTTGGAGGCCGAGGCCTCGACGATGCGCCGGCCCGTGGCGGTCGAGCCGGTGAAGGCGACCTTGCCGATGCGCGGATGCTCGGCGATGCGCTGGCCGGCGGTGTGGCCGTAGCCGGTGACGATGTTGACCACGCCCCCAGGGATGCCGACCTCCATCATCAGCTCGCCGATCCGCAGCGTCGAAAGCGGGGTGATCTCCGACGGCTTGATGACGACCGTGTTCCCGGCCGCCAGCGCGGGACCCATCTTCCAGCTGGTGAACATCAGCGGGAAATTCCACGGTACGATCGCTCCGACAACGCCGATCGGCTCACGTTCGACATAGTTGAGGAAGCCCGCATCGACCGGGATGACCGAGCCCTCGAGCTTGTCCGCCATGCCGCCGAAGTAACGGAAGCACAGCGCGGTGCGCGGCACGTCGAGGTTCAGGCAGTCGCGGATCGGATGACCGGTATCGATCGCCTCGAGCCGCGCCAGCTCGGCCGCTTCCTCCTCGATCCGGTCTGCGAGCTTGAGCAACAGCCGCCCGCGCTCATGCGCCGCGAGCGCGCGCCATGCTGGAAAGGCCGCCTCGGCCGCTTCCACGGCGCGATCCACATCGGCGGCGGTCGCCTCGGCGATATCGGCGATCTTGCTTCCGTCATAGGGATTTTCGACCGCGATGGTCGTGCCCCCGACGCCGTCCACCCACGCCCCGCCGATCAACAGCTTCGTCTGCGGGTTCTTGAGGATATGGGGATCGTCGAGGGCCATCGGTCGCGCTCCGTCAGAACAGGAAGAACAGGTTCAAGAGGCCGGTCAGCTGGTCGTCCTCGGTATAATTGTCGAACAGATGACCATCGCCGTTATAGGTGTCATAGCGACCCTCGACGCGCACGCGCACGGCGGGCGTCAGCTGGTATTCAAGGTTCGCCGTGGCGGCATAGACCTCGCCGCCATTGCCGGCCCAGAGCGCGTGTGCGCCCTGCTCGTCCTTGAACCATTCGACGCGGGCATTGAGTGCCAGCCTGGGGTTCACCGTGTAGCGTGCGCCAAGATTGGCACCATACCATTTCGCGTCCTCGCCGACGACCGCCCATGGCACGAACGCGACGTCGCCGGCTTCCTGGCGGCCGTAGCTCGCCTCCAGCGCCATCTGGAACTTCGGATTGAACACATGGCTTGCGGTGAGGAATAACGAGAAGCGGCTGAGATATTCATCGGTCGAGCTGAGCACGAAATAGGGCGCGCCGCCGCGCCCCGGTGCCGGGCCGAAGTCGTCCGCTCCGTTGCCGTAGATCCCCTCGACATCGATCCAGGTGCTCATGTCGGCGCTCCGCCAGCGCAGTCCGCCGATGAAATCGAGGCTATCGTTGCGATTGTCCCAGTCGTTCCAGCCGAGCACCACGCCGTAGTCGACCGCGACGATGTCGCCGCCACCACCGCCCGACAGCCGCGTCTCCGCGAGCACCCCGACATGCTTGGCCGGCCCGTGCTGGAAGCTGTAAGTATGCGTCGCGAACCAGTTGGGCGGGTTGTATGGATAGCCGATCTCGTTCTCCAGCGGCGTCTGGAAGCTGCCGACCATCACGCTCGTGCCGTCGGCCAGCGGCAGGTAGATGTCGACGAACGCCTGGGTGATCCCCAGCTTCATGTCCTCGTCGCGGTCGAAGTGGAAATCGCCATCGAGACCGGACAGCTTGAGGAACTGGACGTCCTCGCCGTAAATCGCGGTGACGTTGAAATCGATCGAAGCCTTTTCCGGCTTCGGCCCGGGGAACGGGCCGACGCGGTTGTGCACCGCGCCGCCCGGACCGAATGCGAATGGCGGGCAGGCGCGGCCGCTGCACAATGTCAGCCCGAACTGGTTCAGGTTTATCCCGTCCCGCGTATTGAAGAACGCCGCCGGCGAGACATCGTCGCTCTCGTTCGACGAGGCGATCGCGCTGAGTTCGGCCCAGCCGAGCAGCATGACCTTGTTGTCTTGCAGCCCCTGACCGAAAAGCTCGCGGGCTAACGCGCCGGCCGGGTTCGGCGGCGTCTCGGCGGCTGGAGCAGGCGGGCCGGCGGCCTCGCTCGCCGCATCCTGCGCCGAGGCCGGTGCGGCGAGGCACAAAGCCACCCACCCCGCGCCACACTGCGCGAGCAATCGTCCCTGCTTCATTCTTGTTATCCTCTCTTGCGAGTCCGTCTTCGCGGCTTGCGCTTCGCTAGAACTCGACCGGCACCACAGGCGCCTTGCCCTCGGCGATCAGAGCCGGGATCGTGGGCGATCCGTTCTCCCACACCAGAAGCATCGAGCGCTTGGTCGAATAGCCCTGGTGACGGATATCGGCGGGCATGCAGCAAATGTCGCCGGCGCGGGCGAGCACGCGCGCCCGCGGCTTGCCGGTCTCCTTGTCCTTCACGTCCCACACGATCTCGTCCGAGAGCTGCAGGAACCACTCGACACGGTCATTGCCATGCTCGACGGGGAGGATGAACTCCTCCGAAGTCGGGCAGAACAGGCTGTCGCCGACCACCGAGCAGACGCTCGGGTTCCAGGTCACATCCGAGCGCGAAAGATAGCCGAACAGGTTGTAGGCGCTGACCTCGTTCTCAAAGCCCGGCTCGACCTCGACCAGCGGCTGGTCCTGTGGCACGTCGGCGAACTGGCGGTTGACCGGATAGCCATTGGCGTCGGTGCGTATCGGAGTGTCGCCCGGCAGGCCGACCATGCGCCGCGCGGTCACACGCTGGCGAGTGATCGCCCCGTCGTTGGCGCCGTGCTTGGTGCCCCATGGCACGCCGGTCTCCATCGGCGCGGCGAAGGGATCATAGCCCTCGATCGTCCAGTCGGAGAGGATGTCCTTGAACACCGCCATCAGCGTCTCGGACTTGAAACGTTCCTCGTGATCGCGGCCGGCGTCGCGATAGGCGTCGTTGAAGCGCCCGGCGAACATGGTCACTTCGCCATAGTGATTGATGGTCCCGAACACATGGTCGAAATTGACCACGCCGTAGAAGAAGCCCCAGGCGACATCACGCATCAGCGCGCGCAGGAAGGCGTCGATGGGGATGATGTGCGATCCGCCCGGCCATGAGAGCCGGGCAAAATACTCATCCCGCATGAAGGTGAATCCGCCCGCGCGAAACGCGCGGTAACCGGTCTCGTTGCTGATCGGAAGCTGCTCGGTATCGCTCCGTGCCGTGCCGGCGTCTGCGGGAGCGACTTTCGCGAGCGTCTCGGACATGGCCATTATCGTGTCTCCTCAGGCGGTGGTCTGGCAGATCTCCGCCCATTTCTGGACGGTGACAGGGCCTTCGATGGTCTGGAACAGAATTGCGGCCGGCTTGTCGGCATGGAACCGATAAGCGGCGCCCACCGGCAGCAGAGCCTGATGGCCGCGGCCGAGCACGATGCGGCCCATCTTGCGGCCAGCCGGGGTCTCATCGGCGATGGCGACCGCGCCTTCGCTCTCCGGATCGACATGCGCATCCGGATCGTCAAGCTTCAGCAGATGCACTTCCACCGTGGCGTCCATGCACAGCACGAATTCATCGTGCGCGCAGGTAAACCAGCCCGAGGTGCCTTCGGCCCTTGCCGATTCGATGACATATTCGAAGTTCTTGCCGACAGCGATGCGCTCATAGGGCGCGCCGTTCGCCGCCACTTCGAACACGTTGGAAAAGACATAGTTGCGCGGATCGTCGTCGATGATCTCGACGCCGCCTTTCCGGTAGTCGTCCAGCGCGCCGAAATAAGTGGCTACCTGGCCCATCCGTCGATCTCCTCTCTCTTTGCCGCGCCTTTGGCCTATCGGATTCCTGTCGAACCCTACCTCTCCCGCCGGCGGCTTCTCCTGCACAAATCCAGCATTGTTCTGCACATGTCCGCAGGCGCGTCGTCGGCCTAGGCCGTAGACTCATAAGCTCGGAGCCACAGCCGCATTGAAGCGAGCTGGATCATAATCGAGCCGCTGCTGCCCGCCAAACCACGAGGCGTGCCACGCGTCGATGACCGGCGGGTGCTGAATGGCATCTTCTGGGTGTTGCGATCCGGTGCACCCTGGCGCGATCTGCCCGAGCGCTATGGGCCACGCACGACCTGCTACAATCGCTTCGTCCGATGGCGAAAGGCGGGCGTGTGGGACCGGCTTATAGACTCCATCAGCGCTGCCCATGACGGCGACATCCAGATGATCGATAGCACCTCTGTTCGCGCCCACCAGCAGGCCGCAACGGCAAAAAGGGGGGTGCAGATCACTGTCTCGGTCGATCACGCGGCGGGCTCACTACCGAGATCCACGTCGTCGTCGACGCGCAGGGCCGCCCGATCCGGCTCGGCCTGACACCTGGGCAGACGCATGACGGGCAGATTGCCGACACGATGCTCGATCATCTCGGCCCACGCACCATCGTGCTGGCGGACAAGGCCTATGACGCCGACCGCATCCGCGAGCTGATCCAAGATCAGGGCGCGACACCCAACATCCCGGCGAAAAGCAACCGGCGCTGGAAACCCTGCTTCAGCAAGCGCCTCTATCGCGAGCGCAACCTAATCGAGCGGTTCTTCTCGAAGCTGAAGCACTTCCGCCGCGTTGCTACCCGCTACGACAAGCTCGCCGCCAACTTCCTCGGCTCATCAGGAGCCTGAATCATGTTCCCAACGAGGACGAAAGGCTAAAAAACTGTTATGCTGGCGGGATGGTCGATCCCATTATCAAGCGCACCGTGGAAAGAGCGGCTGGATTGCGCGGCGCGAGCGGCGGCGATGCCGAAGAGGTGCTTGGAATCTACAGCAATAGCTCCGGCGAGGACGTCTTCATTATCGAGCGTGAGGGCCTGCGCCTGCTGCCCGATCAAAGGTTGGTAGCCTATCGAGATATTGAGGCTCTCAACTTTGATCCGCAGGTAAAGGAATGCGCTGAAGCTCGTAAGCTATCGCTTTCCATTTTTGGTGGAGAGCAACTCATGCTGCCCATCGACGGACAACAAGGGAAGTTCCTCGACATCTTTCCGATCCACGCTTTTCTCCGGCGCCGTGCTCACCAGCACCGGAATGCGAAAAGGGCTCAATCGGCCTGACCCGCTTTATGGGTTTACGACCTAGTTCCCGAGCAAGCGGCGATAAGCGGCGGGCGTCGTGCCCATCTGCCGTCCGAACAGGCGCGTCAGATGCTCCTGGTGGCTGAAACCGCAGCGATAGGCGATCTCGGCGATCGGCAAGTCGCCTGCCAGCAGCGTCCGCGCGCGATCGACGCGCAGTTCGATGAGGTACTGATGTGGCGCCTTGCCGGTGGTGCGTTTGAACTGGCGAGCGAAGTGGATCGGACTCAGTCCCGCCGCTGCGGCGAGATCGTCGATGCAGAGCGTTTCCTCCATGTGCTCCTCGATCAATTCGCGCACTGCATCCATTTGACGCCGCGTCAAGCCGGTGATCCGCGGCAATTCCGCCTGCATGCCGTCGGAATGGTGGCGCACCAGTTGCGCGGCGAGCAGGCGCGAGACGCCATCGGCAAAGAAATCCGTTTGCTGCCCGGTCATCATGGCGCAGGTCATGCGCGCGATCTGCTCGATCAACAGATCATGCTCGCCCATGCGCGGCATGAACTCGACCTTGTCGGGATCGCCCTTGCACAGCTCGCGCGCGGCGGCCCGCAGCAGATGGCTGCGAACATAGAGATGAACGGTTTCCAGCGGCGCCATGAGCGCCACGCCAAAGTCGCGGCCGGAAGGAAGGACAAACAGCCCCCCGGTCCCGATACGCTGGTGCGCGCGCTCTCCGCTCAGCATGCGCTCGACCTGCACCGGACCGCTGAGGTGGACGATGATCAGATGGTCGTCATTGGCATCATAGCGGTCCGAATATGGGCGCTCGAACTGATGCGAAGCGTAAAGCGTCCGCCAGCCCAGCCGGTCGCTCGCCGTCACGATCCTGTGCTCGGGGCGAAGCAGGATTCCGTGCGTCTCGTGGACACCGAACGGTTTTGCGTTGCCCGCCCTCATGATGCGGGCTCGCCTTGCAGCATCGGTCTCTCCTCTGCCGCCTTCGGGCGGCGGTTCCAGCTCTTGCGGCCGGTCGATCTTGCAGCGCGACTCGATTGACGAACCGCAATATCGCTCATACTATGTCCGATAATCGTAATCAATGAACGATAATCGTTCATATATGGAGAGTGCGATGCCCGACAAGGTCTATGCAAGTCCGAAGGCTGCCCTCGAGGGCCTGCTCTTCGATGGGATGACGGTCATGTCCGGCGGCTTCGGCCTGTCGGGCAATCCCGAAAGCCTGATCCCCGAGATTCGGGCGGCCGGGGTGAAGGACCTGACCGTCATCTCCAACAATGCCGGGGCGGACGGGTTCGGCCTGTGGATGTTGCTGGAAAGCCGACAGGTGAGGAAGATGGTCAGCTCCTATGTCGGCGAAAACAAGCTGTTCGAGCAACAATATCTCTCGGGCGAACTCGAGCTCGAGCTGAACCCACAAGGAACGCTGGCCGAACGCATTCGTGCCGGCGGAGCGGGCATCCCGGCATTCTACACCAGGACCGGCGTCGGCACCGTGGTGGCCGAAGGCAAGCCGGTCGAGATGTTCGAGGGCGAGGAATATGTGCGCGAGACCTGGCTCAGGGCTGATCTCGCGATTATCAAGGCGTGGCGCGCCGACCCGGCGGGGAACCTCATGTTCCGCAAAACCGCGCGTAACTTCAACCCGAACATGGCGACTGCGGCGAAGGTCACGGTGGTCGAAGTCGAGGAAATCGTCCCGGCGGGCACTTTGGATCCCGACTGCATCCACACCCCTGGAATCTACGTCGACCGTGTGGTGCTCGCGACGATCAACGAGAAGCGGATAGAGCAACTCACCATATGTGAGAGGGAGACTGTGTGATGGGCTGGACACGCGACGAGATGGCCGCTCGCGCGGCCAGCGAGCTGCAGGACGGGTTCTATGTCAATCTCGGCATCGGCATTCCGACGCTGGTGGCGAACCATATCCCAGCGGGCATGGACGTCACGCTGCAATCCGAGAACGGCATGCTTGGGATGGGCCCCTTCCCCTATCCCGACCAAGTCGATCCCGACCTGATCAACGCCGGCAAGCAGACCATCACCACCTTGCCGACCTCGAGTTTCTTCTCTTCCGCCGACAGCTTCGCGATGATCCGCGGCGGGCATATCGACCTCACGGTGCTGGGGGCGATGGAGGTCGCCGCCAATGGCGATCTCGCCAACTGGACTATCCCCGGCAAGATGGTGAAGGGCATGGGCGGGGCGATGGACCTGGTCGCGGGCGTGAAGCGCGTGGTGGTCGTGATGGAGCATGTCAATAAGCATGGCGCGCCCAAGATCCTCGAGCAGTGCACGCTGCCGCTGACCGGCAGGCGCGTGATCGACCTCGTCATCACCGACCTGTGCGTGCTCGCCTGCGACAAGAGGGCCGGAGGGCTGACTCTGCTCGAGCTGGCTCCGGAAGTCACGCTCGAGGAGGTCAGGGAAAAGACCGCCTCGCCCATCGATACCACCGCGTTCGAGAAGGAGGCAGCGTGATGGTCGAAGCGTTCCTGTGCGATGCCGTGCGCACGCCGATCGGCCGTTTCGGCGGGGCGCTCGCCTCGGTGCGTGCGGACGATCTCGCCGCCGTCCCGATCAAGGCGCTGTTGGCGCGCAATCCCGGCGTCGATCCCGCCGCCATCGACGAAGTCGTGCTCGGCTGCGCCAACCAGGCGGGCGAGGACAACCGTAACGTCGCGCGCATGGCAGGATTGCTGGCAGGACTCCCCGTCTCGGTGCCCGGGACGACGATCAACCGCCTCTGCGCCAGCGGCGCCGATGCGATCGGCAGCGCCGCGCGCGCCGTGGTCTCAGGCCAGGTCGAGCTCGCCATCGCCGGCGGGGTCGAGAGCATGACCCGCGCGCCCCTGGTCATGGCCAAGGCCGACAAGGCCTGGGCGCGCAGCGCCACGATCGAGGACACCACGATCGGCTGGCGCTTCGTCAACCCGGCAATGAAGGCCGCCTATGGCGTCGATTCGATGCCCGAGACGGGCGAGAACGTCGCGCAGGACCACCAGGTGAGCCGCGAGGATCAGGACGCCTTCGCGCTACGCAGCCAGCAACGCGCCGCGGCCGCACAAGCTTCCGGCTTCTTCGCCGAGGAGATCGTGCCCGTCACCATCGCGGGCCGCAAGGGGGAGACGGTGGTCGACAAGGATGAGCATCCCCGCCCCGACACGACCGCCGAAGTGCTCGCGGGCCTGAAGCCGATCGTCCGCTCCGACGGCACCGTGACGGCCGGCAACGCCTCGGGGGTCAATGACGGCGCGGCCGCCATGTTCGTCGCCAGCGAGGAAGCTGTGAAGCGCCATGGCCTGACCCCCAGGGCCCGCGTGCTCGGCATGGCGACCGCGGGCGTCGAGCCGCGCGTGATGGGCATTGGCCCGGTGCCTGCGAGCCGCAGGCTGATGGAGCGGCTTGGCCTGACCATTGGCGATTTCGACCTCATCGAGATCAACGAGGCGTTCGCCAGCCAGGTGATCGCCTCGCTGCGCGCATTGGGCATGGACCCCGCAGACGACCGGGTCAATCCCAACGGCGGAGCGATCGCGCTCGGCCATCCGCTCGGGATGTCGGGCGCGCGGTTGGCACTGACCGCGGCGCATTCGCTCGGAAAGACCGGCGGCAAGCGGGCGCTGGTGAGCATGTGCATCGGCGTGGGTCAGGGGCTCGCGCTGGCGATAGAGCGGGTCTGACGCTGGACATGGTCGCCGCCATACGCGATGTCGCCGGAGTAAATTGGAATGCGAAGGTGCCAGTGGACGAATCCGATCCCGATTTCATGCAATCACTGGCGCGTGGACTGCAGGTGCTCGAAGCCTTCGCCGTGCTCGGGCCAGCCCAGAGCATCGCCGCGCTGGCCGGCCATACCGGCTTGCCGCGGGGTGTCGTGACGCGATGCCTCCATACGCTCGCCGTGCTCGGCTATGTCGAACGGCGCGACCGCCTCTTCTCCGTCCGACCCAGCGTGCTGCGGATCGCCGACGCCTATCTCTCGGACCGGTCGCTATCGGCCCTGGCCCAGCCGGCGCTCGAAAATCTGCGCGACGTAGTGAGCGAATCCTGCTCGCTCGGCGTGCTCGAGGGCGGCGATGTGCTCTACGTCGCGCGTGCCTCGCGCAGCCGGATCATGTCGATCGGGCTGCACGTCGGCAGCCGCCTGCCGGCCTGGTGCACGTCGATGGGACGGGTTCTGCTTGCCGCGCTTCCAGCCGCCGAGCGCGACGAACTGATACCACCGGATCCCTTGCCTGGATTGACGCCGCAGACCGTCCGCTGTCGCGCCGATGTGATGGCGCTGATCGATACGGTGCGAAGCCAGGGCTATGCGCTTGTCGATCAGGAACTGGAGATTGGCCTGCGCTCGATCGCAGTGCCAGTCAACGACCGGCGTGGCTGCACCCTCGCGGCCTTGAATGTCGGCACCAATGCGCTGGAACACAGTGCCAGCGATCTCACCGAGCGGATCCTCCCGCATCTCGCCACCGCCGCTACGCTGCTGGGCGCGGAGTTCGGTCGATAGGGCTATTGGCATTTACGACCACGCGAGAGTTCTCATCTTCATCGCGGCTGGTGCGCCCGACAGGATTCGAACCTGTGGCCCCCAGATTAGGAATCTGATGCTCTATCCTGCTGAGCTACGGGCGCGCGCGATGGAAATTCGCCATTTTCCGCAATTGGCGGCTAGGTCGTTTCCCCGCCCCTGTCAATCAGCCATGGGCGAGACCGCTCAGTTGGCGCGATCCGGCGGGGTGACGGGCACCAGCAGCGGTGCGATCGACAGGCCCTCTTCCAGCATGGCGCGCGCGTCGTCGAGGCTGGCGGTTCCGTGGATCGCGGCGTGATCGATCTCACCATAGTGCATCGAGCGGGCCTTCTCCGCGAAGGATGCACCGACCCATTGCGAATGACTGAGTGCCTCGGCCTGCGCCTGCGCAAGCGCGCTCATCAGGGCTTTCACGCGCGCATCCGGCCCATCAGGACCCGGCAGCGACACGGGAAGCGCGTCTGCACGTTCAGCCGGCATAGCGCGTCGATTGCTCTTCTGCCCGACAGCGGGCGCCATCACGGCCTTGCCCACGTCTCGATCGCCGCAGATGGGGCATGCAATCAGGCCCTGCTCGCGCTGCGCCTCATAATCCGCGCTCGATCGGAACCAAGCTTCGAAGACATGCGCCTGGTCGCATTTCAGATCAAAGGAAATCATTCGGAAACAATGCTTTCGATTGGCTTTCTGTGTCGGAGAACGGGAATGCGCTGGCGAACATCGGCGAGCCGTTCGAGCGGCAGGTCCGCGAAGAACAGGCCCGGCGCACCGTCTGCATCGAGCAGGACATTCCCCCAGGGATCGACGACGAGGCTATGCCCATAGGTATGCCGGCCATCCTCATGTGCTCCGGTCTGCGCGGCGGCGACGACGAACGCTTCGCATTCGATGGCGCGGGCGCGCAGCAGCACGTGCCAGTGCGCTTCGCCTGTGGGTACGGTGAAGGCGGCCGGCACGGCGATGATATCCGCGCCAGCACCGCTCAGCGCCTGGTACAGCGCGGGGAAGCGCAGATCGTAGCAGATCGAGAGGCCGAGCCGACCCCAGGGCGTCGTGCCGACCACGGCGCGGTCGCCGCCGGCATAGACGTTCGATTCGCGCCAGCTTTCTCCCGTGGGCAGATCGACGTCGAAGAGATGGATCTTGTCATAGCGCGCCCGGATGTCTCCGGCGGCATCGATCAGGAAGCCCCGGTTGCGCCGCTTGGCGCTGACCGGATCCAGCAGCGCCAGCGATCCCAGATGGACCCAGAGGCCATGGGCTCGCGCGGCATCGCGCACGGCCGCAAGGACCTCGTCCGTCTCCTCGGTGGCAAGCGTGGCGGCTGAGCGCTCCGAGTCGCGATCGAGGCAGCCCGACATTTCCGGCGTGAACAGCATCTGCGCGCCGCCCGCGGCGGCATCCCGGACCGCTGCCACCAGCGTCCGTCCATTGACCGCCGGATCGATGCCGGCGTTCATCTGAATCAAGGCGATCCGCACGACCGACGGTCCGTCAGTGGGCCAGAAGCCCGTCCAGCTCGCCACTGGAGTCGAGCATCATCAGATCGTCGCAGCCGCCGATATGCCGGCCGTCGATAAAGATCTGCGGCACGGTGGCCCGGCCCTGCGCACGCTCGATCATCTCGGTCCGGACAGGGCCGCCCATGGTCGTATCATGCTCCTCGAACGGAACGCCCTTGTCGCGCAGCAATGCGAGGGCGCGCGTGCAATAGGGGCAGAAGGCGCGCGTATAGATTTCAACTTGCGGCATGACGCCACCATCTCCGTGATCATGTTGGCGCTCGATGTTGGAAGAGCTGCGCGGAAAGTCAATCATCCTGATTGGCAACGCGGGTCCAGCACAGCACTTCGACACGCGCGGCGCCACCCTGGCGCAACAGGCGCGCGCAGGCCGTGGCGGTGGCGCCGGTGGTCCAGATGTCGTCGATGAGGATCGCGGTTCGTCCGGCAAGGCACGCGCGCGCATCGGCCCGCAGCGCGAAGGCGCCCTGGACCGCCCTGGCGCGGGCACGGACGCCCAGACTGTGCAACGGCGGCGTGCGCCGGACGCGGCGGAGCAGATCGAGATCGACCGCCGCGCCAGTGCGGCGGCCGAGCGCGCGAGCGATCAGGGCCGCCTGATTGAAGCCTCGCGACCAGATACGCCAGCGGTGGAGCGGCACCGGAACGAGCAGGAGACCGTCCGGCTCATCCTGCTGCGGCAGCAGCCGGGCCATATGGGCAGCCATGACCGGCGCGAGGCCGATGCGCCGGCCATATTTGAGGCGGTGCGCCATGATCCGCCCGACCGTGCCATAGCGCATGACGGCTCGCGCCCGGTCATAGGGCGGCGGCGTGGCGAGGCAGCCGCCGCACCGGGCTTCCACGCCGCTCATGGCGGGCAGATCCATGCCGCAGACCGCGCAGACCGGCTCCCCGATAAACTGGATGTCACGCCAGCAAGCGGGGCACAAAGTTCCCTGTATATCGACGATGACACCGCAGGCCGCGCAGCGCGGCGGCAGCGCATAGTCGAGCAGCGGCCGCATGGCCGCCCGCAGATGATCCCCCCATCCCATAGCGGGCTTGTCCCATGCCGGCCGAGACGGCACAAGCCGCGCGATGAGCGTTCCTCACATCTTCGATGACCATCGGCGCGCGTTGCGGCGCGATCGGGCGGCCGCGCGGTTCGCGGCGCATGACTTTCTCTATGCCGCCATGGCGGACGACATGCTGGATCGGCTCGCGGACGTCCGGCGCGACTTTGCGCGCACGCTGGTCGTCGGTTGCCCGGATCGGCGCCTGGCCGATGCGCTGACCAGCCAGGGCGCGGCCGTGCGCTGTGCCGATCCCGGCCCGGTCTGGGCCGCGCGCAGCGGTGGCGACCTCGTGCGCGAGGATCGGTTGCCTTATGCGCCGGGCGCTTTCGATCTCATCCTGTGCTGCGGCACGCTCGACAGCGTGAACGACCTGCCGGGCGCGCTTATCGCCATGAACCGCGCACTTGAGCCGGACGGGCTGCTGCTGTTGAGCTTCGTTGGGGCCGGGTCCTTTCCTGGCCTGCGGTCCGCCCTGCTCGCGGCGGACGGCGATCGGCCGGCGCAGCGACTGCATCCGCAGGTCGACGTGCGCGCGTTGGGCGATCTCATGGCGCGGGCCGGCTTTGCCATGCCGGTGGTCGACCAACAGCGGCTCGACCTGCGCTATCGCTCGCTGTTCGACTTGTTTGCCGACCTGCGCGGCATGGGTGGCGCGCAATGCCTCGCCTCCGCGCCGCCGCCGCTGACGCGCGCCGGGCTGGCGCGCGCGACCGAGCGCTTCGCTGAACTGGCGGACACGGACGGCCGCGTCACCGAGCCGGTGCTGATCCTGCATGGCAGCGGCTGGCATCCGAGCGAGAGCCAGCCCCGCCCGGCCCGCCGCGGCAGCGCGACCGTCTCGCTGGCGCAGGTGCTTGGTGACGGGAAGCGGCGCTAAATCAACGCATCGAGCATCGCGACCAGCGGCTGGTCGGCCGGCGGCATCTCCAGCGCGAACAGCTCATGGCTGCGCAGCCAGCGGCTGTCCGCGGCCTCGGAGGGCCGGACCATGCCGCGCCATTTGCGGCAGACATAGAGCAGGAGGAGCAGCGGGCGCCCATTGATGTCGCCGGTTCCGAAAGCGGCCGGCGCCAGACAGGCGGCCTCCGTCTCGATGTCCAGCTCCTCGCGCAGCTCGCGGATGAGCGCGGCTTCCGGCGCTTCGCCCGGCTCCAGCTTGCCGCCCGGAAACTCCCAAAGGCCGGCCATGGCCTTGCCTGGCGGGCGCTGCTGAACGAAAATGCGCGCGGCTGAATCGACGAGCGCGGCCGCGACCACGATCAGCGGCTGATCGGCCATCGGGCGCAAGCTCCACTACAGAATCTTAACATCTACGCCCTAGGCTCCGGACCAATTCAGCGAAATTCGGGGAACCACCGGTGCGCGCATTTTTCAAGCGGATCAAGGCGTGTGAGCGGGGGGCGACCGCTGTCGAATATGCCCTCATCATCGCCATGGTCGTGCTTGCCATGGTCAGCGCATTGAGCAACGTCGCCATGAAGACGAACAATATGTGGTCCAGCATAGCAAATGAAGTTACCAATCATTAACGGCAAATTCTTTACATCAGGCGGTCTGAATTAGGGATTTAGAAAGAAAGAAAGTCATAATGTCATCATGCTCGCTGATATTCAGTGGCCGGGTGACTAAGAATTGAGATTGAGGAGACCGCAATGAAGTTCGTTCGCAAGCTCTACAAGAACAACAAGGGCGCGACTGCCATCGAATATGGCCTGATCGCTGCTCTGATCGCCGTCGCCGCCATCGGCGCAATGACCAGCCTTGGCACCAAGCTGGGCGGCACGTTCAATACCGTGTCGAACAAGCTGAACAACGCGCAGTAATCATTGTTACATTGCTGATCTATTTGAAGGGCGGCCGCGCGAAAGCACGACCGCCCTTTCCGCGTCCGATGCGGGACGCGGCCGGCGCCCCTCAATAGGTCACGATCTTCACGCGACTGCCGACCCGTGGCGAAGCGGCGCCGGTCAACGCGTTGAGGACCATGAACCGCTCCACCTGATGATCATCATAGGCCATGCGCGCGGCGAGGCTCTGCACCGTGTCACCCTGACGCACCGTGACCAGGCGAACCCGGCGCGGACGGACCGCACCGGCCTCCGCAGCGCTCATCCGGGCCATCGAGCCGACCATCGTGGAGAACGCGCCCATGCCCTGTCCGGCCGGCGTGACCATGACGAAATGATAGGCCGCGCTCGGACCGAACTGATAGGCGACGACCGTGACGTCGAGCCGCGTGCCGCTCTGGTTGCTCATCGCGGCCGATCCATAGGCGACCGGCAGGCCGTTGACGGTGCTGTGCTCGATCGGGATCGACGGCACCGCCCCGCCCTCCCCGGCCAGTTGCCCGAAAATGCCGCGGACATAGGCATCGAGATCGCCACGATAGGTGGAAGCCGTGAACTGCGCCTGCCCCGACTGGCCGACGATCGAGACGGCGCGCGTGCCATTCTCGATGGAGAAGCCGCTCGGCACCGTGAATTTGAGCCGGAAAGCGGGATGCAGGAACTGCCGCCCCTGGACGATCCCTTCCTTGGGATCCTCGCCATAGAGCAATCCATCCAGATTGGTGAGGAAGATATCGGCATTGCGCAGCGTGCTGGTCGAGTGCGTCGCCTCGGCATTGTCGAGCGCGCGGCGCACGCGCGAAGCCGGATCGGGATGCGTGCTCGCCCATTCGGGAACGGCGCTGTCCTGCCCACGCACCTCGCTGTCCAGCGCCGTCTGGGCGGCCAGCGAGGCGAGCATGGACGAGAGCGCGCGCGGATCATAGCCGGCGCTCGCCAGATAGCGGATGCCCAGATCGTCCGCCTCATATTCCTGGCTGCGCGAGAATTTGAGCGTGAGCAGCTGGGCGCCGGTCCCGATGCCTTTCTGGAGCAGCTGGCCCAGCCCGGAATCGCCCGCGACGACGCCGACCAGCACCTGCCCGAGCACGCCGAGGATCGAATTGCGCTGCGCCGCCTGCTGCCGCTGCTTGCTGTGCTGAGCGGCGACATGGCCGATCTCGTGACCCAGCACGCCGGCCAGCTCCGCCTCGTCGTTCATCAGCGCCATGAGCTGGCGTGTCACATAGACATAGCCGCCGGGGATCGCGAAGGCATTGTTGACCGACGAGTTAAGCAGGCTGATCGTGAAGTCGTTCTGCTGGCTGGACAGGCTCGACTGGACCGCGATCCGGCGGCCGACGCTGGTCACATAGGCAGCCTGCGGGCCTTGATAGAGACCGCCGAACTCGGCGAGCAGCTCGGGATGCGCCTGCGCGCCCTGCTGGCGTTCGGCCTGGCTCATGGCCGTGACCGTCCGGATCTCGCGCGCCGCCTCGCCCGTCCCGGTGGTGGCGCAAGCCACGAGCAGCGCTCCGCCGAGCCAGAGCAGCATCATTTTGCGAGCCATCCGCATTCCCTCCCAGTCCATCGACAGGATAGCCGCCGGTCACGGCCGTGCAAATGGCAGAGTCCGCTCAGCCGCCTATGGCGAGGAACTTCTCGGCGCGCTGATGGCGCAACTGGTCGGGACCAAGCCCGTCGAGCGTCCGCAATTCCTCGATGATCGCCGCCTGCAGGCTGGCGATGGCCATGTCAGGCGCGCGATGCGCGCCGCCGATCGGCTCGGGAATGATCCGGTCGATGACGTCGAGCGCGGCGAGCTGCTGCGCCGTCACCTGCATCGCCTGGGCCGCGTCCGCCGCCTTGTCGGCCGTGCGCCACAGGATCGAGGCGCAGCCTTCGGGCGAGATCACCGAATAGATGGCATGCTCGAACATCAGCACGCGATTGGCGGAGGCGAGCGCCACCGCGCCGCCCGAGCCGCCCTCGCCCACGATCGCCGCCACCATCGGCGAACCGAGCGCGAGGCAGGCCTCGGTCGCGCGCGCGATCGCCTCGGCCTGGCCGCGCTCCTCCGCCTGCACGCCGGGAAATGCACCGGACGTGTCCACCAGCGTCACCACCGGAAGGCCGAAGCGCCCGGCCAGCTCCATGAGCCGCGCCGCCTTGCGATAGCCCTCGGGCATGCCCATGCCGAAATTATGCTTCACGCGCGAGGCGGTATCATGGCCCTTCTCATGGCCGATGAGCATGACCTTGCGCCCGGCGATGGTGGCGAAGCCGCCCTGGATCGCCTTGTCGTCCGCATAGGCGCGGTCGCCGGCGAGCGGCATGAACTCGCTGCACATGCCGGCCACGAAATCCCGGAAATGCGGGCGCTCGGCATGACGGGCGACCTGCGTCTTCTGCCAGGGCGTGAGCTTGGCATAGATGTCGGTGAGCAACGCGGTGGAGCGCTGCTGCAGCCGCTCGATCTCGGCATCGATGTCGATGGCACCGTCGTCGGCGGTCTCGCGCAGCTCGTCGATCTTGGCCTGGAGCGCCGCGACGGGCTTCTCAAAGTCGAGATAACTGATCATCGCAGCGCGTTAAGGCCGCCGCGCGGCGAGGTCAACGAGCGGATGGCGCGCATTGACCAGCGCGACCAGCCGCGATGCGTCGACATGGGTGTAGATCTGGGTCGTGGCGATGTCGGCATGGCCCAGCATCGCCTGCAGCGCGCGCAGGTCCGCGCCGCCCTCGAGCAGATGGGTGGCGAAGGCATGGCGCAGCACATGCGGGCTGACCCGGACCGGATCGATGCCGGCCGCGGCGGCGAGCGCGCGGACGAGCTGGAACAGGCGCACGCGGCTCAGATGGCTTTTGCCCGACGGGAACAGGAAAGCGCTTCCTTCCGGCACATGCGCGCGCCATGCGGCCACGGCGGCCCGGGCCCGGTCGGAGATCGGCACCAGCCGCTCGCGCCCGCCCTTGCCGCGCAGGATGAGGAAGGGGCGATCCGCCGCGAGGGCGCGCGCCGGCAGGCCGACCAGTTCGCTGGCGCGCAGGCCGGAGCCGTAAAGCAGCTCGATGAGAGCGGAGAGGCGCAGATCGAGCGGATTCACCGGCTGGCGCGCAAGCCGTTCCGCGATCACCGCGAACAGCGCGTCGACATCGGCATGGCTCAGCACTTTCGGCAAGGGCCGCCGCGCGCCGGGACGAGCCACGCCGGCCGCCGGATTGTCGGCGCGCACGCCCTCATCCTCCAGAAAGGCGAAGAAGCCGCGCAGCGCCGATGATTTGCGCGCCAGGCTGGAAGGCGCCAGCGCCGCCCAGTCCGTCGCCAGGCGCTCCAGCGCGCCCTGATCGGCGCCGGACAGATCGCCCAGCAGGATCGCGGCATCGCTGAGGTCGCTGCGATAGGCGAGCAGCGTGTTGCGCGCCGCGCCCCGATCGGCCGCCATCATGGCGAGATAGCGGTCGATCATCGTGGCATCGCGTGCGCTCGGCCGGGCCTCCTCGTCGGCCGCGCGCGACATCAGAGCCGCGCCATCGCCTCGGCGGCGATCATCCGCGCATAGGGATCCAGCCCGACCTGATGCAGGGCGGCCGTGATGAAATAGAGATTCTCGGGCGTCATCGCCGACCAGCGATTGGTCTGCATGCCCACTGCGACCAGCAGCGCGACTGTGCCGCGCTCGCGCCGCTGCGCGGCCGCCATGATGGCGCGCGGCCATGGGCGGCGGGGCGCCGGATCGATGCCGCTCTCCTGGAGCAGGCGCGCGCGTGCATCGGCGGGCAAACGATCCAGCCCGCCGAGCAGGGCGACGAGAGCATGCCCATAGCGCTGCCCCTCGCTGGCATCCGCATTGACGAAGCTGCCGATTCGGCCAGCGGACAGATCGACGTCCGGCTGCGGGAGGCCGGTGGCCAGCAAGGCCCATGCGCGCTGCCCGGCCGCACCCTCCACACGGTCGACAATGGAAGCCCAGCGCGCGGCATTGCCATCATAGCCAGCCGAAAGCATCGCTGCGATCAGCCAGGGCACATCCTCCCCGAGCGCCGCGTCGGGCGGAATGGCGGCAGCGGCACGCGCGATCATCGGCAGCGCGCCATAGGTCAGCTCCTCATGATCGGAAGGCCAGCCATCGGCGGAAGCCGCGCTCCACAGCCGGCGCATGGCGTCCACACGGGCGCGGACATTGTCGCCGCCATAGGCTCTGGCGAGTTGCTCGGCGCGCTCTGTCGCCGTCTGGTCCGCATCCGGATCGCCGGCCAGCGCGCTGTAGAAATCACGCGCCGCATCGCCGGAGAAGACGCCGAGCCGCGTGGCCGCGGCGGCGCCGGGCGCACGGCGCATCAGGCTGAGACCGGGCGCACGCGCTTCCCAAGCGCGCACCTGCGAGCCCACCGTCTGATAGAGCGCTGCCGGAATCTCGACATTGGTCGCCGTCGCAAGGCCAAAGCGCCAGGTGGTGAGCTGGCTCACGTCATCCCATTCGATCTTCACCGATCGGCGGCTGTTCGGGCCGGCGCCGACCGTTTTCTCGGCCAAGCGATAATCGATGCCGCGCGCGATGCCGCGCCGCCGGGCCTGGTTGAGGAAGGACGATGCCGTGCCCTGATCGGCAGAGAAGGATGCGCAGATGGCCTGCGCCATGAACCAGCCCGGCTCGTCCGAGAAGGACATGGCGCGCGGCAGCAAGGGACAGAAGCCCGCCGGATCGGCCGTGGCGAGCTGCGTCTGCATCGCCACCGAATAGAGCCGGCTGGTATATTGATCGGAATCGACGCCCTGGATCAGAAGCCGGGCATTGTCCGCCTCGCCCATGCGCACCAGCAGCCAGGCGCGCTCGGCGGTCCAGTCGGCGCCGTTGACGTCGCTCGGCGTATCGACCTGCGAGAGCAAGGCGCGCCGCAGCAGGATGCTTGCCCAGCGCGACACGATCGGCGCGCGGCTGGCCCGCATGATCCGCGTCAGCGCCGCACCGTTGCTCCGGCCGAACGCCAGTCGATCCAGCCCGCCCAGTTCCGGCGTCAGCGGGCCGATCACGTCGAGCGAGCGGCGAGCCGTCGGCGGGAGGTCATATTTGGCGGCGATCTCGTCCGCATTCTCATCCTCGTCTTTCGCGCCATTGTCGGCGGCCAGCGGCGCGGCTGCCGGAAGATCGAGCGCGGTCGCGGAGGCAGGCGGCAGCTGCAACTGCGTAGGCCCACCCGCGGAAGGCGACTGGGAGGGACGCGGTGCATTGGCGGCAGGCGCAGGCTGTGCGGGCTGCGCCGGTTCGGCGGGCGGAGGCGGCGGCTGATTCTCGAAACCGGGCGGCAGCAGCGATTCCGGGCCATTCTGGGCCAGGACCGGGATCGCCAGGGCCGTGACGCCCAGCCCCAGCAGGATGCGGTTCAGGCGCATGGCCACCGGCTCATCCGTGCAACTGCTCGGACGACACCGGAATCTCGATTCGCCCGACCGGTTTCTCGCCGCCTCGCCACCAGGCCAGGCAAAGCAGCAGGATCAGCAGAGCGAGCAGTATCCAGCCCAGCTTGACGATCGGATGGCGGCGGGGACGGTAGGGATCACGGCGGCTGAGCTTCATGATGGGACGATATGACCTTGGAATTTGTCGATGGATCGCCGTTGCCTCGGGCGTGGGCGGCTGTATAGCCGCGCTGGCCATGGTGCGAAACGATAAATGTCATTCGGGCGCCGCGTCCCACTCGCTGGTCCTCGTCGGACTGATGGGCGTCGGCAAGTCGACCATCGGCCGGCGGCTCGCCGTTCGGCTCGGCTTGCCCTTCGTCGATGCCGATGAGGAGATCGAGCGGGCGGCGGGCATGAGCATCCAGGATATTTTCGACAGCTATGGCGAAGCCGCCTTCCGCGACGGCGAACGCCGCGTGATCGCCCGGCTCATCGACGGTCAGCCCAAGGTGATCGCGACAGGTGGCGGCGCTTTCATCAATGACGAGACGCGACGGCTGATCCTCGAGAAGGCGACGGCCATCTGGCTCGATGCCAAGATCGACATCCTCGTCGAGCGCGTCTCGCGCCGCGATGGGCGGCCGCTGCTCAAGGGGCAGGACGCCCATGAGGTGATGACCCGCCTGGCCGGCGAGCGGACGCCTTTCTACGAGCAGGCGCCGATCCATGTCGTCAGTTCGGACACGCCGCATGAGGCGACGGTCGACAAGATCATCCAGGCGATCCGGCCATGAGCATCACCGTTCCCGTCACGCTCGGCGATCGCAGCTATGAGGTGCGGATCGAATCCGGCCTGCTCGATCGCGCCGGCGCCGTACTGGCGCCTTATGCCACGCAGCGCCCCTTCCTGGTGGTGACGGACAGCCATGTCGCGCAAGCGCAATGGCCCCGCCTCGCCGCCGCCCTCGATGCCGCCGGGCTGGCCGCTACGCTGGTCACGCTGCCGGCGGGCGAACCGACCAAGAGCTGGGCGCAGCTGGAGGCGCTCTCCGAACGGATGATCGATCTTGGCATCGAGCGGCGCGACCATGTGATCGCTCTGGGCGGCGGAGTGATCGGCGATCTGGTCGGCTTCGCTGCCGCCATCGTGAAGCGTGGCTGCCGGTTCATCCAGATCCCGACGACCCTCTTGGCGCAAGTGGACAGCTCGGTCGGCGGCAAGACCGCGATCAACAGCCGCGCCGGCAAGAATCTGCTGGGCGCTTTCCACCAGCCGTCGCTGGTGTTGATCGATCCCGATACGCTCGATACGCTGGGGCCACGCGAGACACGCGCCGGCTATGCGGAAATCGCAAAATATGGGCTGATCGACGATGCTGATTTCTTCGCCTGGTGCGAGGGCCATGGCCCGGCCCTGCTCGAAGGCGACAGCGCGGTGCGTGTCCATGCGATCTCGAAGAGCGTGGCGGCCAAGGCGGCGATTGTCGCCGAGGACGAGCGCGAGACGAGCGGCCGGCGCGCGCTGCTCAACCTGGGACATACGTTCGGCCATGCGCTGGAGGCGGAGACCGGCTTTTCCGACGCGCTGCTACATGGCGAGGCGGTCGCGGCGGGCATGGCGCTGGCATTCGGCTATTCGGCGCGGCGCGGCGAATGCCCGCCAGAGGATGCTCGCCGGGTCGCCGCTCATCTCCGCGCCATGGGCCTGCCTGCCTCGCTCGCGGACGCGGGTGTGCACGCGCCGGGCGCGCGGCTCGTGGAGCATATGCTGCACGACAAGAAGATGAGCGGCGGCACCCTGCCCTTCCTGCTCGCGCGCGGCATCGGCCGGACCTATCTGGCGAAGGATGTCGACCTCGGCGATGTCGCCGCCTTCCTCGACGCGGCCTGACCCTCAGGCGGCGCGGGCGAGCAGCCAGGCCGCCCAGAGCCAGCCCAGGATCATCAGCACGCCGCCGAGCGGCGTCACCGCGCCCAGCCAGCGCGGCGCGCCGAGCGCCATGGCATAGAGCGTGACGGCGAACAGGACGCTGCCGGCAAGCAGGGCCAGCGCAGGTCCGCTGCCGATCGACAGGCGCGCCAGCGCCAGCACGGCCACCGCATGGACGAGCTGATAGATGCCGCCGGTCCGCAGCCATTCCGCCGCCTGGGCATTGGCGGCGCCATGCGCGCCGAACGCACCCGCCGCGATGGCGATCGCCGCACTGAGCGCGGCCGCGACAACGATCATGCCTCGTCTCCTATCGTCTGCCGCTCGGGCAGCACCATGGTGCGGCCAGGGCGATACATCAGGTCCTTGGCGGCCAGCAGTCCGGCCCCGATCTGGACGTCCAGCCGCTGACGGTCATTCTCGCGATATTGCCGCTCGATCTCGGCGATATCGGCCTCGTCGAGACCGAGCTGACCGAGCGCCATCCGCGCCAGCGCGATCGCCGATTCATAGACTTCCCGCGTGGTGCCCGCGAGATTGAGGTCGGTAAGCGCCAGCAGATGCCGCCGGTCATAGGCGCGGACCAGCACGGCCGCCTGCGGGAAAGCCTCCAAGATCGGCTCCAGCCGCGGCCCCGCGAAGCTCGCATCGTCCATGCAGAAGATCAGCAGATTGGCCTCCTCGGCGCCGGCGCGGCGCAACAGGTCGACGCGCGTTCCATCGCCATAATAGACCTTGATGTCGAACAGGCTGGACTGCTCGATCTGCGCGGGCTTCTTGTCGATCAGCGTGACCTTGCAGCCCTGCCCCATCAGCATCTGCGACACGGTCTGCCCGAACCGCCCATAGCCGACGATGATCGCGGCGGCGCGCGGCGCCCGCTCCGGCCCGTCGAGCCCGGCGCCATCCTCTTTTCCATTGGCGAACTCGAGACGGTCGGCGATCATCAGCAGGAACGGCGTCGTCATCATCGAGACGGTGACGATGGCGCTGAAGGTGCTGGCCGCTGCCGGCGCGATGAGCAGCGCTGCCTGCGCCTGCGCGAACAGCACGAAGGCAAATTCGCCGCCCTGGCTGAGCAGCAGGCCGAGCGCCAGCGCCTGATTGCGGGGCACGCCGAACAGCAGCGCGATCGGCGCGATGATCACGACCTTCACCGCCACGAGCGCCAGCGCCATGCCGATGATGAAGAAAGGCGTGCGCGCGATCACGCCGACATCCAGCACCATGCCGACAGCGACGAAGAACAGGCCGAGCAGGATCGTGCGGAACGGTTCGACATCCGACTCGATCTCGTGCCGATAAGGCGAATCCGCCAACATGACGCCGGCAATGAAGGCACCCAGCGCGGTGGACAGATGCAGCGCGTGCATGAGCGACGCCGAGGCCAGCACCGCGAACAGGCCGATCGCGACGAACAATTCCCGCTCCCCCAGGCGGCCGATCAGCCGCAGCAGCGGACGGAGCAGGAAGCGCCCGGCGAGCACCAGGCCGACAATGGCGCCCAGCGTGTGGAGCCCCAGCTGCCAGCCCGGCGGCGCGGCCGGATCGGCCGGCGCACGGGACAGAGCAGCAATGATGGTGATGAGCGGCACGATCGCCAGATCCTGCAGCAGCAGGATGGCGAAGGCCTTCTCGCCGAAGGGCGAATTGATCCGGCCGGAGGATTTGAGGCTCGGCAGCACCTGCGCCGTCGAGGATAGCGCCAGCGGCAGGCCCAGCGCGATCGCAGCGCCTGTCGTGAAGCCGGTCGTGACGAAGATCAGCGTGGCGAGCGCGATGCCACAGAGCACGACCTGCAGGACGCCCAAGCCGAAAATATCCCGCCGCAGCCGCCACAGGCGCGTGGGGTTGAGTTCCAGCCCGACCAGGAAAAGCAGCAGCACGATGCCGATCTCGGCAATGTCCATCTTGCTCTGGCCGCCCCCGGCGAGCCCGAAGCCGTGCGGACCGATCAGCGCGCCGGCAATCAGATAGCCCAGGGTCGCGCCAAGGCCGAGGCGCCGGAACAGGATGACCATGGCGAGCGCCGCCGCCAGCATCACCACGCCCTCGGTCAGCAGCAGCTCGGTCGCGGACAAAGGGGAGGCCGGATCAGTCATTGCCGAACGCCGCCACGGCCGCCTCGAACGCAAGGCGCATGGAAGGATGGCGCGCCGGATAGTCGCGCCCCGCCGCGAGCAGGTCCAGGCCCGGCCAAGCAGGCAGGTCCTCGCTCTCGCCGGCCAGATAGGCGCGCCAGGCCTCGCTTGCCGCGGCCATCGATGCCTGATCCGTGCCGACGGCGTTGCGCGCCAGGATGGCGGCGGCCGCCTGCCCCAGGGCGCAGGCCTTGGCGTCCAGGCCGATCGCCGCGATCCGGCCGGCATCGTCCAGCGCCAGCGTCACCGTCATGCGGCTGCCGCAGGTCGGCGACCGACGCTCGGCGCGCAGCGGTGCGTCCTCCAACGGCGGATAATCGGCGACGGCGGCGGCGAGGCGCAGCACGTCGAGACTGTAGAGAGAGCCGCTCATGGCCGGACATCGGCGGCATTGTCCGGGTCCCCCGCAACCATGCCGTCCAGCAGCCCGCCATTGCGGCTGTTCTCGGAAACCCATTCGCTCATCGCCGATCCGCTCGCGCTGAGCAGCGGGAAAGCGCGCGACAGGCGCAGCCAGTCGGGGCGTGCCGTCTCGACGCCATAAAGCGCATCATAGCAAATGGTGAACAGCACGAAGCAGATCGTCGCGACGATCAGGCCTTTCACGGCTCCGAAACCGAGACCCAGCAAGCGATCGACCGGACCCAGGGCCGAATTCTTCGTCCGCCGGCCGATCATCTTGGCGAGCGTCTTGCCGAGCGCGAACACCAGGCCGAAGATGAGCACAAAAGCGATCAGCGCCGCCCCATATTCGGCGCCGATCAGGCCATGCAGCATCGATGTTCCCGGCGCATGGAACAGCCGCACCGCGATGATGGCCACGATCAGCGCGGCCAAGGACAGCGATTCGGTGACGAAGCCGGCGAGGAAGCCGCGCACGGCGAGACCGCCGACGAGCAGCAACATGGCGATGTCGAGGGTGGTCATGCGTGCAGCGCTAGTCGCGGCCAAGCATATGGTCAACCAGATCGCCGAGCCGCGCGAAACCGGCTGTCGAGAGCGCGGCCGGCGCCTTGTCGTTGGCAGCCGGGAGCCAGGCGCGCTGGAAGCCGAGCTTCGCCGCTTCGCGCAGCCGCAGGGCCCCATGCGCGATCGGACGAATCTCGCCGGACAGCGCGATTTCGCCGAGCAGCACCGCGTCGTGCGGCACGGGGCGTTCCGAAAGCGCCGAGACGAGCGCGCCGGCCACCGCCAGGTCCGCCGCCGGGTCCTGCAGTCGATAGCCGCCGGCGACATTGAGATAGACTTCGCAGGACGAGAAGCTGAGCCCGCAGCGCGCTTCCAGCACGGCAAGGATCATGGCCAGCCGGCCACTATCCCACCCCACCACGGCGCGACGCGGCGTCGCGCCACTCGCGAGGCGGACGGTGAGCGCCTGGATCTCGACCAGCACCGGCCGCGTCCCCTCCAGCGCGGGGAACACACAGGCGCCCGCCACCCGCTCGTCCCGCTCGGTGAGGAACAGGGCGGAGGGATTGGCGATTTCGGTCAATCCCTCCTGCGCCATCGCGAACACGCCGATCTCGTCGGTGCCGCCGAAGCGGTTCTTGATCGCGCGCAGGATGCGATACTGGTGACTGCGCTCGCCCTCGAAGCTGAGCACGGTGTCCACCATATGCTCCAGCACCCGCGGGCCGGCGATGCTGCCGTCCTTGGTGACATGGCCGACCAGGATCAGCGCCGTGCCGTTCTGCTTGGCATAGCGGATGAGTTCCTGCGCGCTGGCGCGGACCTGGCTCACCGTGCCGGGCGCGCCCTCGATCAGGTCACTGTGCATCGTCTGGATCGAATCGATGACGAGCAGGTCCGGCGCGGTGCCCTGCCCCAGCGTCGTCAATATGTCGCGCACCGAGGTCGCGCTTGCCAGCGCGACCGGGGCGTCGCCCAACCCCAGGCGGCGCGCGCGCAGCCGCACCTGGTCCGCCGCTTCCTCGCCGCTCACATAGACGACGCCGCGCCCGGCCCGCGCCAGGCAGGCCGCTGCCTGAAGCAGCAGCGTCGACTTGCCGATGCCCGGATCACCACCGATCAGGCTGGCCGAGCCCGCCACCAGGCCGCCGCCCAGCGCGCGGTCGAACTCCGCCAGTCCCGTGCCGAGCCGGTCCGGCAAGGTCACCGCGCTGTCGAGCCCGATCAGCGTGACCGCCCGGCCACCGGCTTGCAGATCATGGCGCGCGGCAAAGGTGGTGGGCGCGGCTTCCTCGACCAGGCTGTTCCACGCACCGCAATCGTCGCACTGGCCCTGCCAGCGCGAGGCAAGCGAACCGCATTCCTGGCAGACGAACCGTTTTTTCAGCTTGGCCATGGCGGACCTTTACCAGAACGAAAGAGGAACACCAGCGGCAATGCACGCGGCCATGACAGGGAATGGAAGCGAATCCGCCATCGATGCGTTATGGCCGGTGGCATGACGTCCCGCACCTTCAAAGTCGCCTCCTACAATATCCGCAAGGCCATCGGCACCGACAGACGGCGCAAGCCGGAGCGGATCATCGAGGTTCTCAACGAGCTGGATGCCGACATCATCGCGCTGCAGGAGGCTGACCGCCGGTTCGGCCCCCGTCATGCCTTGCTGCCGGAATGGCTGCTGGAGATGCACTCGGCCTACCGGGCCGTGCCCTTGCCGACACGCATCGAAAGCATGGGCTGGCACGGCAATGCGCTGCTCGTCCACGGCGACAGGCCTGCGACCTCCAGCGACGTGCTCCATCTCCCCTGCCTCGAGCCGCGCGGCGCCGTCACCGCCGCCTTCGACATCGCGTCGATCCGGCTCAGGGTGGTCGGGATGCATCTCGACCTGTCGGGCCTGTGGCGGCGGCGGCAGGCGGCCGCGGTGGTGCATCAGGTCGATCAGTGGCAGGATCATGATCCGGCTGGTGCCACCATCCTGATGGGCGACCTCAACGAATGGAGCGCGCGGCGCGGCTGCCTCGCCGATTTCATGCGCCATTATGAACTGGCCCCGAGTGGACGCAGCTATCATGCGACCCGTCAGGTGGCAGCGCTCGACCGCATCATGTGGCAAGGCGCTCTCGAACTGGTCGAGACGGGCGTGCACCTCACCCCCCTCTCGCGCCGCGCCTCGGACCATCTGCCGATCTGGGCGACCTTCGAGGCGAAAGCGTGACGCGGCGGAATGGCGGGCTTTCCGTGGAGAGAATTTGACCTCTTGGTTTAATGGTTATGGACGCCTGTCGGACAGAGAGCCGACCTGCGGACAAGCCACCGGGTCGACAAGGGCACGTCAAGACGTCAATCTGGGCGGATGCGGGAGAAGGAACTCAGGCTGGCGCTGGTCTGCTATGGTGGTGTGAGCCTGGCGGTCTATATGCATGGCGTCACCAAGGAGGTCTGGCGCCTCGCCTGCGCCAGCCGCGATGTCTGCAACGCGATCCGGCAAGAGCCGGCCGGCGCATTGGAATCGGTCTATCGCGAGATCATCGAGACCTGCCGGGCGGAAGTGGACCTGCATGTGCGGGTGCTGCCCGATATCGTGGCGGGCGCCAGCGCGGGCGGCATCAACGGCGTGTTCCTCGCTCAGGCGATCGAGACCGGCCAGTCGCTCGACCCACTGACCGAACTGTGGCTGCGCTGCGCCGATGCCGATATCCTGCTCGACCCCGACGCCCGCCCATGGTCGCGCTTCGCCAAATTCTGGGCCGCGCCGATCCTCTGGCTGCTGCTGCGCCGGCGCGGCGACACGGTGAGCCAGACGGTCGCGCCGGAGATGCGCGAGGAAGTGCGGCGCAAGCTCTCCAACTTCATCCGCGCGCGGTGGTTCGCGCCACCCTTCGGCGGCAAGGAATTTTCGCGGCTGATGTTCGATGCGCTCGACGCCATGGCGGCAGAGCCGTGCGGCGGTCCACTGCTGCCCGACCGGCATCCGCTCGACCTGTTCGTCACCGCCACCGATTTCGGCGGCTACGACCATGAACTCACGCTCAACAGCCCGCCGGAGATCGTCGAGACCGAGCATCGGCTGACCATCAGCTTCCACGCGCGGGGCCAGCGGCCACGCCCGTTCGCAGACCCCGCCGAGCTGGTTTTCGCCGCGCGGGCGACGGCGAGCTTCCCGGGCGCCTTTCCACCATTCACCGCGCGCGAGCTGGACGCCGTACTGGCCGAACGCAAGCGCGACTGGACAGGGCGCGAGACCTTCCTGCGCCGCACCCTGCCCTTTCATGAAGTGCCGGAGGAGGCCGTGCTCATCGACGGCTCGGTGCTGGCCAACGCGCCTTTCGCGCCGGCGATCGAGGCCCTGCGCGACCGGCCTGCCCGCCGGCCGGTCGACCGCCGGCTGGTGTTCGTCGAGCCGACGCCAAGCACCGGCACCTTCCGCATCACTGCGCCGGCCCGCCGCAATGCCGAGGGAGTGCGCCCGCTACCGGGCTTCTTCCGCACCATCTTCGGCGCGGTCAGCGACATTCCACGCGAGCAGCCGATCCGCGACAATCTGGAGGCGATCGCCGAGCGCTCGCGGCGCATCCAGCATATGCGCCAGATCATCGAGGCGCTCTGGCCCAACATCGAGCGGACAGTCGACGCCATGCTGGGCCGCACGCTCTTCCTCAGCCGCCCCACGCCGCGCCGGCTCGCCATCTGGCGCGCGCGGTTCCAGCAGCGCGCGGCGCGCGCGGCCGGTTTCGCCTATCCCGCTTACGGCCAGCTCAAATATACCGGCATCCTGGACGATCTCGCCACGCTGATCGCCACGCTCTGCGGCAAGACGTCCGCGCGGGAGCGCGAAACGATCCGGCACGCGCTGCATGAGGCGCTGCATGCCCGTGGCGTGGACAGCCTCGGCCGCGGCACGGTGGACGGTGCCAGCGAGGCATTGATCGCCTTCTACCGCGCGCACGACTTGCCTTTTCGCATCCGCCGCCTGCGCTTCCTGGCGCGCCGGCTTTCGACCATCGACACGGCGGACGGCGCGACGGCGGGCCGGGCCGAGATGCTGGAATTGCTCTACGATGCGATCGCGCTCTATGCGGATCGTCAGCAGGCCGACTGGTTCGACGCCGAGACGCGCGAGGCGGTGCGCCAGGCCTCGGCGGACCCGATCGCCATGCTGGAGGTGATCGATCGGACACGCGGCCTCAAGGTGTTGGACGATCTGGTCGACGGCCGGTTCGCCGCGGCGGCGATGCGGCTGCCGGTGGAGGAGCGCAAGTCGCTGCTCAAGGCCTATCTCGGCTTCCCCTTCTTCGACATCGCCACGCTGCAACTGCTCCAGGGCGAGGGACTGGACGAATATGATCCGATCAAGGTCGACCGCATCTCCCCCGAGGATGCGACCGCGATCCGCTCCGGCGGCGCGGCGGCGACGTTGCGCGGCATCGAGTTCAACACCTTCGGCGCCTTCTTCAGCCGCGCCTATCGCGAGAATGACTATCTTTGGGGCCGGCTGCACGGTGCCGATCGGCTCATCGACATCCTGCTCTCGACCATGCCATCGGGGCCGATGACCGAAGCGGGCCGCACCGCGCAATGGAAGCGCGCGGCCTTCCTCGCCATCCTCGACGAGGAGCAGCCGCGCCTCACCCTGATCGGCGCGCAGATCGCCCACATCCGCGCCGAGATCGACGCGGCTATTCCGCCGGCTTGACCAGCGTCACTTGCGAGACGTCGATACTCCGCCCGGCAAAGCCGCCTTCGCAGTACATGAGATAATAGCGCCACAGGTCGACGAAGCGCGCGTCGAAGCGGATCGGCAGCTGGCCGGCATCCACCACGGCGTCGAAACGCGCGCGCCATTTGCGCAAGGTCCAGGCATAATCGAGGCCGAAGCGGTGCTGGTCCCGCCATCCGAGCCCCGCCTGCTCGGCCAGCGCGCGGAAGCGCTGCTCGGCGATCAGACAGCCGCCGGGAAAGACATAGCGCTGGATGAAGTCGGCGCGGGCCGCATAAGCGGGGAAGATCGCGTCGTCGATGCTGATGAACTGGATCGCCGCCCGGCCGCCGGGCTTGAGCAGACGCGCCAGGGCCGCGAGATAGGCCGGCCAATAGCGCTGCCCCACGGCTTCGACCATCTCGACGCTGGCGATCGCGTCGAAAGCGCCGTCCATGTCGCGATAGTCGCGCAGCAGCACTTCGGCATGGGCATGATCGGCCAGCCGGTCGCGGACATGATCGCGCTGCTCCTGCGACAGGGTGAGCCCGACATAGGAGATGTCGGCGCGCTCCAGCGCACGCTCGGCCAGGCTTCCCCAGCCGCAGCCGATCTCCAGCAGCCGATCGCCCGGCTGCAGCGCCAGCCGGTCGAGCAGCGCATCGATCTTGCGCAGCTGCGCATCGGCGAGCGGCTGCGCGGGATAGGCTGGCATGGCGCTCGAATATGTCAGGCTGCGGTCCAGCCACAGGCCGTAGAAATCATTGCCGAGATCATAATGCTCGGCGATGTTCCGCCGCGCGCCGCGCCGGCTATTGTGGCGCCGGGCGAGCTTCATGCGCCCGACCAGCCGCGGCAGGCCTGAGGATCGCGCAGTCGTGCCCAGTGCGCGCGCATTGGCACCGAACAGCGCGAACAGCGCGACCGGATCGGGGCTCGTCCAGTCGCCAGCCGCCCAGCCGCGATACCAGCCGGTCGATCCCGAGGTGGCGAGGCGGGCGAGCGCGCGCCAGCTGCGCAGCTCCACGATGGCCGAGAAGCCGGGCGCCGCGCCGCCGAGCAGGCGCACCGTCCCATCCGGCAGATGCAGTTCCAGCGAGCCCGACAGCAGCCCGCGATCCACCCGATCGAGCAGCGGCGCGAACAGACCCGCCGGAACGAATCGCCACGCGCCCTGTCGGGCGCGTGCCGTGGCACGGCGCAGGAAGGCGCGCTGCCGGGCCGCTCGCGGATTGTGGACGTTCATGCCGTCATCATGAGGTCTCGTCAGCGCAAAGACAATGTCGATTTCCGCTCTGCGGCGGGATGGTCCGGGCATCCCGGACCGGGAGCCTGCAACGTCACTTCGCGCAGGAAATGATTGCCGGGTTGTGGATCGCCGAAGCGGGCGTCGCTGAACATCACCGTCGCTGTGCATCCATGGGAGATGACGCGCGCCATCGGCAGGGTCGACCAGCGCATGAACCGGACCATGTCGGGCGTGGCCGTCATTGCCCGGCGGACGAGCGGTGCCTGCATCTGATCCGGCACGGGAACGCGCCATGCGTGAAGTCCGTGCACGGGATCGTAGCTGGCTCGCCCGATCCGGCCATGCGCGCGCCAGACCAGGCTGCGCTTCCAGAACGACAGGGGCTCTTCGTTCGCAAAGGCGACTTCCGGCCGCACTGCGCGCCAGAGCGCTGCTCGAGCCGCCAGCGAGATGGCACCGTTGAGTCCGATATAGAGGCAGAGGACGACCAGACCGGCCATGGCGGGGCGGCGCCAGCTTTCGCGCCCGGCACGCTCGCGGCGGCGCGAGAGCCAGATGGCGAAGGCAAGGCCGATCCAGATCCAGACATCGATGATGAACAGCGTCTCTGTGTGGAACCAGGTCGTGCTGAACGGCGCGAGCAGCTGCACGGCATAGGTGGTCTGGAGATCGAGCAGCGGATGCGTGAGGGCGCCGAGATAGGCAAGCAGGACGAGCCAGCCGACCCGCATCGGCAGGCCATCGGCGAAACCGCTCCCGCGCGCCGCCTGCCATCGGTCGAGAAGCAAAAGCAACCCGGCCAGCAATGGCGGCATGACGATCACGCCGCCCACCAGGCCATGAGTGAAGCCGCGATGCGTGGCCAACGGCGCCCAGCCGACCCAGCCGAAAAAGACGTCTATATCCGGCATGTTGGCGGCGAGGATCAGCGCCGCCAGCCCCTTGCGCGTCTTGTCCTCGAGGCCTGTCCGGCCGAGTGCCCAGCCGACCAGGCTGTGGGTCAGATTATCCATGAAGAAGAATGGACCATCGACAGTTCAGACCGAACGGGCGCTTTTCCCTCGTTCGCGTCCTGTCACAGCACCGGGCCATCCTTGGTCACGGTCCAGGTCTGGCCGGTGCCGACCAGTTTCTGCAGGTCCGGCGTCTTGCCGCGGGCCAACTGCTCGTTCTGAGCGACAACGGCCTGCTCGAAGCTGGGCGCGGGATCATCATAGATGACGCCCAGCGCCATCGGGAACGGGCCGAACGGCATCTCGACCAACATGTGCGCAATGGCCCGATTGGTGACGTCATGGACGATCACATCGGCGTTTTGCCAATCGCCGTCCGCCACCTCGACCACCTTGAGCGTCAGCGCCTCGCGATCCAGCGCAATGCCCTTGGTGCCCTTCGCGAAAAGCAGCGGCTTGCCATGCTCCACCCAGAGCTGGCCCTCGTCCGCATTCTTCTTCTCGGTGAAATCGGCAAACACGTCCTTGTTGTAGACGATGCAGTTCTGGAAGATCTCGACAAAGGCCGCGCCTTTGTGGGCATGGGCTGCGACGAGCACGTCGGGCAGCTGCTTCGCCACATCATAGGCCCGCGCCACGAAACGCGCGCCCGATCCGAGCGCGAAGGCGCAGGGCTTCGCGGGATGGTCGACCGATCCGAACGGCGTCGAGGGCGAGCGCGTGCCTTCGCGGCTGGTGGGAGAATATTGGCCTTTCGTCAGGCCATAGATCTCGTTGTTGAACAGGAGGATCTGGCAGTCGAGATTGCGGCGCAGGATGTGCATGCTGTGATTGCCGCCGATCGACAGCCCGTCGCCGTCGCCGGTCACGATCCAGACGTCGAGGTCCGGATTGGCGAGCTTGACGCCCGTCGCCACCGCCGGCGCGCGGCCGTGGATGGTGTGGAAGCCATAGCTCTCGACATAGTAAGGAAAGCGCGATGAGCAGCCGATGCCCGAGACGAACACCGTGTTCGCCGGGTCCGCGCCGATCATCGGCAGGGTGCGCTGCACCGCCTTCAGGATCGCATAATCCCCGCAGCCCGGGCACCAGCGGACTTCCTGATCGGTTTCCCAATCCTTGAGCGTGGTTTCGGCGCGGGGCCGGGTCAGGGTGGTCAAATCGTTCATCACTTCAAATCCTTCTTCGGCAAGGGCTTGTGGCACAACGAGCCCTCACCCTCCCGCGTGCGGGAGAGGGGATTTCACTCCAGCATCCCTTCGATCGCCGCTTCGATCTCCGCGATGCGGAAGGGCTGGCCGGAAATCTTGTTGAGCGGCCTTGCATCGACCAGATACTGGTCGCGCAGCAGCGTCTTGAGCTGGCCTGTGTTCATCTCCGGAACGAGGATCTTCTCATAAGCCTTGAGAAGATCGCCCAGATTTTCCGGCAATGGCCAGACATGACGGATATGGATATGGGCGACGTCATGACCCTTGCGGCGGACGCGACGGACTGCCTGGTGGATCGGCCCGAAGGTCGAACCCCAGCCCACCACTGCAAGCTTGCCGTTATCATTGCCTATGGCAATATCCTGCCGTAAATCCTTGGCAATACCGAATATCTTGTCACGGCGTAGCTCCGTCATCGCCTGATGATTGGCTGGCGCATAGTTGATATGGCCGGTATTCACTTCCTTCTCGATGCCACCGATGCGGTGCATGAGCTCCGGCGTTCCGGGCTTGATCCAGGGCCGCGCCAGCTTCTCGTTGCGTGCATAGGGCTTGAGACCGCCCTCAGGCACATGATCGAGGAATTTCGCGGGAAACGGCGTGTATCCGCTCATGTCCGGCACGCGCCAGGGCTCGGCGGCATTGGCGATATAGCCGTCGGTCAACAGCATCACCGGCGTCATATATTGAATTGCGATGCGGCAGGCCTCGATAGCGCAATCGAACGCATCGGCCGGCGAACGGGCGGCGATGACCGGCATCGGCGCGTCGCCATTGCGGCCATAGACGGCCTGATAGAGGTCCGACTGCTCGGTCTTGGTCGGCAGACCGGTCGAAGGGCCGCCGCGCTGGGAATTGACGATGACCAGCGGCAGCTCGGTCATGATGGCCAGGCCCATCGCCTCGCCCTTGAGCGCGATGCCGGGCCCCGAGGAGGAGGTGACGCCCAGCGCGCCCGCATAGCTCGCACCGATCGCGCTGGCGATCGCGGCGATCTCGTCCTCCGCCTGAAAAGTGGTGACACCATATTCCTTGAGGCGCGAGAGATGATGCAGGATGGCGCTTGCCGGAGTGATCGGATAACCGCCGAAGAACATCGGCAGGCTGGCCAGCTGCGCCCCCGCGACCAGGCCGAGCGAGATGGCCTCGGCACCCGTCACGGTGCGATAAAGACCCTCCGGCGCCGGCGCCGGCGCCATATGGAGCTGCTTCACCGGCACCGCCAGTTCGGCCGTTTCACCATAGGCATGGCCGGCATTGAGCGCGGCGATATTGGCCTCCGCCAGCTCCGGCGCCTTAGCGAACTTCGCCTTGAGCCAGTCGACGATCGGCTGGCGATCGCGATCGAACAGCCAGAGCGCGAGGCCCAGCGTCCACATATTCTTGCAGCGCAGTGCTTCCTTGTTGCCCAAGCCGAAGGGTTTGACGCTCTCCAGCGTCAGCGCGGAGATGTCGAAGGCCAGCACCTGCCAGCGCGCGAGGCTGCCATCCTCCAGCGGATTGGCGTCATATTTCGCCTTGGCCAGGTTGCGGTCGTTGAACTCGCCAGTATCGGCGATGATGAGGCCGCCGGCCTTCAGCTCCATGACATTCGTCTTGAGCGCGGCGGGATTCATCGCGATCAGTATGTCCGGCGCATCGCCTGCCGTGGTAATGTCCGACGATCCGAAATTGATCTGGAAAGCGGAAACGCCGAAGAGCGTTCCCTGGGGCGCCCGGATCTCGGCGGGAAAGTCGGGGAATGTCGCGAGATCATTGCCAGCGAGTGCGGTGGACAGAGTGAACTGGCCGCCGGTCAGCTGCATGCCGTCGCCACTGTCGCCGGCAAAGCGGACGACGACGGCTTCGGGAGGTTCACTACTGGCTAGGGGCAAGGCGGATCGTGATGCGGCGGATGCCATATTTGTCTCGGATGCGTTTCGGATGCGATTGCCCCTAGTCCTTAGCACTTTCTCGATCAAAGTAGAAAAGCTGCGCGCCACCCGAGCGTTGCCTTTTGGGCTCAGGCTTGCCATCGGATGATTCCGCGGCCGTCGACAAGCCCTCCAAAGATGTGTCGAGTGGGAGATCATGAGCAAGAAACCGGTCGACAAGGACGCCCTGCCCTACCGCCCCTGCGTGGGCATCATGCTGGCGAACCGCCAGGGGCAGGTATTCGTCGGGCAGCGGATCGACTCCAAGGAAGGCGATGCCTGGCAGATGCCGCAGGGCGGGATCGATGCAGGCGAGTCGCCGGAAGTCGCCCTCGTCCGCGAGCTGGGGGAAGAGACCGGCATCGTCGCCGATCTGGTCGACATCATTGCCCGCTCCAAGACCGAGCATCTCTATGACCTGCCCGACGAGCTGGTCGGCAAGCTATGGGGCGGTCGCTATCGCGGCCAGCGGCAGAGCTGGTTCCTGGTCCGGTTCAAGGGGCAGGACGAGGATATCCGCATCGCCACCCGCCATCCCGAGTTCAGCGCCTGGCGCTGGGTGGAGGCCGAGCAGCTGGTTGAGCTGATCGTGCCCTTCAAGCGGCCGGTCTATCGCGAGGTCGTCCAGGAGTTCCGGCATCTCTTGTAACGATGTGAACGCCATGGTTACTGAAAACTGTCGGTCGATTTTACATTTTATTCATGGTTAACAAAAGCTTTCCGCGGAATTCCGCCACTGGCATATCCCTTGCTTCATATCAGCCATGATCAGGATCAAGCGCCTCTTCACCATCAAGACCAAGTTCGAGGCGTTTCTGGCCATCTATGCGCTGTCGCTCGGCGCGGCGGAGCGCGGCATTCTCTACATGCAGCAATATCCGGGCGCCGGCGGCAAGCTGCTCGCGCTGTGTTGCGCGGGCGCCGTCATGGTGGCGGGTGGCCTGATGATCGACGCGGTGGAGCTCAAGCGCACCTACGGGAGTTGAGGGGCTCTCCGGCATCGACCGGCAAGGTGGTTCGGTCAAAGATCTCGATGTTCAGCTTCAACGAAAATGAGCAAGGCAGTGCTCCTGCAAAGGCAGGAGCCCAGGAGTGCATGGACGTGCCTGTCTCCCTGGGCTCCTGCCTTCGCAGGAGCACGATAATCCCTGGTTCGGAGCAGATTTCCGGACGCAGGCCCTATTGCAGCGCGATATCGGCCGGGACGACCTCATAGCCCAACTGCTGGGCGACCGGTGCGCAGGTGACGAGGCCGTTCCACACATTGAGTCCGTCGAGCAGGTGCGGATCGCGCTTCATCGCTTCCTTCCAGCCGAGATTGGCGATCCTCAGCGCATGCGGCAGCGTCACATTGTTGAGCGCATAGGTGGAGGTCCTTGCCACTGCGCCCGGCATGTTGGCGACGCAATAATGGACGATGCCGTCGATCACATAGGTCGGGTCGGCATGGGTGGTGGGCCGGCTCGTCTCGAAGCAGCCGCCCTGGTCGATCGCGACGTCGACCAGCACCGCGCCCTGCTTCATCGTGCCCAGCATCTCCTTGGAGACCAGCTTGGGTGCCGCTGCGCCGGGGATCAGCACCGCGCCGATCACCAGATCGGCCTCGGCCACGCATTCGGCGAGATTGGCCTTGTTCGAGAAGCGCGTCTTGGCGCGCGCCTCGAAATAGGTGCCGAGCTTCTCCAGCACTTCCGGGTTGCGGTCGAGGATGGTGACGTCGGCTCCGAGGCCTGCCGCCATCTGCGCCGCGTTGAAACCGACCACGCCGCCGCCGATCACCGTCACCTTGGCGGGCAGCACGCCCGGCACGCCGCCAAGCAGCACGCCGCGGCCGCCATGCGCCTTTTCGAGCGCCGTCGCGCCGGCCTGGATGGACATGCGGCCGGCGACCTGGCTCATCGGCTTGAGCAGTGGCAGGCCGCCCGAAGCATCAGTCACCGTCTCATAGGCGATGCAGGTGGCGCCGGACTTGACGAGGTCGGCAGTCTGCTCGGGATCGGGCGCGAGATGGAGATAAGTGTAGAGGATCTGGCCGGGGCGCAGCATGGCGCGCTCGACGGCCTGGGGTTCCTTCACCTTCACCACCATCTCGGCGCGCTCGAAGACCTCGGCCGCGTTCGCCACGATCTCCGCGCCCGCCGTGCGATAATCGGCGTCATAGGCGCCGATGCCGGCACCCGCGCCCGTCTCGACGATCACCTGATGGCCGTGCACGACCAGCTCATGAACGCTCTCCGGCGTCAGGCCGACGCGATATTCATGAGTCTTGATCTCCTTGACCGTACCAACCAGCATAGATTTTCTCCCGCTTGAGCGTTGTTTTCGACCTTAGCGAATTGTGTCGGACGCGATAGTGGGAGCAGGATCGAAGGCAATTGGAGAATGCTCATGACCGCCCGCCGCCAGGAGGCCGTTGCGCTCGTCGAACGCTATTATGCCGCTTTCAATGCGGGCGACCATGAGGCCATGCTGGCGTGCCTCACCGAGAATGTGGCGCATGACGTCAACCAGGGCGAGCGCGAGACCGGCAAGCCGGCGTTCCGCGCCTTCCTCACCCGGATGGACCGCGCCTATCGCGAGCGGCTGGCGGACATCGTCGTCATGGCGGACGAACAGGGCGCGCGCGCCGCGGCCGAGTTCGTGGTGCATGGCCGGTATCTGGCCGGTGAGGACGGCCTGCCGCCCGCGCATGGCCAGCCCTATGTGCTGCCGGCGGGTGCCTTCTTCACGCTGGAGAACGGCCTCATCAGCCGGGTGACGGTCTATTATAATCTGGCCGACTGGATCGCGCAGGTGAGCCGGGCAGACGCCGCCGCATGAGCGCCGTCTCGGTCGAGACGCTCAGGGATCCGACCGTCCGGGCAGCTGCCCTCGACGATCTGGCGCGTCTGCGCATCGCCGTGTTCCGCGCGTGGCCCTATCTTTATGACGGCACGCTCGATTATGAGCGCCGCTATCTGGCTCATTTCATCGAGGCCCCGGACGCCGTGCTCGTCGTCGCGCGCGCGGGCGACACGATCGTGGGCGTCGCCACCGCCTCTCCGATGCGCGAGCAGGACGAAGCGTTTCGCGAGCCGTTCGAGGTGCGCGGCCATGACGTCGCGCGGCTCTTTTATTTCGGCGAATCCGTGCTGCTGCCGGACTATCGCGGCCAAGGCATCGGCCATGCCTTCTTCGACCAACGCGAGGCGGCGGCGCGCGCGGCCGGGGCGACGGCGAGCTGCTTCTGCGGCATCGTCCGCCCGGACGATCATCCGCTCCGGCCGGGCGACGCTCGCGACCTGGCACCGTTCTGGCGCGCGCGCGGCTATGCGCCGATCGAGGGCGCGATCGCCCATTATGATTGGAAGGATATCGACCAGCCGGGCGAGACCAGCCATCCCATGCAATTCTGGTACCGCGCGCTGTGAGCAGCTTCACCCTCGCCCTTGCCCAATATCCGATCGAACGGCTGGCGAGCTTCACCGCCTGGGAAGCGAAGCTGGCACGCTGGGTGACCGAGGCGGCGGACCGGGATGCGCGCCTGTTGGTCTTCCCCGAATATGGCGCCATGGAGCTGGCCGCGCTGGACCCTACGAGCATGGGAGACCTCCACGGCTCCTTGCGCTTCGTGGCCGGGCTGATGGCGCGGATCGATGCCCATCACCAAGCGCTTGCGCAGGCGCATGGCGTGCACATCCTCGCTGCCACCCTCCCCTGCCCGCTCGCCGATGGCCGGGTGGTCAACCGGGCGCGGCTGTTCACGCCGGACGGGCATGTGGGCCACCAGGACAAGATCGTCATGACCCGGTTCGAGCGGGAGCGCTGGGGCATTGCCGGCGGCGACATGGTGCGGGTGTTCGCGACCGGCCTCGGACTCATCGGCGTCTCGATCTGTTATGATGTCGAGTTCCCGCTCATCGCCCGCGCCCAGGCCGAGGTCGGCGCGACGCTGATCCTCGCGCCCTCCTGCACGGACACGATGCAAGGCTATTGGCGCGTGCGTATCGGGGCGCAGGCACGGGCGCTGGAGAATCAATGCTTCGTCGCGCAGACGCCGACGGTCGGCATGGCGCCCTGGTCACCGGTGCTTGACGAGAATTACGGCGCGGCCGGTCTGTTCGCGCCGCCGGACGGCGACGCGCCCGATGAAGGCGTGCTGGAACTGGGGACGATGGGCGCCGGTCAATGGCTGTACGCCCAGGTCGATCCCGCCCGCGTGCCGCGCTGGCGCGCGGATGGCGCGGTACGACCGTATCGGGACTGGCCCGAGCAGCTTCCCGGCGGCGCGGCCGGGAGGCCCGACTGCGCGCTGATCGACTTGCGCTGAGCCGGCGGCTCAGAAGATCAGCTTGCGGAAGCTGAGACGCACCGTCCGGCCCAACGGGTCCAGATAGGCGGGGCGGAAGGCGAGCGGTACGTCGCCATTGCCGTCGGTCACATGCTGGCGGGCATTGAAGATGTTGTCGACCGACAGCTGCACCCGCACACCACGCAGGAACGGCACTTTCCCGACCAGCGAGGGCATCTGCCCGAGATTGGCGAAGAGCCGCAGGTTGAAGGTCGCGAGATCGTCGAAATGCAGCTGGCTCGATGGTTCGCCGGCAATGCCGTCGATCCGGGTCGCGCTGTTCCATTCGCCGGTCAGGCGCAGGCCGTAGCCGCTCTGCGAGACACCGGCCTGCAACTCCACCGTATGGCGCGACGGACCCGCGCCATTGCCCAGCGAATCGCCGCTGAGCAGATCGAGCTGCGGCAGGGTCGGCGCAAACTGGACCGTGCTCTTGAGCGTCCACTCATGATAGAGTGCGACATTGATCCGGCCGCCGCCACCGCCACCTCCAAAGCGGCCACCGCCGCGTCCGCCGCCGAACCGGCCGCCGCCAGCCCCTCTCCGCCCGCCCTCGCCCGCGCTGCCGTCGGGTGTGCGTTGCGTCTGATCCCCGCTCTCGCCCTCGGCGCCGCGCCGGCCCGGCACGCCGTTGGGGAAACGCTGGCGGAACGCCTCGCGCATGGCGTCGATCTGGCTTTGCGGCGTACGCAGCCGCTTGCTGAAATTGATGCCCCAGCGCAGCGAGGTGCGGTGCTGGTCGGTGATGTTGATGGGCCGCAGGTCGACCTGGAGCAGCCTTCCGTCCTCGGCGCGCACGAAGCGGTCCGGGAAGGCAAGCGCGGTCTCGGCGGTGATGCCCGGGAAACCGGCAATGTCGCCCCTCGTGCGCCGGTCGCTGAGATTGATGTTGATCCGCACATTCGGGTCCTGCAGCGGACTGAGCACCAGACCGAGGCGCCAGCTGCGCGTCGAGGCATTGTTCAGCCCAGGGTTGCCGCCGGTGATCGTCGTGACCAGCGCCGTCTCGCCGCGGACATAGTCGAACACCGGCACCAGTGCGGTGAAGGTCTGGGGATCGCCCAGCTGCTGCGCGGTCGGCGCAGTCTGCTCGTCGCTATAGGAAGCGGAGACGGAAATGCCGCGCAGCGGCGTCCAGTTGAGCCCGCCACCGAGGGTGCGGATGGTGCCGGCATCGGAAAGCCGCTCGACCGCGGCATTGGCATTGGCCGAGATGCGGCCGAGCGCTCCGCCGGCACGGGAGATCGGGATATCGAGGCTCAGCGAGCCATTCAGGCTCTCGCGGCCGATGTCGCGCCGCGTCACCAGCAGGTTGCGCTCCAGCGTGCTTTCCTGCTGCATCGTCGAGGCGCCAATCTGGGCGGTGGCCGACACCTCGCCCGCCGGCAGCTTGAACAGGGTGCGGTTGTAGAGGAAATCGATATCGGCATTGTCGCTGCGGCTGGTGGTCAGATCAGCGGGCACGCCGTTGAGGAAGGCCCGGGCCACCGGGTCCGCGGGATCGGCGGCCGGATCGCCGGCAGCGACAGCCGCCGCATAGGCGGCGAGATCGAACGGGCGCGAGGAGATGCCGCGCGATTCGCGCCGGTCATAGGTGGCGGTCAGCGTCCATTGGCCGTTGGCGCGGTCGCCGGTCAGGGTGAGGCCGAGTTGGCCCGTCTGGACGCTCGATGTCCGCTCCAGCGCGCCGATGCCCGGCGCGAACGGCACGAAGACCGCATCCTCGTCGCCCGGCGCATAGGGCGTTCCGGCGGGAATGGTGATTGGCCGCAGGGCCAGGCCGACATTGCTCTCGCTGCGGCTCGTGGTGATCTCGCCGTTGATCGTGGCCAGCGTGCGCTCGGTCAGCGGCCGGTGATAACTGCCGTTGAGCGTCAGCTCCTCGCGCGCGGGCGTGAGGCTGCGCGCCGGGCTGTCCAGCTCGTCGAGGCCGCGGTCGCTCTCCATGAGCCGGCCGGTATGCGTATAGTCGCCACTGATGTTGACGCGCTGGCCGCGCCGGATCGCGAGGAAGCCGCCTTCCACCTCGGCGGTTCCCGCGCCACCGCCCTGCGTCGGCAGGCGGCCGGACAGCTCGCCCGTGAACGCCCGGAACCGCTCGCGCAGCACGATGTTCATCACTTTCTGGTCCGCGCTGAAGCCATAGCGCAGGCCGACTTCCTCGGGCAGGATATCGACCCGCGCGATGGCCTCGGCCGGAAGCGTCGCGATCTCGCGGAAGCTGGCGATGCGATGCCCTTCAAGCAGCACGACCGGCGGCTTGCCGCTGGCGCTTTCGAGCTGCGGGCCCAGCTCCTCCAGCAACTCGCTGATCGTGCTGATGCCGAGCGCGCGGACATCAGCCGCGTAAAGCTGCTCCTCGGGCTTGATGTCGCCTGCCACCGAGCCGCGCTCGCGCTGGCCGGTCACGAGGATCTCCTCGCTCTCGTCGCCCAGATAATCGTCCATCCCCTCCTCGGTCTGCGCCTGTGCCGGCACGGCGAACAAGGCGGATGCGGAGACGGCGGTCAGGAGAAGCCCGGTGAGGCGCGGTCTGGGCGTCATATCGATCGGATTGCCTTTGCGAGATTCGGTCGAGGCGTGCTTAGAGCGGCAAATCTGTCCATTTGCTGACCGACGAACGGAAAAGACAGGACGCTGTCGGCATCGCTCGACATTGAAGCCGGCCGCGCTATCCCGAGGGCATGACCGGAGACATCGCAAAGGCGATTCTCCGCAATGCGACGATGACGTCCAATGCCGGGCCGTTTCTACGGACCAGGCAAGAAGGATGGGAGATGGCGACGGATTCTTTGGCGATCGATCTGCGGACCATGGTCCTGCCGATCCTGTGCGGGATGCCGGCGCCTGTCTTCCGGACGTCCATCCAAACCCGCTCATATCGAAGCATCGCCGGCACGGCCCGTTGCCGCGAGCCGGTCTTCAGCGCATGACATTCCCGGAGATGCCCTTTGGCCCATATGATGTCCGCCGCGTCTGACGACCTCGTCAGGTCGCTCGAACTGCTCGAGACGCGGCTGCTGTGGCTGTCGTCCTGGATGATCCACAACGCCAACCACATCCGCCCCAAGCGCGATGGGCTGAAGGTAGGCGGGCACCAGGCAAGCTGCGCCTCGATGACCGCGATCATGGCGGCGCTCTATTTCCACGCGCTGCGGCCGCAGGACAAGGTCTCGGTGAAGCCGCATGCCGGCCCGGTGCTGCACGCGATCCATTATCTGCTCGGCAACCAGTCGCTCGACCGGATGCAGCGCTTCCGCGGGATGGGCGGCGTCCAGAGCTATCCCTCGCGCACCAAGGACGCCATTCCGGTCGATTTCTCGACCGGTTCGGTGGGACTCGGCGTCGCAGTGACGGCCTTCACCAGCCTGGTGCAGGACTATCTCATCGCCCATGGCCAGATACGGGAGGACGATGCCGGCCGCATGATCGCGCTGATGGGCGATGCGGAGTTGGACGAGGGCAATATCTATGAATGCCTGATCGAGGGCTACAAGCATGACCTGCGCAACTGCTGGTGGATCGTCGACTATAATCGCCAGTCGCTCGACGCGACGACCGCGGACCGCATGTTCCGCCGCTTCGACGATATTTTCGAGACCTGCGGCTGGCGCGTCGTCACGCTCAAATATGGCAGGCTGCAGCGCGAAGCCTTCGCGCGGCCGGGCGGCAAGGCGCTCGAGCAATGGATCGACAAATGCCCCAACGCCGATTTCGCGGCGCTGACCTATCAGGGCGGCGCGGCCTGGCGCGCCCGGCTGATCGCCGATATCGGCGGCAAAGCGCATGTGAAGGCGCTGCTCGACAGCTTCGACGACGCTGGCCTGGCGGCGCTGATGACCAATCTCGGCGGTCATTGCGTCGAGACGCTGGTCGAGGCGTTCGACGCGGCGAACGACGATCGACCCACCCTGTTCATCGCCTATACCGTCAAGGGCCATGGGCTTCCGCTGGCGGGCCACAAGGACAATCATTCCGGCATGATGAACCCGGCCCAGATGGAGCAGTTCCGCGCCAGCCTCGGCATCGCCGAGGGGCAGGAATGGGAGCCCTGGGGCGGGCTCGGCGACAATGCCGCCGCACGGCTGAAAGCCTTTGTCGCGGCGAGCCCGCTGGCACGCAAGGCGCCGGAAGCGGTCGCCGAGCCCGTACCGGTGCCTGCCCGCCTGCCCGTGCCCGAGGGAACCGAGCAGTCGACCCAGGCGGCGTTCGGCCGAGTCCTGCTCGATCTGGCGAAATCGGCGGAACCGCTGGCCGATCGGATCGTCACCACAGCGCCCGACGTGACCCAGACGACCAATCTGGGCGCCTTCGTCAACCAGCGGGGCCTGTTCAGGCGGCAGGAGCTGGCGGACGTCTTCCAGAAGGCGAAGATCCCGTCGGCCCAGAAATGGGCGCAGCATGCCGCCGGCCAGCATATCGAGCTGGGCATCGCCGAGAACAACTTCTTCATCATGCTGGCATCGCTCGGGCTGGCCGCACCGCATTTCGGCACCCGGCTGCTGCCGGTCGGGACTGTCTATGATCCCTTCATCGCGCGCGGTCTCGATGCACTCAACTATGGCTGCTACCAGGATGCCCGCTTCCTGCTCGTCGGCACGCCTTCGGGCATCACCCTGGCGGCGGAGGGCGGCGCGCACCAGTCGATCAACACGCCGCTGATCGGCATGGGCCAGCCCGGCCTCGCCTGTTTCGAGCCGGCCTATGCCGACGAGCTGGCCGCCATGATGCGCTGGGCGTTCGACCATATGCAGCGGCCGGAGGGCAGCTCGGTCTATCTGCGCCTGTCGACCCGTTCGATCCCGCAAGTAGCGCGCGCGGACGGAAGCTGGGAAGCCGATGCGCTGAAGGGCGGCTACTGGCTGCGCCGCCCCGCGCCGGGCGCGGAAGCCGCGATCGTTTTCACCGGCGTCGTGGCGCCCGAGGCGCTGGCCGCTTGGGAGCTGCTCGCCGACGACATCCCCGGCCTCGGCCTGCTCAACATCACCTCGCCGGACCTGCTCCATCGCGACTGGTCTGCCCGCCGCGCCGCCCGCTGGACTGGCGGCGCGCGCAGGCCCTGCCATGCCGAGACGCTCCTGTCCACGCTCGCGCCGGGCGCAGGTCTGGTGACGGTGATCGACGGCGCGCCGGCCGCCTTGTCCTGGCTGGGCGGCGTGCTGGGCATGCGAGTGAGCCCGCTCGGCACCGACCGCTTCGGCCAGACCGGCGACCTGCCCGATCTCTATCGGCTCTACCGGCTGGACACCGACGCCATCATCGATGCCGCGGCCGAGCTGTTCCTGAGCGAATGACGAAGGGAGAGGACGGGCATGACCACCCTATCGATCGAGGACAGGCTGGCCTTGCAGGACCTGATCGCCGACTATGGCTGGGCACTGGACACGGGCGATGTCGAGGCGCTGGTCGCCTGCTTTACGCCGGACGCGCGCATGGTCGAGGAAGTGTTCGAGGACCCGGACGTCTGGGAAGGGCATGACGGCATTCGCGCCCTTGCCGAACATTATCGCAACGCGCCCGGCTTCCCCGGCCGTCAGCATCATGTGACGCAGACCCAGTATCGACCGCAGCCGGATGGATCAGTGAAGCAGCGTTCCTTCGCCTTCGTCACCGAATGCGAAGGCGAGCCGCCCTATCTGCTCCGCTTCACCGGCTGGTATGAGGATCATGCCGTGAAAGGCGCCGACGGCAAATGGCGCTTTCGGAGCCGCACCGTGCGCTTGTGGGACGGCGAGGTGCTGAAGAACTTCCCCGGCAGGGGCCAATGGGTGCCCCGCAAGCGCCCCGATTCCCTCATCATCCGGCGGTGACGGGGAAATCCTGGCACAGATCCATGTCAATTCGTCCCAAGCGTCACTCGTATCCGCCCAAAACCTGTTGACGGTCAATATTCTACTTATTAGATTGACAATATGCCGCACGGGTCTGCTGGTCGGGCCGCCCGCGCAATGTCAGGCGCCCCGACCCGCGGCTCTTGAATGGGAAGCAGCTTGCTCCGCGTCACCAACGGCTAAAGCGCGCGATGCTCAGGCGACAGCGCCAGGTGTCGGGTTCCCCTTGTGGAAAGCGACCACGGAGCGATCGTCGGCGATATGAACGCAAGCACGCCCTTCCAGCGATCGATACACGCCGAAGAGGCGACGGTCATGACGGCACCGACTCTCATTCCCTGTCGCATCTGCGTAGAGAAAGGCGTCGAGCCGGAGCTCTGCCGGCCAGTTGTCCCGCACGATCTGACGAACCGCATCGGCAAAGTCTTCGTCACCTGTCCACACTGCAAGACCTGCTGCTCGGTCGGTGAGGATCGCGATCATGCCATCGAGAACTGGGGCGTCGAGCGCAACCGGGCCCGGCGCCGATGGTTCAGCCTCGACACTCTGCTCGGCTCGGCGCGACGGTCTCGCTAGACCACGGACACGCGTCCGACCTGCCGCTGCCACGCAGGGCGAGACCGACGACGCGCGCCATGATCGAACGCTGACTTTCTTCAACCGCCCTCTTCCGAGGCCAGGCGCGCCCGCAGGCGCTCGGCCACGGAGACGCGGATCGGCTGCCTGCGTTCGATCTTCCGGAACGTATTGTAGCTGATGCCGAACCGCTCCATCAGCGCCTCATCGGTGCGCGCCGGGCAATGCCGAAGCAATTGATCGACAATCCGATCCTCCAATATATTCATGACAAGTCAGACCCATTATTGTTGCGTTTGAAATCCTGCGCCCATCAGCGGCATGCCAGGTCGCGCGCCGGTATGCTCGCCGCCGTCGACGACCAGCACGCCATTGACCATCACATAGGGAACGCCGCGGGGATAGGCCTTGGGCGCTTCATATGTGGATGTGTCCGCCACGGTGGCCGGATCGAAGATCACAATGTCCGCCCAGAAGCCGGCGCGCAACAGTCCGCGATCCTGGAGACCGAGTATCTGCGCGGGCAGAGACGTCATCTTGCGCACCGCATCCTCCAGCGTGAGCACATGCTCGTCGCGCACATAATGGCCGAGCACGCGGACATTGGTGCCGAAGGCGCGCGGATGCGGGAAACCCGGCTCCTGCAGGTTGAGCGCGCCTGCGTCACTGGAGATGGAAACCCAGGGCTGGCGCATCACCTTCTGCACATTCTCCTCGGACATGGCGAAATAGATGCCGCCGATATTGCCACCCGCCTCCGCCATCAGCTGGATACAGGTGTCTACCGGATCGGCATCGCCGCGCATCCGTGCGATCTCGGCCAGCCGCTTGCCTTCATATTGCTTGTGCGGCGCATAGGAGGCGCGGGCATAGACGATCCCGTCCGCATCGCCATGTTCGTGCATCCAGTTGCGGAAATCCGGGTCGGCCTTGATCCGCGCCTGCACCGCCGGGTCCTTCAGCATCGTGGCGAAGGCCTGGGGCCCGTTCTCGCGCGCCCAGACCGGGAAGAACACGGCCCAGGGATGATTCATCGCGGTATAGGGATATTCATTGACGGTGACGTCGATGCCCTCGGCCCGCGCCTGCTCGATGCGCTGGATATAATGATCCATCAGCCCCCAGTTCTGGCGGCCTCGGATCTTGAAATGGAAGATGTGGATCGGCACGCCCGTCTCGCGCGCGAGGCGGAACATGAAATCCAGCTCCTTGTCCTGCTCGAAACCTTCGCTGCCCATGTGCGAGGTAACGTTGCCGCCCATCGCCTTCACCACCTTGGCGAGTTCGATGACTTCATCGGGATAGCGCGGACCGCCACTCTCGAAGCGCAGCACCATGCCCCACGCACCCTCGCGCATGGAACGGGCCAGCAGCGCCTTCATCCGCTCGAGCTGCTCGGCACTGGCCGGCGCGGTGTCATAGCCCATGACGACACGGCGGATCTGCTCGAAGGCGGCATGGGAAATGACGTTCATCGAGACGCCGTTCGCCCTCAGCCGGGCCCAGTATCCGGTGAAGTCGGTCCAGTCCATGGTGACACCGGACTGCGTCTCGACCGGCAAGCCGTCGCGCGGCGCGACCGATGTGCTCTCGCCGAGCACGTCCAGCGTCACGCCTTGCCGGACCTTGCTTTCCGCATTGCCGTCGGCAAGCAGCGATACATCCGAATGGGTATGGAGGTCGATGAAGCCGGGCGAGACGACCAGCCCGTGCGCGTCGATCGTCCGCTTCGCCTGGACCCGGCCGAGATGGCCGATCGCGGCGATATGGCCGCCCCGCACGGCGATGTCGCCTGTGAACCAGGGATTGCCCGAGCCGTCGACGATATGGCCGCCGGTGATGAGGATATCATAGGGCTCGGCCCCTGCCCCACCGGTCCGCGCCCGTGCGACCGCGACCAGCGCGAAGCCGAGCAGAAACGCCGCGAGCGCGACCAGCAGGAAGCGCAGCCGCAATGGACGGGAGGATATCGGTCGGCTCATCACTTCGCCTCCCAATCCCAGTCGATCGACGACTTGACCGCAGTTGGCGCCGGCACGTTGGACGCACGGCCGATCGCGCTGTCCGGCATGGCGGGCGGATAGGTGGCGCCCATGAATTGCAGATAGGTCTGCCGCGAATTGGGATCATATTCGAACTTGGCAAGGGCAGCGCGATAGCGTGCCATTTCCTCGGTATTGAGGAAGATGGGCGGCTGCGACCCATCCGGAATGAGGCTTTCCCACTTGGGATAGGCCGCCATCTGCTGCCGCCAGTCCGCCTTGATCGCTTCCAGCCGTCCCGGGTCCGTCATCAGGTCGACGACGCTGGCGATCAGCGCCTTCGAGCCGACGACGATGCCTTTGTGCGCGATGGGCGTCGCCGGGCCGAGCGCGGCGGACCAATGATGGCCCGCTAGCTCACCCGCAGGCTTGGCCGGAATGAAGATGCGCACATAGGGCAGGTTCCAACTGATATCACCGGCGTCCGATGTGGAAGAGCCTTGCCGGTCCGAGGAGAGCGGCGAAACTTCCGTCGGCAGGCCGGTCACCGGCGCGCCCATGGATGTCTGCACGGCGCGGGCGAAGGCGATGTCGTCCGCTGACCATCGGGGCATGCCGACGCGCTGGATATTGGCATCGACCAACTCGGCCAGCGCGCGATTGCCATTGAATGGCCATGAGCCCGAGAGGATGCGCTCGGACACCTGCGTCCGGGTGGAATGGGCGGCGTCGTTCGCGATGTCGCGCATCCAGCCCAGGATGTTGCGGACCAGCTCCGGGCTCCTGGCGCGGATATAATACCAGTCCGTCGCCTCATAAGGCACGACATTGGGCTGCTTGCCGCCATCCGGGATCACATTCTGGACCCGCGCATCCTCCGGATCATAGCCATGCTCGCGCATCATGTTGACGCCGGCATCGAGCAATTCGACCCCGTCCAGCGCGCTGCGCCCCTGCCAGGGCCGGGCGCCATGCGCCGAGCGGCCGTGGAAGGTCCACTGCACGCTCACATTGGCGAAATTATTGAGGCCATAGGTGACGCCGAAGCTCGTGCCGATATGGACGTCCATCATGGCGTCCACGTCGCGGAACAGGCCGGCCTTGGTCATGTAACCGCGGCTCGCCAGCAACTCCTCGGCGGGGCCGCCATAGACGACCAGCGTGCCGGGAATATGATATTTGTCCTTGAGCGCCTTGAAGGCGAGCGCCGCGCCGAGCAGCGTCGGCTGGTGAGTGTTGTGCCCCTCGCCATGTCCAGGCGCGCCGGGCACCACAGGATCATGCGCCAGCGCCGTGGGCCGCTGGGACGCGCCGGGAACGCCGTCGAAATCGGACATGAGGCCGATCACCGGCCCGCCCGAGCCGTAGCGCGCCATATAGGCAGTGGGCATGCCGGCCACGCCCTTGGTCACCTGGAAACCGACGCGAGTCAGCTCGCGCGTCACCAGGTCGATGGTCTTGAACTCCTGGAAACCGATCTCCGAATAGGAGAAGATTGCGTCGCTGAGCCGTCCCATGCGGTCGGCATTGCGATCCACTTCCGCGAAGGCCGCCTCCTTGAGCTGATCGGCGGACTGCTGGGCGTGAAGTGCCTGGACCGGTGCGACCGCCACCGCGACGATGGTCAATTTATGCAGGATGCCGCGCATGGTCATTCTCCCCCCGCATTCTGCTCATTGGACTGACGGCCGATCGGCCCGGCGGGCATGGCCGGCGGATAGCTCGCGCCGATGAACTCCAGATAGGTCTGGTGCCCGTTCGGATCATATTCGAACTGCCGCAGCGCTTGGCGATAGCGCCCCATCTCCTCGGTATTGAGGAAGATGGGTGGCTCCGCATCGGGCGGGATCAGGCTCTTCCAGGCGGGATAGCGCGCGAGCTGCGCGGCGAAATCCTGCTTCATGGCCGCGAGCTTCGCCGGATCGGTCATGAGGTCGATCGCCGAGCCGAGCAGCACCTTGGCGCCGACCACGATCGCCTTGTGCGCCAGCGGCGTCGCCGGCGCGATGCCGGCCGACCAGTGGTGTCCGGCCAGCTCGCCGTCCGGCTTGGCGGGGATGCGCAGGCGGATATAGGGCGCCTGCCAAGTCACGTCGCCCGAATCGGTGGAACCTGGCGCCTGCCGCGCTTCCCGCAGCGGTTCGACCTCAGTCGGCATGCCAGTCACCGGCGCGCCCATCGATGTCTGATAGGCGCGGGCGAAGGCCTGGTCGTCCTCGCTCCATTGCGGCATGCCGACCAGCTCGATGTTCGACTGGACGATATCAGCCAGCGCGTGATTGCCATTGAATGGCCATGAGGCGGAGAAGATGCGCTCGGTGACGTTGGTGCCCGTGGCGAGCGCGGCGCCCTTGGCCGCCTCGCGCGCCCGCTTGAACAGGTCCCAGACCTGGGCCGCGCTCAGATGGCGGAAATAATACCAGGTGGAGGCCTCGGCCGACACCACATTGGGCTGCTTGCCGCCATTCGGGATCACATAATGGATGCGCGCGGGCGGATCGATATGCTCGCGCATATAGTCGGTCGAGAGGTTCATCAGCTCGACCGCATCCAGCGCGCTGCGCCCTTCCCAGGCGCGCGCGGCATGGGCCTGCGTGCCGGTGAAGGTCCATTGCGCCGAGATGATCGCCAGGTTGGAAAGACCGTAGCTGGTGCCGAGGGTCGTGCCGATATGCACGTCCATCACCGCGTCCGCATCCGAGAAGACGCCGGCATTGACCATATAGCCGCGGCTTGCCAGCAGTTCCTCGGCCGGACCGCCATAGATGACGATCGTGCCGGGCAGATGATATTTGTCCTTGAGCGCCTTGAGCGCCAGCGCCGCGCCGAGCAGGGTCGGCTGGCCGGTATTGTGCCCTTCGCCATGGCCGGGCGCGCCCGGCACCAGCGGATCATGGACGAGCGCCGTGGGGCGCTGCGAAGCGCCCGGTACGCCGTCATAGTCGGCCATCATCCCGATGACCGGCCCGCCCTCGCCATAGCGCGCGACGAAAGCGGTGGGCATGCCCGCCACGCCCTTCTCCACCCGGAACCCCTCGCTCGTCAGCGTCCGGGTGAGGAGATCGACGGTCTTCACTTCCTGGAAGCCGATCTCGGAATAGGAATAGATGGCATCGTTGATGCGGCCGATCCGATCGGCGCTGGCGTCGACCAGCGCGAAACCCTCGGCCTTGAGCTGGTCCGCGGGCGGCGCCGTCTGAGCGGCCGCCGCGCCGGGCATGGCGACAAGCACGACCAGGCCCGTCAGCTTGCGTCCCAAAATTCTGGAGAAGATCATAGGTCCCCTGCTCCCCGTGCACAGGCAAGCGCTCCCGCACGGGGCGGGAGCGCGGCCAATCAGAATTTGAACCGGACGGACAGGCGATAGGTGCGCCCGTACATGTCGTAGAGATTCTGGTTTGTATCGGGGAAGGACGGCGAGCTGTTGCCCGTCGGCCCGCGCGCCACCAGCACCGGATCGCGATTGAAGATGTTGGAGACGGTGAGCTGCACATTGCCCTCCGCACCCATCAGCGCGAAGTCATAGCCGATCGATCCGTCCAGCCAGAATTCGCCGTCGATATGGTTGTTGTTGATCGTGCGGTTGTCGACCGTGGAAGCCGGGCAATCGCTCGTGCATTCAATGAAGGTATTGCTGATCTTGCCCGCGCTCACGCCCCGGCCGACCAGACTGAAGGTGAAGGCGTTCAGATTGTAGAGCGCGCTGATGCGATAGATCCAGCTCGGGGGGCCGCCGCCATTGACGGAATCGTTGGTCCCGGCCGTGTCGCGCGGCGGCTCGATGCCGTTGTCGACCGTATTCTCGATATAGTGGGTCGCCAGAGCCCGCAGCGTCAGCTTGCCCGCGCCGAGATCGGTCCGGTAGCTGCCTTCCAGGTCCAGGCCGCGCGCCAGCTGCGTCGAGAAGTTGAACGGCGCCAGCCTGATCTGGAGCAGGCCGCTCGGCAGCGTGGAGATGTTGTCGCACTGCTCCTGGACATGCTGTAGATAGCAGAGGTCCGCAACCGTCTGGGGCTGGAACGAGCCGATCGCCTCGTCGATCTGCACCTCATAATAGTCTGCCGAGAAAGCGAAGCCGGGCAGGAAGGTCGGCGTCAGGACGACGCCTGCGCTCCAGCTGTCGGCCACTTCCGGCTTGAGGTTGGGATTGCCGGTGGCGAACTGCTGGTAGGCAACCGATTCGCCATCGATGATGACCGTGTTGCTGCGCCCCGTTCCCGCGGCGAACAGCTCGTCCAGATTGGGCGCCCGGATATCGTGTGAGACGGTGGCCCGGAACTTGATGTCCGGGATCGGCTGGTAGGTCGCACCGAGCTTCCAAGTCTGCACGTCGCCCGAGGTCGAATAGCTGGTGTAGCGGCCGGCTGCGTTGATGTCGAAGCCCCGGAAGACCGGTATGGCCAGCTCCAGGAAGGCCTCCTTCACATTGTAACCGCCGAAATTGGGCAGATAATTGCCATATTGCCACCCGTCCTTATACTGATCCTCGACGAAGCCGCTGATGCTCTCCTCGCGATATTCACCGCCGAACGCGACCGACAGCGGCCCGGCCGGCAGATCGACCACCGTGCCGCTGAAGCTGAGCGCGGCGACGGTCTGCTTGATCGTCTGCAGGCGGTAGGGCGTGCCGAGGACGTAATCGAGCGCTTCCTGCGTCACGCCGCCGACGCCGATGCGGTTGAGCGGCACGCATGCCGGATCATTGTTGTTCAGGTTGCTGTCCGCGTTCACGCGGCAGACGATCGTGCCCGCGGCCACCCCTTCCGCATTGCCGTCCGGCGCATAGATGGAGTCGGTGGCGCGGGCGATGCGGGCATTGTTCCAGGTGTTGATGAGATTCTCGTTCACCTTGGCAACGCCGTGCTGGACATAGAGGTCCCAGTTCCAGTCCTGATCGAAGAGCTGGAAACGCCCTTCCGCGCCGCCGACATAGCGATAGACCTCGCGGACATTGGTGGCGGTGCCCGGCGGGATGCCCGCATTGGACGTGCCGACAGTGATCGAGCTCAGGCCATTGTCGACCATCATCTGGCGCACATTGTCCGGCAGGAAGGCGTTGTCGCGCTGGATGGTCAGGTTCGCCGCGTTGATCGACTGGATGTAGACCGAATAGCCCTCGTCCCGATTGTAGGAGACCTGGCCGAAGACGGTGATGTCCGGCGTCACGTCGAACGAGGCACGGCCGAACAGGCCGACCCGCTTCTGGCCGGGTTGGAAGGAGTTGATGCCGACCCAGTTGCTGGAGGTATATTGCCAGTCGCCGCCGATCATCCAGGGACCGGACACCTGGCCGAAATTGAGCGTGCCCGTGGTCGCCCGCCCGGTGGCGGGATCGATGTCGCCGAAATAGATGCCGCGCAGCGGGCCGGACGTGATGAGGCCGCCAGGCGTCGCGTTGCTCGGGCCGATATTATAGCCCACATAGCGCTCTGGCTCGCCATTGCCGGGCTCATAGGCCGGGTTGTTGATGTGGAAATAACCGCGCTGGTTCCATTCGCGATCGATATAATGGATGCCGGGCAGGTCATAATATTCCGCGCTGACGACCACCTTCAGTCGATCGTCGAGATAGGAGCCGCCGGCCGTGGCGGTCGCGCGGAAATATTCGCCATCGCCATAGTCGGTGATGCCCGTGTCCGCAGTGAGCTGGAGGCCCTTGAAATCCTTCTTCAAAATGAAGTTCACCACACCGCCGACGGCGTCCGAGCCATAGGCGGCCGAAGCGCCGCCGGTCACAACTTCCACACGTTCTATAAGCTGCTGCGGAAAGGTGTTGACGTCCACCAGGCCGGTGGCGGTCGAGGCCACCGAGCGCTGCCCGTTGAGCAGCACCAGCGTGCGGCCCGCGCCCAGGCTGCGGAGATTGATGGCATTGATACCGGCGGAGCCGCCGCTGAGTGACCCGGTACTGCTCGACGGCGTCGAGCTGCCCGCGATGGCCGGGATCTGATTGACGAAGTCGGCGACGTTGGGGGCCGCCTGCGCCTGCATCTCCTGGACGCCCAGCACGCTCACCGGCGTCGGCGCGTCATAGCCGTCCCGGGCGATGCGAGTGCCTGTTATGGTGATGGCCTCGATCTGCTCCTCGGCATCTGCCGCGGGTGCCGGCGCCGCATCCTGCGCCATGACCGGCATCGCGATAGTCTGAGCAAGCAGACTGGCGGTTGACAAGGCGACCCATTTCGCCACCGACAACTTCTTTACAGTGATGCTCCCTGCATCTTTGATATTTTTCTGCGACATGATTGCCCCTTTATTTGATAAGAATCGGGCAACCTCCCCTGAAAGGATTATTTAGACGATTATAGAATATACTTATGGTAATGTGATCCCTATGCAGAGAACACTTCCTGTCCGCCGATAATCGTGCGGATAATCTTGATGTTCTGGATGGCTTCTGGCGCGATCGCGAAGGGATCGGCATCGAGCACAACCAGATCGGCGATTTTTCCAACCTCGATCGAACCGCGCTCTTTCTCGGCATAATTGTCATAGGCGGGCGCGAGCGTGTGCATGCGGATCGCATCGGCGACGCTCACGCGCTCCTCGGGGCCATGGACAACACCATTCCATCCGATGCGGGTCGTCGCGGCGAAGAGTGCCGCGATCGGCCCGTAAGGACCGGCGTCCGAACCGAACGAGACGCGAATCCCCCTGGAGACCAGCGTCGCGACCGGGTCCTGATGCGGCTCGTCCTCCGGTCCCAGCGCTTCGTCGGCATAGGAGCCGAGCGACAGCAGGAAGCCCGGCTGGCTGGCGACGCCGATGTGCAGCTTCGCCATCTTATCGACTGTCGCCGGCGGCGGCAGCACGGCGACATGATGCAGGAAGTCGCGATTCTCGGGGCGCGGCAGCTCGGCATAGATGCGCTCGAGCTGATCGACGACCATCACCACCGCGCCGTCGCCCATCACATGCAATCCCATCTGCCAGCCCAGCTCATGGGCGCGCCGGGCCACGCGGTAGAAGACCGAATCCGGGATGCGCTGCTCGCCGAAGAAGCCCGGCCGATTCTCATAGGGCTTGGTCGTCCACATGATCGGTGCACTGAGGCCACCATCGATGCTCATCTTGACCGCGCCCAGCTTGAGCTTGGGATGCGTGAAGACCTTGTCCCGATCGGTGATCGCTTCCAGTTGCCGGATCGATTCCGCCGCGCCTTCCTCCGGGTCGGCATGATGATCATAGCCGGGCCACAGGCGCAGCTGGACAACGGCGCGCGGGAACTCGTCACCCCAGCGCTGATAAAGCTCCTCGACATCCGCCAGTTCGCCCGGCTCGATACCGGCGACGTTCATGCTGGTGACGCCGAGCGAAACGAGCTGGGTCAGCAGCGTGCGCCATTCCGCCAGCTTCTGCTCCTTGTCCGGCGATCCGCCGCGTCCGCCATTCGGCATCACGTTCCAGACGAGGCGGCGCGCGGCCTCCAGCACCTTGCCATTGGGCTCGCCATTCTCGTCATGCACGATCTCGCCGCCCGGCGCCCGCGTGTCGCGCGTGATGCCGGCGGCCTCCAACGCCTTGCTGTTGACGAGGAGCGTGTGCGGGCCGCGCGCGATGGCGACCGGGTGGTCCGGCGCACCGCGATCCAGGTCCTGGCGCGTGGGCAGGCTGCCATTGGGCCATTCCTCGCGGGAGATCTCGCCCACGATCCACTGTCCCTTGGGTGTCTTGGCCGCTTCCTTCTCCAGCGCGGCGATGAGCTGCGGGATCGTCTCGACGCCGCGATTCCATTCCGGCAGCTCGCCGATCATGCCGCCATATTTCCATGGCTGGAGCGGTCCGCCGAGATGGACATGATTATCGCAGAAACCCGGCAGAAGCGTCTTGCCGCCCAGATCGACGATACGGGTCGAAGGGCCCGCCAGGGCGCGGATCGTCGCCGCCGATCCGACTGCCACGATCCGGCCGCCGGTCACAGCGATGGCCTCGGCTTCCGGTTGAGCCGGATTGACCGTCACGACCTTGGCATTGACGTAGATCGTCTCGGGTGCACCCTCCGCACCGGCTGCTTCGGCCAGGACAGCGGGTCCCATGGCCAGCATGCTGGCGGAAAGCAGAATGAATGTCCTACGCTGCACCGCGACGCCCCTTTTTTGCCCCGAATGCGTGATTGATTTGTTCAATCACTGCTGCATTGCGACAATAATATTCTGTTGCAACGCGATGACCGCAAGGTGCGAAACCGAGCGGTTTGGTGCATCCTGCGCACCGCCTGTGGCGAAAGGGTCTTGCAAGCGCGAAAGCCCCGCCGACCCATCATTCGCATGGGTCGACGGGCTGTCCGGCGATGCAGGGAAGCCGCTGCGCGGCCTCAGTTCGAGGTGGGGATGAGGAAGCTCGACTGGTGCGTGTCGGTGCCGCGCGGCCAGCGCTGGGTCACGACCTTCGTGCGCGTATAGAAGCGGATGCCGTCCATGCCATATTGGTTATGGTCGCCGAAGGCGGAGCGCTTCCAGCCGCCGAAGCTGTGATAGGAGACAGGCACCGGGATCGGCACGTTCACGCCGACCATGCCCGCCTTCACCGACTGGACGAATCGGCGCGCGGCGTCGCCGTTGCGCGTGAAAATCGCGGCGCCATTGCCATATTGGTGGCGCGTCGCGAGATCGGTGGCCTGCTCCGCCGTGTCCGCCCGGACGATCTGCAGCACAGGGCCGAAAATCTCCTCCTGATAGGCGCGCATCGCGGGCGTCACATGATCGAACAGCGTCGGTCCCATGAAGAAGCCCTTCTCATAGCCCTGCAGCGCGAAGTCCCGGCCATCGACGACAAGCTCCGCGCCTTCCGCGATGCCGGTCTCGATGAAGGCCTCGACCCGCGTCCTGTGCGCAGCGGTGACCAGTGGGCCATAGTCGGCATCCGGGTCCTCGCTTGCGCCCACGCGCAATGTCCCGATCGCAGCGACAAGCCGCTCGCGCAGCCGTTCCGCGGTCCCCTCGCCCACCGGCACCACCACCGGCATCGCCATGCACCGCTCGCCGGCCGAGCCATAGGCCGCGCCGATGATATCGTTCACCGCCGTATCGAGATCGGCATCCGGCATCACGATGCCGTGATTCTTGGCGCCGCCCATGGCTTGCACGCGCTTGCCCAGCGCGGAGGCGCGGGCATAGACCGCATGGGCGATGTCCGAAGAGCCGACGAAGCTCACGGCCTGGATGTCGGGATGGTCGATCAGCGCCTCCACGGCGGTCCGGTCGCCATGGACGACGTTCAGCACGCCTTCGGGCAGGCCGGCGGCGATCAGCAGCTCGGCCAGCCGCATCGGCACGGAGGGCGTGCGCTCGGACGGCTTCAGGATGAAGGCATTGCCGGTCGCCAGCGCGGGCCCGAACATCCACATCGGGATCATCGCCGGGAAGTTGAACGGCGTGACGCCGGCCACCACGCCCAGCGGCTCACGCTGGCTCCACACGTCGATGCCGGGGCCGACATCCTGGCTATAGTCGCCCTTGAGCAGATGCGGCACGCCGCAAGCGAACTCGATCACGTCCAGCCCGCGCTGGATGTCGCCCTTGGCATCGGCGACGACCTTGCCATGCTCGGAGGCAAGCAGACGCGCGAGCGGCTCCATCTCCTGCTCGATCAGCGCCTTGAAGCGGAACAGCACGCGCGCGCGGCGCTGCGGGTTGAGCGCTGCCCAAGCCGGCTGCGCCTCCGCCGCCACGCGCACCGCCCGATCGACCTCCTCGGCGCTGGCGAGGCCGATGCGCGCGGACACTTCCCCCGTGCTCGGGTTGAAGACATCGCCCGACAGGCCGGACTGGCCGGCGACGCTGCTGCCGCCGATGAAATGGCCGATCATCGTCATGTTGTTTTCCCTAGGCTTTTGAAGCACGGTGAGCCCGGCCCCACCAGAATGCAAGCACCACCGCCACCGGCGCCAGGCTTGCATAGAATTGGCTGGCGAGCCCCGGAGTCACCGCCATGGCGACCAGCACCGCGACCATGCCGGCGATCGCCGCCAGCGTGCCCCAGGGATGCAGCCACATCCGCACCGTCAGTCGCCCCGGACTCTCCACCTCGATCCGGCCACGCAGGCGCAGCTGCGCGGCGGCGATCATCAGATAGATGACCAGCATCAGCGCGCCCGACGCATTGACCAGGAAGGCGAAGACCATGCCAGGCGAGAGGATCGACGCCGCGAGCGCCGCATAGGCGAACAGGCTGGCGACGAGGATCGCGCGCACCGGCACGCGCCGGCGATCGACCGTCACCAGCCATTGCGGCGCATCGCCATGCGAGGCCAGCGAGAAAAGCACGCGCGAGGTCACATAAAGACCCGAATTGAGGCAGGAGAGCACGGCGATGAGCACCAATATGTTCATGGCCAGCGCGCCGCCGGGAATGCCCATCGCCGCCAGCGCCGCCGCGAAAGGCGATTCGCCGGGTACGATCGCGGTCCAGGGCAGCACCGCCACGATCAATGCGATCGACGCGATATAGAAGATGAGGATGCGCAGGGCGACGCTCGCCGTCATGCGGCCGAGAGTCGAGGCCGCTTCCTCCGATTCCGCCGCCGCGATCGTGGCGATCTCCGCGCCCACCAGCGAGAAGATGACCGCAGTGACGCCGCCCAGCACAGGCGCCAATCCCTCGGGCATGAAGCCGCCATGACCGGTCAGGTTCGCCCAGCTGGCGCCGGCCGTGCCGGTGAGGCCGAACACGAAAGCGGCGGCCACGATGATGAAAGCCAGGATCGCGCCGACCTTGATGGCGGAGAACCAGAATTCGAACTCGCCATAGGAGCGGGTCGACATGAGGTTCACGATGGTGAGGCCCGCCATCAGGACGATGCCGATCGCCCATGTCGGCAGCGCCGGCAGCCATTGATGGACGATGGCCGCGCCTGCGATCGCCTCGATCGCGACGACCACGACCCAGAAATACCAGTAAAGCCAACCGCTCACGAAGCCGGCCCAGTGCCCGAGGCCGAGCCGCGCGAAATCCGGGAAGGCCTGCACGCCGGGGATGGCGATCGCCATCTCACTCAGCATCCGCATGACCAGCAGCACGATGAGGCCGGCCAGCGCATAGCTGATGACGGCTGCCGGCCCCGCCGTCGCGATCGCGCTGCTGCTGCCCACGAACAGGCCGGCACCGATGATGCCGCCGATGGCGATCATCTCGACATGCCGGCGCTTGAGGCTTTTCTCGAGCGCGGGGACCGCGGCTGCCTGGCCTTCCGCGGCCAGATCGACGGCCGCGGCCGTGACGCTCACGCGACTTCTCCCAGGGCCCAGCGCAAACCGCCGATCATGGCATCGATCTCGTCACGCTCGACGATCAGCGGCGGCGACAGGGCGATGATGTCGCCGGTGACGCGGATCAGCAGCCCATGGTCGAAACATTGGCGGAAGACCTCGAGCGCGCGGGCGCCGGGCGCGCCCTCGCGCGGCCGCAGCTCGATGCCGGCGACCAGCCCGAGATTGCGCACGTCGATCACATGCGGCGCATCGGCCAGCGCATGCACTGCTTCCTCCCAATAGCCGGACATGGCCGCCGCCCGCTCGAACAGCCCTTCCTGCGCATAGAGATCGAGCGTCGCCATGCCCGCGACGGCGGCGAGCGGATGGCCGGAATAGGTATAGCCGTGATAGAATTCGATGCCCGGCTCGTCGCCTTGCACGATGGTATCATGGACATGCCGGCTTGCGGCGACGGCACCCATCGGCACCGCGCCGTTGGTGAGCCCCTTGGCCATCGTCAATATGTCCGGCGTCACGCCGAAATATTCGGCCGCCGTCGCCTTGCCGAGCCGCCCGAAGCCGGTGATCACCTCGTCGAAGATCAGCAGGATGCCATGCTTGCGCGTGATCTCCCGCAAACGCTCCAGATAGCCGCGCGGGGGGATGAGCACGCCGGTCGATCCGGCCATCGGCTCCACCATGACGGCGGCGATCGTGTCCGCGCCATGCAGCGCGACCAGCTCATCGAGCTCGGCCGCCAGATCGGCATTGGTGGCGGGTTGCCCGCGCGTGAAGGGCGTCACGTCGCGCTGGGTGTGCCCAAGATGATCGACGCCAGTGACCTGCGCGCCGAACTGGCGCCGGTTGCCGCCGATGCCGCCCACGGCCATGCCGCCGAAATTGGTGCCATGATAGCCGCGCTGCCGCCCGATCAGCTTGATCCGCCCGCCCTCACCCCGGGCGCGGTGATAGGCGAGCGCCATCTTGAGCGCCGTGTCCGCCGCTTCCGAACCGGAACCTGCGAAGAAGATGCGGTCGAGCCCAGCCGGTAGCAGCGCGGCGAGCTTCGTCGCCAGCGCAAAGGGTGCGGGATGGCCGAGCTGGAAGGTCGGCGCGAAGTCCAGCGTGCCCGCCTGCCGCCGGATCGCCTCGACGATCGGTTCCCGGGCATGACCGGCATTGACGCACCAGAGCCCTGCGGTCCCATCCAGCACCGCGCGCTCGTCCGGTGTGTAGTAATACATGCCGGTGGCGCGGCTGAGCAGGCGAGGATGGGCCTTGAAGTAACGATTGTCGGTGAACGGCATCCAGAAGGCAGCGAGATCCGGCACGGTGTCGATGGACTGCTGCTTCATGCCCGGGTCCTCGATCCTGCGGAGCACCGCCTGCTGAACCAGGATGTCCTGCCGCCCTTCATCCCCCCGTCGTGCACTCAGATCCTCCGCAATCGCTGCAAAACCTGCGTGCAACTGACGCATCCGGGCGGGAAACGGCAAGTTGCCATCCCCGTCCAACCGGTGCATCCGGCGCACCGCCCTGCTTTGCGGAATGAGCGCTGACGTCCTCAGCCGTTCGGTCCGCTGCTGAACCGATTGACCTCCGACTGGAGGAAGCGCCGGAACTGCAGCACGCCATCGGCCGACCAGCGATCCGCTCGCGTCACATAGGCGTAGGCGCCGATCACGACCTGGCGTGCGTCGGGAATCTTCAGCTCGACCAGGCTGCCCGACTTCAGATCCTCGTCCACCAGATAGGTGCTTGCCAACGCCAGGCCCCGGCTGCTGCGCGCCGCCGCGATGGCCAGATGGGCGTGCCAGAGCAGCGGACCATTGAGCTTCTCAGGCAGGTTGGTGACGTTGTTGAGGCTGAGCCACGCCCGCCATTGCTGGTCATGCTCCTCATGCAGCAGCGGGGCGTCGACCAGCTCGGCGGCGGTGATGCCCTCCAATTGCGCGGCGAGATGCGGGCTGGCGACGATCATGATGGGCGGGCGGACCAGCTCGACATATTGCAGCCCGCGCCCGCCGGGATCAGGCGGCCATTCGTCCAGATAGAAGCGGATGTCGACGTCCGCCTCATAAGCAAGGAGATTGGCCTTCACGTCAGTGGGCCGCAGCTCCACCGAATAATCCGGCCGGGTCCGCTCGAAGATCGCCAGCCGGTCCAGCACCCATTGGGTGGCGAAGCCCGGCACGCACCAGACCAGCACTTTCTTCTGGTCCTGCGGATTGCGGATCTCGGCGGTCGCCAGGCTGATCTCGGCCAGGGCGGCGGAGATCCGGCCATGATAGCGCGCGCCCACATCGGTGAGATGCACCTGGCCGCGGTGGCGCTGGAACAGGGCGGCTCCCACCCAGTCCTCGAGCTGGCGCAAGTGCCGGCTGACAACGCTGTGATCCAGCTCCAGGCTCGCCGCCGCCTTGCGGATGCCGCCCAGCCGGCCCACGGCCTCGAACGCGCGCAGTGCAGCCAGCGGCGGGATCGCGCGCGCGCTCAGGCCTTCAAGCGGCCGTTCGGGTGGACGATGGATATTCATTGGAACCCCAGCATCCACATTTCATGTTGCACTGCAAGATGGCAGGCTGCGCCGGCCGGGCGACTGCCGCGCACCAGCATCGCCTCGGCTGGTCCCGGCGCCGTGCCGGCGGGACCGCAAACCGCGTCAGGATGCGGGGGCTGCGACGCCCCGCTCATAGAGCAGCCGGCCGCCCACAATGGTCATGTCGATGGGGATGGCCGGGATGCGCTCCGGATCGACGGTCAATATGTCCTCGCCCAGCACCACGAAATCCGCCACCTTGCCCGGCTCGATCGATCCCCGGCTGGTCTCGACGAAGTTCAGATAGGCCGGCGCAAGCGTGTACATGCGCAGCGCATCGGCGAGCGGGACCGCCTCGCCCGGTCCATAGACCTTGCCGTCATTGCCCTTGCGCGTCACCGCGGCATAGATGCCGATGCGCGGATCGATCGGCATGTTGTCAGAGCCATAGGAAACCTGAAGGCCCGCATCGATCAGGGACATCTGTGGATTGTTGGTCTGCAGCCGCTCCGGACTCAGCGCGGGCGCAGCATTTTTAGGGCCCAGCGAATAGGTGAAATTGGGCTGGCTGGCGACGAGGATATGGTCCTTCGCCAGCTTGGCGAGCACATCCGGCGGCGGCAGCACCGAGAGATGGTGCACGAAATGCCGGGCGTCCGGGCGCGGCGCCTCGGTGAGGATGCGGTCATAGACATTGGCGACCATCTGCACCGCCGCATCGCCCATGGCGTGGATGCCGAGCTGCCAGCCCAGGTCATGCGCATGGCGCGCGACCTGATAGAGCGTGTCCTCGTCGATCCGCACCACGCCATGATAATCATCGTCCCGGTTGGGATAGGGCTCCAGCGTGTAGATGGCCGCCGCGCTGAACCCGCCATCGATGCTCATCTTAACTGCGCCGAGCCGCAGTCGATCGCCACCGAAGCCGGAGATGAAAGCGATGCTGTCCAGCTCGCGGATCGCGGTGGCGATGCCCTCGGCGGGATCATCGAAACTATCGTGGCCCGGAGACAGGCGGAGTTGCACCGTGGAGCGCGGCAGATCCTCACCCCAGCGCTCATAGGTACGCTGGATGCCGCGCAGGGCGTTGGGCCGCATACCGGCGACGTTGATGCTGGTAATGCCCAGCGGCAGAAGCGCCTGGAGTTCCGATTTGAGGCTCTGCTCCACCTGTTCGTCCGGTACCGGCGGTGGGGGCGGCATGGCCGTGGTGATCAGGCGCTTGCCGGCACCCTCCCGGAACCAGCCGACCGCGCGCCCTTGCGCATCGCGATCGATGCCGCCACCCGTCGGCGCGGGCGTCTGGTCGGTCACGCCAGACAGTTGCATGGTGAGCGAATTGCCCATGGTGATATGGCCACGCTCGATCACCACGGGATGCTTGGGCGTCACGGTGTCCATTTCCCAGCGCGTGGGCAGGCGCTCCTGCGGCATATTCTCGTTGATGAGGCGGGCCAGGATCCATTCCCCCTCGGGCCGCCTGGCCGCTTCCCGGGCGAGCGCCTCTAGCAGCGCCGCCTTGCTGTTGATCGCGCTCCAGTCGAGCTGACGCGGATCGCCCACTTCACCGCCGAGATGGATATGATTGTCGTAGAAACCCGGCAGCATGGTCCGCCCATGCAGATCGATGGTCCGCGTATCGGGGCCTGCGAGTGCATGAATCTCGGCGGTCGTGCCGGTCGCGAGGATCTTGCCGTCCCGCACGGCCACCGCCTCGACTGTCCGGCCATCACTCGCCATGGTAACGATCTTGCCGTGCTCGACGATCAGGTCGGCAGCGATGCCCGGCCCTTGGGCCCGTGCCGCGCCCGTGGTCAACAAAATGGCGCCCATGAGCGCGCCCAGCCGCCTTGCTCCGATCATGTCTCGACCCCCTATTCTCTCGCAATGCAGGATGGATCGAACCCCGACGGATCGGCAGGTGCAAAAGGCCGCAAGGCGGTGCAAGGAACGCACCAGCTCTTGGGATGCGCCAGCAAGCCATGCGATTGAGCCGCGATCGGCCTGTCGTCAGACCGAAGATCGCGAAGATGGCTCCTTCAGTTCACGAGCGGCGTCACGGCGCGTCGGGCACCACACCGTCCAGATTGGGATAATGGATGCCGAGCTGGTCCAGATAGGTCGCGTAACGGGACGGATCATAATAGAAGCGCTCCATCTTCGGCCGGAGCCGTTCCATGATCTCATGGTTGAGGTCTATTGCAGGCTGGTCCTCGGGCGTCAGCACCGGATCATAGGTCGCTTCCTTGAACTGCACATCCTGCTGGAAAGCGTGCGCCGCCTGCACCAGCCGCGGCGTGGTGAGCAGATCGAGCACCGTCATGGCCGTCACCTTGGCCCCCGCAACCGCGCCCTTGTGCGCGATCGGCGTCGCCATGGCCATGGCGGAGAGCGCATTGTGGCCGATCAGGTTCGGGATGTTCGCCGGATAGGTGAAGCGGATGGTCGGCGCGTTCCACATGACGTCGCCGATATCGTCGGACGAGCCATTGGCGCCGTAGCGGATCGTGTCCGGCGTCGAGAGTTCGCCGATCTCGCTGCGCAGCGGCTGGATCTGCCGATGATTGCGCTCCTGCACCGCGCGGGCGAAGGCTTGATCGTCCGCCGACCATTGCGGCATGCCGACCAGCTTCATATTGGCGTAAATGGTCTCGGCGAGCGGGCGATTATTATAATTTGGCGCGGCATAGCCGAGCAGGCGATGCGTCACGCTCGTGCCGGTCGTCATCGCCGCGCCTTGCGCGATCTGATTGCCGGTTTCGTAGAGCGAGCGCGTGCCGTCGAACAGATGACCGCGGAAATAATACCAGACCGACGCTTCGGCCGGCACCACATTGGGCTGGCCTCCGCCATTGGTGATCACCGAATGGGAGCGATGATCGGGCGGAAGATGCTCGCGCCGGAAATTCCAGGCAACATCCATGATCTCCACGGCATCGAGCGCGCTCAGCCCTTCCCAGGGCATGGCGCCGGCATGGGCCGTGCGCCCGTGGAAATCATATTCGACCGACACCAGCCCTGGCCGGCCGGGATCACCCCATCCGGTGCTGAACTCGCTGCCCACATGACCGAAGATGACCGCGTCCACGTCCCGAAACAGGCCGGCACGGACATAGAAGGCCTTTGCCCCTAGCAATTCCTCCGCGACGCCGGGCCAGATCATCAGCCGTCCGGGGATATGATGCGCCTCCATCACCTCCTTGGCGGCGATGGCGGCGGCGATCATCAGGGGGACGCCGCTATTGTGTCCCTCGCCATGGCCGGGCGCGCCCTCGACCATCGGCTTCAGCACCGGCGTGCCGGGATATTGCGAGAGGCCGGTGGGGCAATCGACATCGCTGCCGAGCGCGATCAACGGGCCGCCCTCGCCCCATGTGGCGGTCCATGCGGTAGGAATGCCGGCGACGCCGCGCGTGACGGTGAAGCCATGCGCTTCCAGGATGCCGGTCAGATACGCCATCGTCCGATATTCTTGGAAACCCGGCTCGGCGAAGCTGAACAGAGAGTCGACCATTTCCTGCACCAGCTTGGCCTGCTGGTCGACATGGGCGGCAACCTCGCGCTTCATCGCGCCGGGCGCCTGCGCGGCCGCCGGTTCCGGCGCCCCTTGGAGACTTGCGACCAGCGCCAGCATGGCCAGCCGTCTGCCTGCGCTTGCCCACCTCACCCGCATTGCATTCGCCCCCGACCGTCCTGTCATGAAGGCGCAGGAGGGCATGCGGAAAGGCGGCTGAACAGGTGCGCGCGGCGTCGCGATGTTGCAGACCAGCCACCAGCGGCGCGACGTTTCATGGACGAGAAGCTCATCCTTGCCGGGAGGGAAATGACCGTAGCATCGCCATTTCAGCGCGGAATGCAGACGCGTTTCTTGCGGCTTCGGCGAATGGCCTCGCCAGCGCATCTCATGAATTGATTTTCCTTGATGGAAATGGCGCGCCTAGACGTTGAAACGTCGAACGAGTTGTTCGCGATTTTGGCGGATTGGGAAGCCCAGCTCAAGCACCTGAGGACTACTCCTCCGGTGCCGCCATGTCCCTGACGGCAGAATTCAACCCGCCCAAATCGCCGAAGCCGCCGTCGCCGTTCAGCATCCGTCTGACAGCGGAGGAACGGGCGCGGCTGATGGCTGAGGCCAAAGGTGGCACCGCTCGGCACTTAGAGTCCGTTTGGAAATTCGCATTTCATGCAAATTTCCGGCTACGGCGCCCGCCCAGGCCTCCACCCGGCCTCCCAAACAGCGTACAATTCCGTTGGGAGGCCGGGTGGGATGTGGGCCGGTACCGCATTTCCAAACGGACTCTTACATCAAAGCGAAGGCGCTACGCTCTATCGCGGCCTGCCCGATGGCGACACGCTGAAAGAGATCGAACATCGTTCGGGCCGTACGAGTGTGATGGTGCGCGGCTTCAACGTCTCGAACAATCAGGTGAACGGCTCCGGCGACAACTGGTCCGAACAATCCCGTCCGCTGCTACAGGTGGAAGATATTCGCGCAGCGACGGGCGGCGAAGGCGGGCTTCTGGAATCGCGCGATCACGGGTTTTTCAGGGTGGCAATGCCAAATTTCTGGGAGCGTTCGGAGCTGAGCGGCATGCTTCGCGACACGCGCCGCAAGCCGGATAAATATGCATGGCTCGGACGCGCCGCCAACAGACTCCCCGCTCCTGCCAATGACCGCGATAGCGACATTCTCGCGATCCTCGGCACGCTGGCGGAAAAATCTACAACGTCCTAACGGCGCGGCTTCCATTCGACGCGGGGGAATTTCTGCCGGATCGACGCTTCCCACGAGAACACGGCCCAGCGGTCCGGATGCTCCGGATCGAAGCCGTAATCTATCTCGGCGATCTGCTGGTGCGACATACGCAGGACGTAGAAAAGCACGCGGAACTGTTCCAGCCATGCCGGAAAGTCAGCGTTTGTATCGAGGTCTGGACGGGGAACGGGTTCGGGGTCGTGCATGATGGCCTCGTGCCTCTCGTATCAGGTTCTGCCCTACTTGTTATTGAAATCGGCATCCTCGCCGAGCGCAGAGCCCCAATCTTGGCCGCCGTAAAATAGCCGCAGGATCGTTACCTTCGTATCCGTGACGGTGAACACAACTGTGACGCGGCGCTTGAAGCCGGTGATGCGAAGACCTTGCCGAATGTCATCTCGCGCCCTGCCGCGTTCGGATGCGACATCAAAGCTGCGCACGTAAGTTTCCAGCCGCTCGACATAGCCAACCGCAATTTCCGGCGAGGCGGCTTCCGCGATCCAGTCATAAAGGGCCAGAAGGTCAGCACGGGCCTCCGGCGATAAGACGACTTCGCGTTTCTTCACTGGCGCGCCTTCACACGCTCCGCATGTCTGGCGCGCACATCGCCAAAGGCATCATCCACAGAAATGGCTCGTGCGGGATCGGCGATCATTGCATCATAGACGGGCGCAACCTCTTCACGCAGCCAGCGGTCAATTGCTTCGTCCCGCTCTTTCAATGCGCGAATGCCAGCGCGGACGACCTCGCTGACGGATGCGTAATCGCCGCCCCTGACCTTGGCGTCTATAAACGCCGCATGGTCGCCGGACAGGCTGATGGTTCGCTTTTCGATGTTGGGCATGACGGCCTCCTTGCCGTCATTATAGCAGAGGGTATGAAAAATTCATACCACAACTTTTCCAGCTTAGTCAGTGGGTTCAGTTCCTGAACCCTTGCCCTTCGGCGAGAACGGGGGTACAACCGGAAAGAGGCCTCGCAGGGAACCGCATGCAATGAGGCATCGCCGAATGAAGGTGGGCGGAAGTCTCTTAAAGGGCGCTGGGGGCGAAGCCCTAAGAGATTACAAAATGATCTCCACCTCTTGCCAGCGACCTTCGCCCTAATCTTCGGGAATATGAGCGGCTATCCAGCAAGCGCTTGCGGATCAGATCGAACATGCGCCCCACGGTCACACGGCTGAGCGTCAGACAGATGTGAGACGTTTCCTGTAAGAGCATCCGGCATTCCCGCGCGGGAACCCTTGGAATCTTTGGAGTACGGGCCGTCTGGAAGAGCGGAGAGCGGTGCTGAAACTGACATTTGCCGACAACCTCCGCCATGTACGCGGCAGAGGACTTAGAACGGCAAATCTGTCCTTACCCTTCAAGGCTTTAGGTCAAATTTCAGGTGAGAAAAGAGAAATGGCGCGCCCGGAACGATTCGAACGTCCGACCCTCAGATTCGTAGTCTGATGCTCTATCCAGCTGAGCTACGGGCGCATCGCCATGTCTCGGCACCTCGTCCCGGCGCCGTGGGAGAGGCGCAAATAGTCGGGGGTGCCGCGCGTGGCAACCCCCTTTTTGCGCTTTTGTGACCGGTCGTCAGCCCTTGCCCGCCAGGGCTGCCTGCGCAGCCGCCAGACGCGCAATCGGGACGCGATAGGGCGAGGCGCTGACATAATCGAGGCCCGCCGTCTCGCAGAAGGCGATGCTGGCCGGATCGCCGCCATGCTCGCCGCAAATGCCGAGCTTGAGGCCGGGACGCGTCGCCCTGCCCCGCTCCGCCGCGATCTCGATCAGTTGACCGACACCCTCGACGTCCAGGCTGACGAAAGGATCGCGGCCGAAAATGCCCTTGTCGACATATTGAGTGAGGAAGCGGCCCGCATCGTCGCGGCTGATGCCGATCGTGGTCTGCGTGAGATCGTTGGTGCCGAAGGAGAAGAACTCGCCCGTCTCGGCGATCTGCCCGGCCATCAGGGCCGCGCGGGGCAGTTCGATCATCGTGCCGACCAGATAATCGACCGAGGCGCCGCGCTCGGCGAAGACGGCCTTGGCCGTGCGATCGACCACCTCCTTCATCAGCTCCAGTTCGCGCTTGGTCGCGACCAGCGGGATCATGACTTCCGGGATCGGCGCCTCGCCGCTCGCCTTGGCGACATCCAGCGCCGCCTCGAAGATGGCGCGGGCCTGCATCTCGTAGATTTCGGGATAGGTGACGCCAAGGCGGCAGCCGCGATGGCCGAGCATCGGGTTGAACTCATGCAACTCGGCCGCGCGACGCTTGAGCAGCTCGACGCCGACGCCCGCCGCCTTGGCCACGTCCGCGAAATCGACATCCTCATGCGGCAGGAACTCGTGCAGCGGCGGATCGAGCAGGCGGATGGTGACGGGCAGGCCCGCCATCACCTCGAAGATGGCGGTGAAATCCGCGCGCTGCTCGGGCAGCAGCTTGGCCAGCGCCTCGCGCCGGCCCGCCTCATTCTCGGCGAGGATCATCTGGCGGACGGCCGTGATCCGCGCCGCATCGAAGAACATATGCTCGGTACGGCACAGACCCACGCCCTCGGCGCCGAACTCGCGCGCGGTGCGGCAATCCAGCGGCGTCTCGGCATTGGCGCGCACCTTGAGGCGGCGCACCGCATCCGCCCAGCCCATCAGCGTGCCGAAATCGCCGGCCAGTTCCGGCTGCACGGTCGGCACTTCACCTGCCATCACCTCGCCGGTCGCGCCGTCTATGGTGATGATGTCGCCTTCCTTGAGCAGTCGCTCGCCGATGCGCATCAGCTTGCTCGGCGCATCGATCGAGATGCTGCCGGCACCCGAGACGCAAGGCCGCCCCATGCCACGCGCCACCACGGCGGCGTGCGACGTCATGCCGCCGCGCGCGGTCAGGATGCCGCGCGCCGCGTGCATGCCGTGGATGTCCTCGGGGCTGGTCTCGATGCGCACCAGGATCACCGCCTCGCCAAGCTCATTGAGCCGCTCGGCGGTCTCGGCGTCGAACACGACCTGGCCCGAGGCTGCGCCCGGCGAGGCCGGAAGGCCCTTGGTCAGCACGTCGCGCGGCGCCTTGGGATCGAGCGTGGGGTGCAGGAGCTGGTCGAGCGCGGCGGCGTCGACGCGGGCCACCGCTTCCTCGCGCGTGATGAGGCCCTCATTGGCCATGTCCACCGCGATCTTGAGCGCCGCCTTGGCGGTACGCTTGCCCGAGCGGGTCTGGAGCATCCAGAGCTTGCCCTGCTGCACGGTGAACTCGATATCCTGCATGTCGCGATAATGCTGCTCCAGGATCTGGAACACCCGCGCCAGCTCGGCATAGGTCTCTGGCAGCGCTTCCTCCATGGAGAGCGGCTTGGCGCCCGCCGCCTCGCGCGCGACCTTCGTCAGATATTGCGGCGTGCGGATGCCGGCGACGACATCCTCGCCCTGCGCATTGATGAGATATTCGCCATAATAGGCATTCTCGCCGGTCGCCGGATCGCGAGTGAAGGCGACGCCCGTTGCGGACGTATCGCCCATATTGCCAAACACCATGGCCTGGACATTGACCGCCGTGCCCCATTCGCCCGGAATGCCGTTGAGGCGGCGGTAGACCTTGGCGCGTTCGGACTGCCAGGAGCCGAACACCGCACCGATCGCGCCCCAGAGCTGCTCATGCACATCCTGCGGGAAAGGCTTGCCCCACTGCTTCTGCACCAGGGCCTTATATTCGGCAACGAGCGCCTGCCAATCCTGCGCCTCCAGCTCCGTGTCGAGATAGGCGCCCTTATCTTCCTTCGCGACCTCGAGCGCTTCCTCGAACTTGCTGTGATCGAGTCCCAGCACGACATCGGAATACATCTGGATGAAGCGGCGATAGCTGTCCCAGGCGAAGCGCGGATCGCCCGAGGCTGAGGCCAGCCCCTCGACCGTCTCGTCATTGAGGCCGAGATTGAGCACGGTGTCCATCATGCCGGGCATGGAGACGCGGGCGCCGGAGCGGACCGAGACGAGCAGCGGATCACCCGCATCGCCGAAGCGCTTGCCGGTCACCGACTCGATATGCGCGATGCCATCCGCCACCTCGGCCTTGAGGCTCTCGGGATAGGTCTGGCCATCCGCATAATAGCGCGTGCACATTTCGGTGGTGATGGTGAAGCCGGGCGGCACTGGCAGGCCGATCGATGCCATGCCGTCGAGATTGGCGCCCTTGCCACCGAGGAGATTCCTGTCCCCCTTGCCGCCATCGTCGACGCCGCCGCCGAAACGATAGACATATCTCGTCATCCGTCGCTCCACTTTCGTCAATTTACGCGATTCGGCACGCGCGGAAATGCCGCCGGCAAGCCGAGATCGCATGGAGAACTGCCGGCGCCTTAGCCTTCTATCCGCGAAAAGTCCGCAACTTTGTGCACCGCAGCACGAATCCGGGTCAATAGGCTTAACCGCGATTCGCGCTTGGCGGGGTCGGCATCGTTGACGGTCACCTGATCGAAGAAAGCATCGATCGGCCCGCGCAACGTGGCGAGCGCGGCCATGGCTCCCTCGAAATCCTCGGCGGCGATGGCAGCCTCGGCGCGCGGCTCGGCCATGTCGAGCGCGGCGATCAGCGCGGCTTCCGCAGGCTCGGGCGTGTAACTGAGCGCCGCCTTGGCGTCATGCGCCCGAAGCGCCTCCGCGATGGCTGGGTCAGTGAGCGCCGCGCCGGGATCCTCCTCCCCGACCTGGCTGACCGGCCTGGTGGCGGAGGGCGCTTCCTCCTTCTTGAGGATATTGGCCGCACGCTTGTAACCGGTGAGCAGATTGGCGCCATCGTCCGTGTCGATGAAGGCCTGCAGCGCCTTCACGCGGGCGAGCAGGCGGACGAGATCGTCCTCGCCACCGAGGGCGAACACGGCGTCGATGAGGTCATGGCGGATGCCGGCTTCGCGTTGCTGGACCTTGAGGCGGTCGGCGAGAAAATTCAGCACCTCCTGGCGGTGCTGGACTGGCGATGCGATCCAAGTAATGGCTGCGTCGGCGATATCGAACCGTCCCTCGGCGAAGGAGGAAAACTCCATGTCATGGGCATCCATGATCCCGAACCGGACATCAAGATCGACGCGCTCCACGGGACTGGCCGCATCTTCGCCCGGCGGCACGAGAATCGCTTTGCCTTCACCTGATGTGAGCTGCTCGATCAAGCTGGACATCGTCCGCTGTATCGTGGCCAAGACCGGCATTCTCAATCGCGCGGCGATCACAATAGCGATCACGCCCAGTGCCGCACGCCGCAACGCGAAAGGATCGCGCGAACCGGAAGGACGTTCCTCAATCGCAAAGAAAGCCGCAATCGTATCCAGCTTATCTGCCAGCGAAACCGCCACCGTCACCGGCGCAGTCGGGACGTCATCCCCCTGCCCCACCGGCTTGTAATGATCGCGGATGGCGTCGGCGACTTCGTCCGGCAGGCCCTCGGCGCGGGCATAATAGCCGCCCATAAGCCCCTGCAATTCGGGGAACTCGCCGACCATCTCGGTGACGAGATCGGCTTTGGCGAGGCGCGCAGCCTGTTCGGCCTGATCCGGGTCGGCGCCCTTGACGATCCCCTCTTCCACCAGCCAGCGCGCCAGCCTGGCCACGCGCTCGACCTTGTCGGCGACCGTGCCCAGCTTCTCGTGGAAAGTGATGCGCTCCAGCTTCCTTGCCTGATCGGCGAGCGGTGTCTTGCGGTCCTGCTCCCAGAAGAAGCGGGCGTCGGAGAGGCGCGCGGCGAGCACCTTGCCGTTGCCGGCGACGATCGCCGCGCCGCCGTCCTTCGCCTCGATATTCGCGGTGCAGATGAAGGCATTGGCGAGCGCCCCCGCCCTGTCACGCAGCACGAAATATTTCTGGTTGATGCGCAGCGTGAGCTGGATGACCTCGGGCGGCACCTCCAGGAAGGCCGGATCGAAGCGGCCGAGCAGCGGCACGGGCCATTCGGTGAGCCCGGCATTCTCCGCGACCAGTCCAGCGTCCAGGATCAGTTCCAGTCCCGCCTCCGCCGCCAGCGCATCGGCGCGCGTCTCGATGATCGCACGGCGCTCGGCCTGATCGACGATCACATGGGCGGCGCGGAGCTGCTCAACATAAGCGGCCGGGTTCCCGATCTCGATGGGACCGCTGCCGTGAAAGCGATGGCCGAGCGTCGTCCGGCCGGCCTCGATCCCCTCGATCCCAAAAGGCACGACCGCCTCGCCCAGCAGCGCCACGATGCCTTGCAGCGGGCGCACCCAGCGCAGGCTCTCGGTGGACAGGCTCGCCTTGCCCCAGCGCATCGACTTGGGCCACGGGAAAGCGCGCACGATCGCGGGGATCGCCTCGGCCAGCACATCCGCCGTGGCACGGCCGGGCTTCTCCACCACCGCGAACCAGACGCCGTCGCGATCCTCCAGCTGCTCCTGGGTGAGGCCCGTCTTGCGCAGGAAGCCTTCCAGCGCCTGCGCCGGCGCCGAGGTGCGAGGGCCCTTATATTCCTCGCTGACGGCCTCGGTCGCGAACGGCAGATCGTGCGCGATGAGCGCGAGGCGGCGCGGCGTCACATAGCTGGTCAGGGCGCCGGGCCGAAGCCCCGCCTCGGCCAGCTTTTCGGTGAACAGGCGCGCCAGATCCTCGCTGGCCTTCGCCTGCATGCGCGCTGGAATCTCCTCGCAGCGCAGTTCGAGCAGGAAATCAGCGGTCATGACAGGATCCGTTCGGGCTGAGCGAAGTCACCTTGCCGCGTTCGGCACGGCCCTTCGACAGGCGCGGGGCGGCCGGATTGGGGAATGTCGGTCTCATTCCGCCCACCCGTTGTGCTTCATCCAAGCCGCGCAGCTCCCCTTGGCGAGATCGCGCACGCGGCCGATATAGCTGGCCCGTTCCTGCACGCTGATGACGCCGCGCGCCTGCAGCAGGTTGAAGATATGGCTCGCCTCGATCGCCTGCTCATAAGCGGCGAGCGGCACGTCCGCGGCGATGCTCGCCTCGCACTCCGCCTCGGCATCGCGGAACCAGCGGAAGAGCTTGTCGGTGTCCGCCACCTCGAAATTCCATTTGGAGAGCTGCCGCTCATTCTCCAGGAACACATCGCCATAGGTGACGGCGGGCCGATCACCGACCGGATCATTGAAGACCAGGTCGTAGACGCTGTCCACGCCCTGGATATACATGGCGAGGCGTTCCAGCCCGTAGGTCAGTTCGCCGGCCACCGGCTTGCAGTCGAACCCGCCGACCTGCTGGAAATAGGTGAACTGCGTCACTTCCATGCCGTCGCACCAGACTTCCCAGCCCAGCCCCCAGGCGCCGAGCGTGGGGCTTTCCCAATCGTCCTCGACGAAGCGTATGTCGTGCAGCAGCGGATCGATGCCGATCGCCGCCAGCGAACCGAGATAGCGGCCCTGCAGGTCCGGCGGGCTCGGTTTCATGATGACCTGATACTGGTAGTAATGCTGCAACCGGTTCGGATTCTCGCCATAGCGGCCGTCGGTCGGGCGGCGCGAGGGCTGCACATAGGCGGCGTTCCAGGGATCGGGCCCGAGGCTGCGCAGCGTTGTCGCCGGATGGAAGGTGCCCGCGCCCATGCGCATGTCGAACGGCTGCAGGATGGCGCAGCCCTGCGCCGCCCAATAATCGTGCAAGGTGAGGATCAGCCGCTGGAAGCTGAGCGGCGCCGTCGCCTGTTCCGCCATGATGTTGCTGCTCGCCTTTCCCCGGCCGGATGAACGCGCGGGCTTTGGCGCATAGGCCGGACGTGGTCAAGCGGACGGCCTCAAAGAGCAGCCGACAGCGCGAGCAAAATGCGCGGATGAGATAGAGGTGGACAGGAGCCCTTGCGTGCGGACGGCAAGTCCGCGATGCAGCGGGCGATCCATTCTCCGGCCATGGACGATGATGATGCGCTGCACGTTCCGGTTTCTTCCCCTCGCCTTGTTGTTTGCGCCCGGCGGAGGCGCCCTCGCCCAGAGCCAGGCGGCGGAGCCGCCAGCGCCGGTCGTCGCCCCGGCGCCCGCTGCTGCACCCGCCGAAAGCCAGACGGCCGAGACGGAGCGCATCCATGTCCGGCCCGCGCTTTGGGCGGTGCGCGACGAGGATACGACCATCTATCTGTTCGGCACGATCCATATCCTGCGTCCCCAGATCATCTGGTTCGAGGGGCCGATCCGCCAGGCCTTCGACGCCGCGCAGCAGGTGGTGGTCGAGGTCGTGCCACGGCCGGGCGACGGGGAATTGATGGCGCGCCGCGGGATCAGTCCGGATGGGCCGGGCCTTTCCAGCCTGCTCCCCGCGCCGCACTGGCGACGCTATGTCGAGGCCTTGCGCGCCATGGGCATGCCGGTCGAGCAGTTCGATCATGTGAAACCCTGGTTCGCATCGCTGTTCCTCTCCGTCGCGCCGCTCGACAATCTCGGCTACAGCCAGCAGAGCGGAGCCGATCATGTGATCGAGGCGGCCGCGAGCGAAGCCGGCAAGGAACTGATGGGCCTGGAGACCACCGAGCAGCAGGTCGGCTTCTTCGATACGCTGCCGCCCGACGACCAGCTTGCCCTGCTCAAGCAGACGCTCGATGAAATCCCCTCGCTGAACATCACGCTCGAGAAGATGATCGCGGCCTGGGGACGCGGCGATCCCGAGCGGCTCGGGGCACTGCTCAACGAGAGCATGAGCGGCTCCGCGCTGCTGGAGAAGCGACTGCTCGCCGAGCGCAACAGCCGCTGGGCGGACTGGATCAAGGCGCGCATGGCCCAACCGGGCACGGTCTTCATCGCGGTGGGCGCCGGCCATCTCGCAGGACCCGCCAGCATCCAGCATCAGTTGCGTGTCCGAGGGCTCCACGCTGATCTGGTGCGCGACGCGCCGATCGAATGAGCATGGCAATGACCGGCATGGCCGGTTTCCTGCGCCGGCATCGTGCGCTCGCGCTGGTCGTGCTGGGCTGCGCCCTGCTCGCCGGCCTCGGCTGGTGGATCGGACGGGAGCTGCGGCCGGGGCAGGTATCGGCGAGGCCGGCGCTCTGGCTCATCACACGCGGCGACAGCGAAGCCTATCTGTTCGGCACGATCCATGCGGTGCCGCAAAGGTCCCGCTGGCTTGGCCCGATCATCGCCGACGCGATGGCCCGCAGCGACCGGCTCGTGCTCGAAGTGACCGGTCTCGAAACGGAACGACGGGATCGCGCGATTTTCATGCGGCTCGGCCGATCGTCCGGCCTGCCGCCGGTCACGGCACGCCTCACCTCGCCCGACGATGCCCGCCTGCGCGCGTTGATCGCCCGGGACCCGACCGGACTGCACGGGCTGGACGGCTACAAGAGCTGGGCCGCCGCGCTGCTCGTCAATGCCTCGGCCGCGTCCGGCCTGGACCTGTCGGCCGAAGCGGCGCCCGAGCCATCGCTTGCCCGCGCCTTCCGCGCGGCCGGCAAGACCGTCTCCGGCCTGGAGACGATCGCCGGCCAGCTCGGCCTGTTCGACGGGCTGGCCGAAGCCGACCAGCGAGCCTTGCTGGTCCAAGCTGTCCGGGAAGCGGATCAGGCGCCGACGCTCTATCGGCAGCTCTATGAGGCCTGGGCCTATGGGGATCTCGTCCGGCTCGAGACGCAATTCCTCGTGCCCCTCGCCGCCACGCCTGCACTTCAGGCCGCGCTCGTCGATCGCCGCAACGCGCGCTGGGCCGAGACGCTCGACCGCGACCTGAGCCGTAACCAGGGCGTCGCCTTCGTCGCCGTCGGCGCCGGGCATCTGGTCGGCGCCGGCAACCTGCTCGACGCCATGACGGCGCGCGGATGGCGCGTCAGGCGCTTGCAATAGCAGCGCGGCACGCCGAACGACGCCCAGCGAAACCACATGTTAACATCTTTGTCGTGAACTTGCAGGGCCGCTTGCGGAGACTGAGATGGTCGCCCTGAGTCATGAGGACCGCAGCTATGCCAGTCCGCTCCTCGATCAGGAGAGCGCGCTGCTTGCGGCCATCGTCCGATCCGCCGCGGATGCCATTATCGGCGTCGATCTCAATGGCATCATCCTGAGCTGGAACGCTGCGGCGACAGCGCTTTATGGCCACAGCGCGCAGGACATGTGCGGCCGTCACCTCTCCAGGATCATTCCCGAACAGCATCGCCGCGACCATGAAGACATGCTGGATCAGGTGTGCGCCGGCGCGCGGATGACCGATATCGCCACTTTCCACACGCTGTCCGATGGTCGGATACTCGGCGTTTCGGCCACGATCACGCCGGTGCCGGATCGGGATGGAGAGATCGTCGCCGCAGCTTTGTTCATCCGCCCACGACGCGACGAGCGTGCAAGTGGACCTGCGCGCGAGACGCCTCTCATGTCGTTCAGCGGACCCTCGCGCGACATCCTCGTCGTGGAGGACGAGCCGCTGGCCGGCCTCGGCCTTGCCGCGATGCTGGAAAATGCCGGCTTCGATGTCCTCGGCCCCGTGACCACGCTGACCGATGCCATGGCGCTCCTGGAGACACGCACCTGCAGCCTCGCCATCCTCGATATCCATCTGGGCCATGGCGAAACCTCGGCGCCGATCGCCCGGCATCTCAAGGCGCGGGACATCCCCTTCCTGGTGACGTCGGGCTATCTGGACGAGGAGAACCCGCCCGTCTTTGCCGATGCCCCGAGCTTCTCCAAGCCCGTGCGCAGCCGGACCCTGGTCGCGGCGGTTCAGGCGTTGCTCGGGTAGCCTCCGCTGTCAATGCTGCTTTGTACGCCGTCATCATGCTGCGGCAGGCGACAGTGCAATGGGAACGAACATATCCCCGGGAAATAGCCGTTCGCTTGGAGCAGGCTTCGAGCCTGTCGGAAAGTCTGTCGAGAACAGCCTTCTCGACCGCGGATCTCGACAAGCTCGACCCTCCGCTCGAAGCGAACAGAAGGAAACAGATCACAAATCGAAATCCAAACTGAGACAGAGCCTGCCCACCCCTTGCTTTTCACGCGGTTTGCCGCTAAGCGCGCGCCTCCCGTCATGGTCATCCCTGGAGGCGTGGCGGTGAAAGACACATCAGCTTATCGGAGACAAGCATATGAGCGACCAGCTTACGCTGTCGGCCGAGGCACGCGATCGGGCAGGCAAGGGAGCCTCCCGTGCTCTCCGCCGCGAGGGCCGCGTTCCCGCCGTCATTTATGGCAATAATGAAGAGCCGCAGATGGTTCATGTCGAGGAGAAGCTCCTCGCCAAGCTGCTCGGCACGGGCCACTTCTTCAATTCGGTCGTCATGGTCGAAGTCGGCGGCAAGAAGATCCGCACGCTTCCCAAGGACGTCGCTTTCCATCCCGTCACGGATCGGCCGCTCCACGCCGATTTCCTGCGCGTGTCCGAGCATGCCAAGGTGCATGTGAACGTGCCGGTCCTCTTCGCGAACGAGGAAGCCGCACCCGGCCTCAAGCGCGGCGGCGTGCTGAACATCGTGCGGCACGAACTGGAGCTGATCTGCGATGCGGCCGAGATCCCGGACGATGTGACCATCGACCTCACCGGCTTCGATGTCGGCGATTCGGTCCACATCAGCCATGTGAACCTGCCCCGTGGCGCTGAATCGGCGATTACCGACCGCGATTTCACCATCGCGACGATCATCGCGCCGTCGGCGCTCAAGTCGAGTGAAGGCGACACGACCAAGACGGAAGAAGAGGGCGAGAGCGAGGCGTAAGCCCGTTCCGCCGCGGAGGAGCGCATCGTGCAGCTGTGGGTGGGCCTCGGCAATCCCGAGCCGCGCTATGCGCTCCATCGCCACAATGTCGGCTTCATGGCGCTGGACGTCATCGCCGAGGATCATGGCTTCCCGCCCTGGAAGAAGCAGTTCCGGGGCCTGGCCAGCGAAGGCCGCATCGGCGGCGAGCGCATCCTGCTGCTGAAGCCACTCACCTTCATGAACGAAAGCGGGCGGGCGATCCGCGCCGCCTGCGATTTCTACAAGCTCGATGTCGAGGATGTGACCGTCTTCCATGACGAGCTCGATCTTGCACCGATGAAGATGAAGGTGAAGCGCGGCGGCGGTACGGCGGGCCATAATGGCCTGCGCTCGACCGAGGCGCATATCGGCAACGCCTTTCGGCGCGTGCGCATCGGCATCGGCCATCCCGGCCACAAGGATCGCGTCACCGGCTATGTGCTCGGCAATTATGCCAAGGACGAGATGGACCCGCTCGCCGATCTGCTTGGGGCGATCTCGCGCGAGGCCGAATGGCTGGCCAAGGGGGATGATGCCCGCTTCATGAGCGAGGTCGCGCTTCGCCTCGCGGACTGAGCGGCGCCGATCAGCGGCCGGCGGCGAGCTGCGCGCGCAGCTGGACCAGGACGGATTCCGGGACTGTCGGCCGCAGGCGCGCTTCATCGCCTTCACGCAGGCGTGCGCGATCCTTCTCGGGCGGATCGACTCGCCGAACCCGCACCGCCGCCACGCCTGCGCGCTCGATCCCGAGTTGCGCTGCCGCCGCGCGCGAAAGATCGATGATCCGCCCGCGCGTGAATGGCCCGCGATCATTGATCCGCACGAGAATCGTCCGGCCGGTGTCCAGCGCCGTCACCTCGACATAGCAGGGCAGCGGCAGCGTCGTATGCGCGGCCGCGATCGCTCCGGCCCGGAACCGCTCGCCATTGGCGGTCATATTGCCGGATTCATTGCCGTACCAGCTCGCATAGCCGACCTGATCGTAGCCGCGATCATCGAACGGCGTGTAGGTGATGCCGCGCACCTTATAAGGCGGCCCAATCCGCACCGGCGTGTCGCTGACCGGCCGATAATGGTGCGACGCGCAGCCGGCGAGCAATGGCGCGAGCGCGAGCATCAAGCCGCCAAGGCGCGCCATAATGCTTCGACTTGGTTCCGATACATGCAGATGGAGGCGCATGGCGCGTCCATAGCGTGCATCCTTCGGGAGGCAAATGCCTGCAATGGCTGTTGCCTCACAGGAAAGCCGGCGAGTCTCCAGTTCGTCACATCAGATTCACATCGTTGACCCTTCTCCGCAACAGAGCCGACTTTTTCCACTGCGATCAGGGTCCCTGCTGAGGCGGGCGGTTCGTGCGCCTGTCATCCTCACAAACCAGGGGAAACGAAACCATGTCCTATCTGACTGACGCGCTCCGCGCGCCTTTCCGGACCGACGCGTCCAACAATGGCGATCCGAACAGCCTTGAAGCCATCGTCGCGGCCAATCCTTCACGGCGCACGGTGCTCAAGAACGGTCTCTTCGGCCTGTCGATCCTGCCTGTCGCCGCCATGCTGGCGGGCTGCGACGATGATGACGATCTGGTGACCATTCCGCCCACGGGCCCGACGCCGGCCCCGACGCCTACGCCGACGCCCACGCCGGACAGCTACGTCATCAACTTCACCTCGGTTCCAGCCAATCAGGACGACACGGTCACCGTGCCGGAGGGCTATACGGTCGATGTGCTGCTGAAGGCCGGCGACGCCGTCGTGCCCGGCACCGAGCCCTATTCGGGCAGCTTCCCGACGCCCGAACAGGCCGAAGGCTGGTCCGGCGGCAATCATGACGGCATGGAATATTTCCCGATCGCGAGCGCCGAAGCCAATTGGCACGGCCTGCTCGCCATCAATTTCGAGTTGCCCGACTTCAACATCCTGATGGACGGCGAATATGATCCGGCTACGGCCACCGCGGACCAGAAGAAGATCGCGCTGTCCGCCGTCGGCATTGCCGTAGTCGAGGTGGGTATCGGCGCGAGCGAGAAATGGGAGGTTCGCCCGAACGCCACCTACAACAAGCGTTATACGGGCAATTCGGAATATCGCGCGGGCGGCCCCGCCGCCGGCCAGCTCGCTTCGGTCATCAAGGGCATGCTCAACAATTGCTCCAGCGGCCGGACGCCCTGGAACACCTATCTCACCTGCGAGGAAACGACCGAGAATTATCTCGATCCGACCCAACCGGCGGAACATTATGGCTGGGTGGTCGAGATCGATCCGTTCAACGAGCTGGCGCCGCCAACCAAGCGCACGGCGCTCGGGCGGTTCAACCATGAGAATGTGGCCCATATGGTGAGCGACGACAATCGCGTCGCCTTCTACATGGGCGACGATTCGACGCCGGGCTGCATCTACAAGTTCGTCTGCGACCGCAGCTTCAATCCGTCCAACCGCGCCGCGAACACCGATCTGCTGGATTATGGCACGCTCTATGTCGCCCGCTTCAACGCGGACGGCTCCGGCGATTGGCGCGCACTCGTCCAGGGCGAGAACGGCCTGGTCGTCGGCGCGTCCGATCCGGGCAATGTGAGCCAGTCGACCACGCCGCCCCCGCCGACCACGGTCGACTTCGCGAGCCAGGCGGACGTCCTCATCCGCTGCCAATCGGCCGCGCGCGTTGCCGGCGGCACGATCATGGACCGTCCCGAGTGGATCACGGTCGCGCCCGATCGCAGCGCCATCTTCGTGACGCTGACCAACAATAGCGGCCGCCAGGTCACGGATGCCGCCAATCCGCGCGTCACCAACCTGCACGGCCATATCATCAAGTTCCGCGAGGATGACGACTCCCCGCTCGCTACGGGCTTCACATGGGAGATCTTCCTGCTCGCGGGCGATCCAGGCTATGCGGCCGGCGGCGACAATCTGGTCGGCAACATCAACGGCGACACCTTCTCGAGCCCCGATGGCATCCGTATCGATCCGCAGGGCCGCCTGTGGGTGGAGACCGACCACTCCATCCCCGGCTCGTCCGGCGCGCCTGGCATCACCATCGAGGATGTCGTCGGCCACAATGCGATGTTCTACATCGATCAGGAGACAAAGGAATCGAAGCGCTTCCTCGTCGGCCCGACCGGATGCGAGATCACCGGCATCGCCTATACGCCGGACCTCAAGACCTTCTTCGTCAATATCCAGCACCCGACCGGAAACTGGCCGATCGAGGGCGAGGAACCGCGCTCTTCGACGGTCGTTATCCGTCGCGAGGACGAGCAGCCGGTCGGCGCCTGAACACCCCGTCGGCCGAAGCGACGCGGCCGACCAACTGGGCCTCCTCCATTGCCTGGAGGAGGCCCATTTCCTTTGGCGATTATATCGTTTGCAAAGCCGAGTGCCGAAGGGGCGTTCCGGGGTGGGGAGAGAACATGCCAGTCTCCGTTCGCCCTGAGCGAAGTCGAAGGGCGCTACTGAGCGGAGCGAAGGGGCTTCGCCTGCGGCTCAGCTTGAAACGAGGCGCGTGACTCGTTTCAACCCTTCGACTTCGCTCAGGGCGAACGGAGTGGGGCACAACTATAACAACCTCTCCGTCGAGCCGAACCGAAGGGAACATAACGGCAGGAGCCGGATCGCGGGTCGACACGCAATGAAACGTCGGATTTGCAAACGGCATAATCGCCTTTCCTTTCAGCATATCCGCCATCACGGCAATTTGGGCCATTCGCTCGACTCCGACGTCGAAGGACTGGCGCCGCAGCGCGCAAGCGCCTATCGGGCCACTTTCCTCCTACAAATCGAACGAGCGGAGATCATGGGTTTCAAATGCGGGATCGTCGGCCTGCCCAATGTCGGCAAGTCGACGCTGTTCAATGCGCTGACCGAGACGCAGGCCGCCCAGGCCGCCAACTATCCCTTCTGTACGATCGAGCCCAATGTCGGTCAGGTCGCTGTGCCCGACGCCCGCCTGGACAAGCTGGCGCAGATCGCCGGCAGCCAGAAGATCATCCCGACGCAGCTCGCCTTCGTCGACATTGCAGGCCTGGTGCGCGGCGCCTCCAGGGGCGAGGGCCTGGGCAACCAGTTCCTCGGCAATATCCGCGAGGTGGACGCCATTGTCCATGTGCTGCGCTGCTTCGAGAATGACGATATCCAGCATGTCGACAATCGCGTCGATCCGATCGCCGACGCCGAGACGGTCGAGACCGAGTTGATGCTCGCCGACCTCGAAAGCCTGGAGAAGCGCGTGCCCGGCCTGCAGAAGCGGGCGACCGGCAACGACAAGGAAGCCAAGATCGGCGCCGCCGTGCTCGGCCGCGCGCTCGACCTGCTGCGCGAAGGCAAGCCCGCGCGGCTGGTGGTGCTCAATGACGAAGAGGAGGCGCGGATCTTCCGCCAGGCACAGCTGCTCACCTCCAAGCCCGTCCTCTATGTCTGCAATGTCGAAGAGGACAGCGCGGCGACCGGCAATGCGTTCAGCGCCAAGGTCTTCGACAAGGCGCAGGCGGAAGGCGCGCAGGCGGTCATCGTCTCGGCCGCGATCGAGGCCGATCTGGTCGGCATGGAGCCGGCCGAGCGCGCCGAGTTCCTGGAAAGTATGGGCCTGCACGAGACCGGCCTCGCCCGTGTCATCCGCGCGGGCTACGACCTGCTGCACCTCATCACTTTCTTCACCGTCGGGCCCAAGGAGGCGCGGGCCTGGACCGTCCACAAAGGCGCCCTCGCCCCCGAAGCGGCCGGCGAAATCCACAGCGATTTCCAGAAGGGCTTCATCCGCGCCGAGACGATCGCCTACGATGATTATGTGACGCTCGGTGGCGAGGCGAAGGCGCGCGAGGCCGGCAAGCTGCGCGCGGAAGGCAAGGCCTATGCGGTGCAGGACGGGGACGTCATGCACTTCCTGCACAGCTGATCGCGCTGCACGAAATCGATCGGCATTGATCTGACGCAAGGCATGGGCAGGCGGAACGGCTCAGGATCATGGGGATGACCGATGTATCGTCACCTTATGAGAGGATCGGCGGACGGCCCGTGCTTGCGCGCCTGGTCGAGCGCTTCTACGCGCTGATGGACGGCGATCCCGCCTATGCGGAACTTCGCGCGATGCATGGACCCGATCTCGCGCCGATGATCGCGTCCTTGACCGATTTCCTGGTCGCCTGGACCGGCGGCCCACGCGGCTGGTTCGAGCAGCGTCCCGGCGCCTGCATCATGTCCGCCCATGCCAGACTGCCCGCCATGTCGCTCATGGTGGCGAATCAGTGGATGGATGCGATGCGCCGCGCGATGGAGGAATGCGACACCGGTGATGACGGCGTTCGCGAAGCGATGCTCGACGCGTTCGAGCGGATGGGCCGCGCAATGGCCGCCAACGCGCAGGCGGCGCGGAACTCGTCTGCCGCCGATTGAGCACGGTGCCGTCATCCCAACCTCACGCCTATCGACAAGCCGGTTGCATCATGCCACCGGACCGTAACAGACTGCGCCTAGGGACGCCCGATGCTCTCACGCCGATCGCTCATCCGCTCCGCCGGCGCCGCTGCCATCGGGTTCGCCGGCGCTCCTGTCATACTGCGCGCGCAAAGCTGGTTCTCCGACAATCCCTTCACGCTCGGCGTCGCCTCGGGCGATCCGGCGCCGGACGGGTTCGTGATCTGGACCAAGCTGGCGCCGCGCCCGCTGGAACCGCATGGCGGCATGCCGATGTCGATCCTGCCGGTGAGCTGGGAAGTCGCGAGCGACGATCGCTTCGCCACCATCGTCGCCAAAGGCGAGGCGCGCGCCTTCCCCGATCTCGGCCATAGCGTCCATGTCGAGGTGGCGGGCCTGGAGCCCGACCGGCCCTATTGGTATCGCTTCAGCATCGGATCGGACCGCTCGCCTTACGGCCGCGCGCGCACCCTGCCTCGCGCTGGCGCATCAGTGCAGTCCCTGAAATTCGGCGTCTGCGGTTGCCAGCATTTTGAGTCCGGCTTCTACACCGCCTATCGCGATCTGGCGCTGGAGGACGATCTCGCTTTCATCTTCCACTATGGCGATTTCATCTATGAGTATCGCTATGACTATAATTTCGCGAACGGCCTGCCCGTCCCCAAGGTGCGCAGCCATCTGCTGCGCAGCCTCTCCTCACTGGACGACTATCGCATCCACTATGCGCAATATCTGAGCGACATCGACCTGCAGGCCGCCCGCGCGCGGCACAGCTTCCTGCAGACGTTCGACGATCATGAAGTGGAGAATAACTGGGTCCAGAACATCCAGCAGAATGGCGATGAGCCGCCGGAGATCTTCGCGCTGCGGCGACAGGCGGCGATGCAGGCCTGGTATGAATATATGCCGGTGCGCGCCGCGCTCATCCCGCAAGGCCCGCTGATCCATGCCAACCGCGCGCTGGCCTATGGCGATCTCGCGACGATCAACCTGCTCGACACGCGCAGCTTCCGTTCGGACCAGCCCTGCGGCGACGGCTTCAAGCCGCACTGCCCCGGCGTTTCCGATCCGCAGGCGAGCGTGCTCGGCCAGGCGCAGGAAGCCTGGCTCGACGCCAATCTCGGCCGGCACGACACGGTGTGGACCTGCATCGCCCAGCAGGTGATGATGATGCCGCTCGACCGGCGCACGCATGACGAACCGGAGAAGCTCTTCAACATGGACAGCTGGGCTGGCTATGATGTACCGCGCAACCGGTTGATGAGCCGCCTCGCCCGCGTCCGGAACGCCGTGGTCCTGACCGGCGACGAGCATCAGAATTACGCCGGCCTGCTCTATGATCGTGACCGGCCCGTGGCGGTGGAATATGTGACCACATCGGTGTCGAGCGGCGGCGACGGGCAGGATGTCCGCCCCGGCAGCGACAGGATCCTGGCCCAGAATCCCCAGCTCAAGTTCATCAACAACCAGCGCGGTTACAGCGTCTGCGAAGTGACCCCTGAAGCGTGGCAGAGCCGCTTCATGGTGCTGGACAAGGTCTCGCAGCCGGGCGGCACCCTGTCCCGCCGCGCGACCGCGACCGTGCCGCGCGGGTCCGTATCCCTGGAGATTGCCTGAGATCATGAGCTGGTATTGGGAGGACATGGAGGTCGGCATGACCGACCAGTTCGGGCCGATTCATGTCGAACGCGAGGAAGTCCTGGCCTTCGCCAGACGCTACGATCCACAACCTTTCCATCTTGATGATGCCGCTGCGGCGCAGACCTATTTCGGGCGGCTCGCGGCAAGCGGGTGGCATACCTGCGCCATGATGATGGCGGCGCTGGTCGAGCGCTGGCAGCGGGTGCCGGGCTGGCAGGAGCAGTCGCTCGGCGCCATGGGCATCGACGAGCTGCGTTGGCGCCGGCCGGTCTTTCCGGGCGACACGCTGCGCGGCGCGAGCGAACTCATCGCCAAGGTCGAGACGAAGTCGCGCCGGGAGATGGGCATCCTCAAATGGCACACACAACTGTTCAATCAGGATGATGTCGAGGTGCTGAGCCTGATCTCCATCGTCATGCAGAAGCGGCGGCCTGAGGCGCAGGACTGAAAGGGCGGGACGCAAGAGCCATGACGAAGCGCCGCCGTCTCGCCTTGCTCCTTCCGCTCGCCCTGCTGCAAGCCTGCGCGATGCCGGCGCGGCCCGAACCGCCGGCGGCCGGTCTCGCCGCGCAGGAGCAGCGCGCGCCCGTCACCATCCTCATCTCGATCGACGGCTTCCGCGCCGACTATCTGCGCCGGGGCCATTCCCCGACGCTCGATGCGCTGGCGGACAGCGGCGTTTCGGGCGCCTTGCAACCGAGCTTTCCGAGCAAGACCTTCCCCAATCACTATGCGCTGGTGACGGGCCTGCGCCCGGACCGGAACGGCATCGTCGCCAATGTCATGGTCGATCCGCGCCGGCCGGACGTGACGTTCCGATTGGGCGACCCGAAGCAGGTCGACGATCCTTTCTGGTGGGATGAAGCCGAGCCGATCTGGGTGACGGCGCAGAAAGCGGGCGTGCGCACCGCCACCATGTTCTGGCCGGGATCGACCGCGGCCATCCATGAGGTGCGCCCCGAGGACTGGCAGGCCTATGCGCAGGCCATGCCGTCCGCCCAGCGCGTGCGCGCGATCATCGACTGGCTGCGCCGCCCCGTGCAGACACGCCCGCAGTTCATGACGCTCTATTTCGACGAGGTGGACACGGCCGGCCACCATCATGGCCCGGATTCCGCCGAGACGGCCGCCGCGATCGGCTCCGTGGACAGCGCCATCGCCGATCTGCGCGCGGGACTGGCGGCGCTGGGCCAGCCGGCCAATCTGGTGATCGTCGCCGATCATGGCATGGCCACCGTCAGCCCGGAGCGCTGGATCGACCTCGACACGCTGGTGCCGCGCGCCCGCTATCGGCTGGTTTCGGGCGGCCCGGTCGCGTCCATCGATCCGCTGCCGGGCGAGGCACAGGCGGTCACGCAAGCGCTTGCCGGCGAACATGGCCCCATGCAGTGCTGGCCACGAGCAGACCTACCGGAGCGCTTCCACTATGGTCGCAATCCCCGCGTCTCAGCGATCATCTGCCTTGCGCGGACAGGATGGGAGATCGGCCAGGGCGCGCCCGATGTGACCGGTGGAGGCGACCATGGCTATGATCCCGCCGCGCCGGAGATGGCTGCCCTGTTCATCGCCGCCGGGCCTGCCTTTCCAGATGCGATCCGGGCGGCGACGGCGGACAATGTCGATGTCTATCCGCTGCTCGCCCGGCTGATCGGTATCACGCCGCTGGCGAGTGATGGCGATCCTGCCACGCTCGCGTCTCTGGCTCGTCCATAGAAGCACATGCTCCTGTGAGAGCAGGAGTCCAAGACCCCGCCCTGGCCCCCTGCTTTCGCAGGAGCACCGACCTCTTCTAGAACATCGCGAACGGGATGGAAGAGTGATGCCGATTTTGGGCGCGGCGTTCTAATGCCGCCCGAACAGCTTCTCGATGTCGCCATGGGCGAGCTTGATCCAGGTGGGACGGCCATGGTTGCACTGGCCGGAGTGCGGCGTCACTTCCATCTCGCGCAGCAGGGCGTTCATCTCGGCGATGGAGAGCAGCCGGCCTGCGCGCACCGAGCCGTGGCAGGCCATGGTGGCCGCAACCAGATCGAGCCGGGCCTTGAGCGAGGTGGCGTCGCCGAGCGCCGCGAGATCGTCTGCGAGATCGCGCACCAGCGCCTGCACGTCGCTGGCGCCGAGCAGGGCCGGCGCCGCGCGGACCAGCATGGCGGCCGGCCCGAAGCGCTCCAGCTCCAGACCCAGCTCGGCCAGCTCGGGGATGCGTGCATCGATCCGGTCGCAGGCCGGCTCGTCCAGCTCTACCACTTCCGGCAGCAGCAGCGCCTGCCGCGCCACGGCGCCGTCCGCCAGGGCACGTCGCATCCGCTCCAGCACGAGGCGTTCATGCGCCGCATGCTGATCGACCAGGATGAGCCCGTCCTCGGTCTCGGCGACGATATAGGTGCGCGCCACCTGCCCCCGCGCCAGCCCGAGCGGGAATTCGCGATCGGCCGGCTCGACGGTCCGGGCAGGTTCGGGCTCGGACCGGCCGGCCGGCGCGAAACCGCCGAACCGCGCCTGCCGGTCGCCCAGCAATGAGGCCGCGCCATAGGCTCCGCCCGATGCCGGCCCGGAGGATGCCCATGATCCACTGGCCGACGCTGTGGCCGCCAGCTCCTCGCGCTGCCACAACTCGGCCGAGCTGGCGGCGGGCTGGTTCGCGACCCGCATCCCCGCTTCATCCAGCGCGCGACGCAGCCCGCTCACGATCATGCCGCGCATGAAAGCGGGATCGCGGAAGCGCACCTCGGTCTTGGCGGGATGGACGTTCACATCCACTTCCTCGACCGGCACGGTGAGGAACAGGGCCAGCACCGGATGCCGGTCCCGCGCGATGAAATCGGCATAGGCGCCGCGCACCGCGCCGACCAGCAGCCGGTCACGCACCGGACGGCCGTTCACGAACAGATATTGATGATCGGCGCTGCCCCGGTGGAAGGTCGGCAGCGAGGCGACGCCGGCAAGGCTGGTCCCTTCGCGCTCCAGCGCCACCACGACATGATTGTCCGCCAACTCGCGGTCGATCAATTGGGCGACGCGATCCTCCCTGTCCTGCCCCGCCGGCAGCGAAAACACCCGGCGTCCGTCATGCTCCAGCACGAAAGCGACGTCGCTGCGCGCCATGGCGAGGCGCCGCACGATGTCGAGGCAGGCGGCATATTCGGCGCGCGGCGAACGCAGGAACTTGCGGCGCGCGGGCACACGCGCGAACAGCCCTTCCACCTCGACGCGGGTGCCGCGCGGCATGGCAAAGGGCTCAACAAGCCCAGCTACACCGTTGTCGTTGCGCAGCCGCCAGCCGTCCCCGCCAGCCTGCCGGCTCGCGAGGGTGAGCGTCGCGACGCTGGCGATGGACGGCAGCGCTTCGCCGCGGAATCCGAGCGTCCTGACCTGTTCGATAGCATCGTCCGGCAATTTGGAGGTGGCGTGGCGCTCCAGGGCGAGGGGCATTTCGTCGGGCGCGATGCCATGCCCATCGTCGGTCACGACGATGCCATCCAGTCCACCCTGCCGCAACGCGATGGCGATCGCTCCCGCGCCGGCATCGAGCGCATTCTCGATCAGTTCCTTGAGCGCGCTGGCCGGCCGCTCGACGACCTCGCCGGCGGCGATCCGATTCACCAGATTCTCGGGAAGACGGCGTATTGACATCTTGTTGCGACTAGACCAAGCGAGCGACCTATGCGAGCGAAAGCCGCTCCTTTCCACGGATGACGGGCGGCAAGCGGGCGCACATTCCCATAAGGATCGCGATGCGCGTCCGCAGCGACGCGTCTTGCATGGACAGGACAGTCAATGTCGTTTTTCTCCAACTTGTTCAAGTTCACGTCTCAGGATCTGGCCATCGACCTCGGCACCGCCAACACGGTGGTCTATGTGCGCGGGCGCGGCATCGTGCTCAACGAGCCGTCCGTTGTCGCCGTGGAGACGCTGAACGGCGTGAAGCGCGTCAAGGCGGTGGGCGACGACGCCAAGCTGATGATGGGCAAGACGCCCGATTCGATCGAGGCGATCCGCCCGCTGCGCGACGGCGTGATCGCGGACATCGACATTGCCGAGCAGATGATCAAATGGTTCATCAGCAAGGTCCATGGCCATCGCCGCTTCCCGCGCTTCCCGGAGATCGTGATCTGCGTGCCCTCGGGCTCGACCAGCGTCGAGCGCCGTGCGATCCGCGACGCCGCAAGCAATGCCGGCGCCTCCCAGGTGTTTCTCATCGAGGAGCCGATGGCGGCCGCGATCGGCGCCGACATGCCGGTGACCGAGCCGATCGGCTCGATGGTCGTCGATATCGGCGGCGGCACGACCGAAGTCGCCGTGCTCTCGCTGCGCGGCCTCGCCTACACGACCAGCGTGCGCGTGGGCGGCGACAAGATGGACGAGGCGATCGTCTCCTATGTCCGCCGTCACCACAACCTGCTGATCGGCGAAGCGACCGCCGAACGCATCAAGAAGGAATATGGCATCGCCCAGAAGCCGCTCGACGGCGTCGGCGCGACGATCCACATCAAGGGCCGCGACCTGGTGAACGGCGTGCCCAAGGAGATCGCGATCAACCAGGGCCAGATCGCCGACGCGCTGGCCGAGCCGATCGGCACGATCGTCGAAGGCGTGCGCATCGCGCTGGAGAACACCGCGCCAGAGCTGGCCGCCGACATCGTCGACCAGGGCATCGTGCTCACCGGCGGCGGCGCGCTGCTCAAGGGGCTGGACGAGGAACTGCGCGACGAGACCGGTCTGCCCGTCACCGTGGCCGAGGACCCGCTGACCTGCGTCGCCATCGGAACGGGGCGCGCGATGGAGGACCCGGTCTTCCGCGGCGTGCTCCAGACCGCCTGAGCGCGGCCGGGTTCGCTCCATGGCGCCACCAAGCTCGAGGCGCCCCGGATATGACCGGAAGGCGCAATATGGCCTGTTTGCGACCTATGTGATCGCCATCATCGGCGCGATCGTCGGTCTGCTGCTGCTCATCATCTCCATCGCCGACCCGACCGGCTTCAACGCATTGCGCGCGGCCGGCAACGAGATCACCCGGCCGATCGCGGCCAGCCTGCGCGCGCTGGTCGTGGGCATCGGCAATATCGACGAGGAAATCGCCGCCTATATCAAGGCCGGCTCGCAGAATGCGGCGCTCCGCCGCCAGGTCGACGCCAATCGCACCAAGCTTATCGAGGCTGATGCGATCCGTCAGGAGAATATCCGCCTCAAGAGCCTGCTCCAGCTCACCGAAGCCGATTCCGGCACCGTGTCCGCCGGGCATCTCATCAGCTCGACCGCTTCCAGCGCCGCGCGCGTCGCCCGGCTGGACATCGGCAGCCTGCGCGGTGTCCAGGCCGGCATGCCGGTGCGCGCGCCGGAGGGGCTGGTCGGCCGCGTGCTGCGCGTCGGGCCCAACACCGCCGATGTGCTGCTGCTGATCGACGAGGGCAATGTCGTGCCGGTGCGGCGCATCAGCGACAATATCCCCGGCATCAGCTCCGGACGCGGCGACGGCACGGTCGAGATCCGCGCGCTCAACACGGAGCGCAATCCGTTCAAGCCGGGCGACATCGTCGTCACCTCCGGCATCGGCGGCATCTACCGGCCCAACATCCCCGTCGCCATCGTGGCGCGACTGGACGGCGACCGCGCCATCGCCATCCCGCTCGCCAATCCCGGACGCGTCGAGCTGATCGTCGTGCAAAGGCCCTTCCGGCCGGACGAAGCCGCACCCCGCAAGGCGACGCCGCCGGACGAGGCGCCTGCGGACAATGGATCGGCGGAGAATGCGAGCGCGCCATGATCCGCCGCTATGACAGCCGCATCGGCCGCCGCCGCACATGGCTCCACCTGTGGGGCACGCCAGTGCTTTCCGTCATGTTCGGTTCCATCCTGGTGCCGATCCTGCCGATCGTCGCCCAGTCGCCGTTCATGCCGCCCTTCGGCCTCATGATCCTCATCGCCTGGCGCGTGCTGCGCCCGGAGATCTGGCCGCTGTGGATCGGCTTCCCGCTCGGCCTGTTCGACGATGTGATGAGCGGGCAGCCGATCGGCAGCGCGCCGCTGATCTGGACGCTGATCCTGCTCGCGCTCGATATCGAAGGCCAGCGGCATTTCTGGCGCGACTATTGGCATGGCTGGATCATCGCCGCGCTCGCCCTCGCCTTCGCGGTGATCGCTGACTGGCTGATCGTCCATATGGCGGGGCAAGGCGGGCGCATCAATCTCGTCATGCCCCAACTCGTCCTCGCCATCGGCCTGTTCCCGTTCGTGGTGCGCCTTTGCGCCGTGCTGGATCGGTGGCGGCTGCCATGATCTCGATCTTCGGCAAGAAGCATGTCACGGAAGCGAGCCAGGCCTTCTCCTTCTCGCGCCGCGCCTTCTTCCTGGGCGGCGCGCAGATGGCCGTCGGCGGCCTGCTGGTCGGCCGCATGGGCTGGATCGCCATTGCCGAGAACGAGAAATATGAGCTGCTCTCGGAGAGCAACCGCGTCAACCTGACCATCACGCCGCCACGCCGGGGCTGGATCGTCGACCGCAACGGCAAGCCGCTCGCCGCCAACCGGACCAATTTCCGCGTCGACATCATTCCCGACCGGCTGCAGAACCGCGCGCAGGTCATGGCCGAACTGACCGAGCTGCTGCATCTCGATCCCAACACGGTCGACCGGATCGGCGAGGATCTGGACAAGGCCGCCGGATTCCAGCCGGTGCAGGTCGCGGACGATCTGAGCTATGAGCAATATGCCGCCGTCTCGGTGCGCCTGTCCGAGCTGCCCGGCGTCGCGCCGGCGCAGGGCTTCTCCCGCCACTATCCGGCCGGGCCCTCGGTCGGCCATCTGATCGGCTATGTCGGCGCCGCATCCGCCGAGGAATATCAGAAGACCCGCGACCCGCTTTTTATCACACCCGGTTTCAAGATCGGCAAGCAAGGACTTGAGAAGTCTCTTGATAAATATCTAACCGGCAAACCCGGCGCGCGGCGTGTCGAAGTGACGGCGCGCGGCCGTATCGTGCGCGATCTGGCGACGCGCCCGGATACGCCGGGCCGCTCGGTGAAACTCACCATCGATGCCGGCCTGCAGGAGTTCGCCGGCCGGCGCCTGGGCACGCAGAGCGGCGCGGTGGTGGTGATGGACTGCCTGACCGGCGACATCCTCGCCTCCACGTCCATGCCGAGCTATGATCCCAACAGCTTCTCGGACGGCATCTCCCATCTTGAATGGCAGATGCTGTCGGAAGACGATCATGTGCCGCTGCGCAACAAGACGCTGGCCGGCCTCTATCCGCCCGGATCGACGGTCAAGCCGATGGTCGCCCTCTCCTTCCTGGAAGCCGGCCTCTCGCCGGACGAGTCGACCGTCTGCACCGGCGGGCTTCGCGTGGGCAACCGTGTCTTCCACTGCCACTCCCGGCGCGGCCATGGCACGGTCAACATGCACCGCGCGATCGAGCAGAGCTGCGACATCTATTTCTATTATTTCGCCCAGAAGATCGGCATGGACGTCATCGCCGCCATGGCTCGCCGCCTGGGCCTCGGCCAGCGCTTCGACCTTCCCTTCCCCAGCCAAAGCTACGGCACCGTGCCCGATCCGGCCTGGAAGCTACGCAAATACAAGCAGGAATGGCAGCCCTACGATACGGTCAACGCCACCATCGGCCAAGGCTATATGCTGGTGAACCCGACCCAGATGGCCGTGATGGCGGCGCGTCTGGCGACCGGCCTGGACCTCGCGCCGCACTTCCTCGCCGACGGCAAGCGCCATGAGGGGCAGCCGCTCGGCATCAGCCTCGACCATCTGACCGTCATCCGCAACGCCATGAAGGACGTGGTGAACGGCGCCGGCACCGGCCGCGCGGCGCGGCTTTCGATCCCGAACGTGCTGCTCGCCGGCAAGACCGGCACGGCCCAGGTCCGCGCCATCACCGCGGCCGAACGCGCGAGCGGCGTGCGCAGCAACGCCTCGCTGCCGTTCAAGCTGCGCGACCATGCGCTGTTCCAGGGCTTCGCGCCCTATGACAATCCGCGCTACGCGATCGCCTGCATCATCGAGCATGGCGGCCATATCAACCGCAATCAGGATACGCCCATGATCGCGGGCGACTGCATCACCTATCTCTACGATCCGGCCAAGGCGATGGAGAAGCTGACCAATCTCGAAAAGACCTGGGGCGGGACGCCGCAGGAACGGCTCGAGCGCCAGCTGAACGAATTCCGCATCGCCAAGGGCCTCGCCGCCGTGCCTGTCCTGCCCGAGAATGCCGCCAACGCCGCCAATGCGAGCGCCGTGGGCAACGCCGCGCAACCCGCGCCGGCCGATGAAGAGCCTGACACGGCGCGCGAGGACGAGGACAGCGAGGCCAACCGTCCGCCGCCGGAATTCGCGCCGGCCGCGCCTGCGCCCGCACCAGGGACCGGCGGCGGCACGACAGGCGCCCCGCCGCCGGAGGCACCATGAACCGGCTCGTTCCCGATGCCATCGCGCGGATGCCCTGGCGGCTCTATGCACTGCTCACCGCGATCGCCGTTTTCGGCGGTGTCGTGCTCTACAGCGCGGCGGGCGGGCACGTCATGCCCTGGGCCGGGATGCAGCTGTCCCGCTTCCTGGTCTTCCTGGTGATGGCCGAGATCATCTCGCGCGTGCCGTTCCGCCTGGTCAAGCTGGCCGCCTTCCCGCTCTATGGTGCGGTGCTGGCGGCGCTGTTCCTGGTCGAACTGGTCGGCGGCATCGCCGGCGGCAGCCAGCGCTGGATCAATCTCGGCTTCATGCAGTTCCAGCCGTCCGAATTCATGAAGGTGATGGTGGTGCTGGCGGTCGCGCGCTTCTATGCGCTGCTGCCGCCCGCCTACAGCCGCACATTCACCGCGATCTGGCCCGCGCTCGGCCTGATCGGCCTGCCCGCCCTGCTCGTGCTGGTGCAGCCCGATCTCGGCACCGCCAGCATGATCGGCTTCGGCGGCGTCACCGTCATGTTCCTGGCCGGGCTGCCGCTCCGCCTGTTCGTGGGATCGGGGCTGGCGGCGGCGGCGGTGATCCCGATCGCCTTCAGCTTCCTGCACGACTATCAGCAGAAGCGCGTGCTGATCTTCCTCGATCCGGAGAGCGATCCGCTGGGCGCGGGCTATCATATCAGCCAGTCGAAGATCGCGATCGGATCGGGCGGCCTGTTCGGCAAGGGCTTCCTCAACGGCACGCAGAGCCATCTCGACTATCTGCCCGAAGGCCATACCGATTTCGTCTTCGCGACCATGGCCGAGGAATGGGGCTTCATCGGCGGCTTCGGCCTCATCGTCGCGCTGTTCCTGCTGCTGCGCTGGGGGATGCGCGTCGCCCAGCGCACCGACGATCGCTTCGCGCGGCTGGTCGCCGCCGGGCTCACCACCACAATCTTCCTCTATGTCGCCATCAACCTCATGATGGTCATGGGCCTGGCGCCGGTCGTCGGCATCCCGCTGCCCTTCATGTCCTATGGCGGCTCCTCGATGCTCACCGTGATGCTGTGCATCGGCATCATCCGCAACATCGACCGCAACCGCGACATGCTGGGCGAGCGCTGGCGATGAGGTCCATGCCGAAAGCGGCCTTATCACGCGCAACGTGATTTTTCCTGTTGGCAAGCCCCCCACCCCATGCTAACGGCGCCCCTCCCGACCGCAAGGCGGCGCTCGACGCCCCGGCGATTCCGGCATGGACGCATAGCTCAGTTGGTAGAGCAGCTGACTCTTAATCAGCGGGTCCTAGGTTCGAGCCCTAGTGCGTCCACCACATTTTCAATGACTTAGCGGTAGAACTTGATACTCACCGCAAAGATGGGTCATCATAGGGCAACGTCTGGGGCAACATTTAATCAGACGCATTTCCGCCCTTCCCCGTGTGATTTCCGGGCTGGCGTGATGCCCTCAACGCGAAATTAGGGAAAGCGGCATAGTCCCGGCAGGCTGTCCGGCGGCGTGATGATTCGTCGAAGCCACGGTGAGCAGAAATGTTGCCCCATGACCTCCGGTGATGCATCAGGGCAACCGGGGAGACACGGGCTTGAATCACCAATCGCTTTCGAACTTTATTTGGTCTGTCGCCGATCTGCTGCGCGGCGACTACAAGCAATCGGAGTATGGCCGAGTAATTCTGCCCTTCACCGTCCTGCGTCGGCTGGACTGTGTGCTGGAGCCGACCAAGGCCGCTGTCCTCAAGGAAGCCGAAGCGGGCCGCCCTGATCCGTTCCTGCTGCGCGCGGCCGGGCAAAGCTTCTTCAATCGCAGCCCGCTCGATCTCGCCATGCTGGTCGGCGATCAGGACAACATCGGCACCAATCTGCTTTCCTACGTTCAGGGCTTCTCGCCCGAGGTGCGGGATATCTTCGAACAGTTCGAGTTCGCGGCGCAGATCGACCGGCTGGCCAAGAACGGCCTGCTCTATCAGGTGACGGAGCGCTTCGCCCGGATCGACCTCCACCCGGCCAAGGTGGACAACAACCAGATGGGCCTCGCTTTCGAGGAGCTGATCCGCAAGTTCGCGGAAATCTCTAACGAGACGGCCGGTGAGCATTTCACCCCGCGCGAAGTCATCCGCCTCATGGTGAACCTGCTGTTCGTCGAGGATGACGATGTGCTGTCCAAGCCCGGCGTCGTGCGGTCCATATACGATCCCACGGCCGGAACGGGCGGGATGCTGTCGATCGCGGGCGAATATCTGCACGAGCACAACCCGCAGGCGCAACTCACCATGTCGGGCCAAGAACTGAACCCGGAATCCTACGCGATCTGCAAGGCGGACATGCTGATCAAGGGGCAGGACATCGCCCGGATCGTTCAGGGCAACACCCTGTCCGACGAAGGCCACCACGGCCAGACGTTCGACTACATGCTTTCCAACCCGCCCTTCGGCGTGGAGTGGAAGAAGGTCCAGAAAGAGGTCGAGGACGAGCACAAGCGGCTGGGCCACGCCGGTCGTTTCGGTCCCGGCCTGCCGCGCGTGTCCGATGGCTCGCTCCTGTTCCTGATGCACCTGCTTTCCAAGATGCGGCCATGGACGGAGGGCGGTTGCCGCTTCGGCATAGTGCTCAACGGTTCACCCCTGTTCACCGGCGGGGCTGGAAGCGGGGAAAGCGAAATCCGCCGCCATGTGCTTGAGAGCGATCTGGTGGAGGCGATCATCGCCCTGCCCACCGACATGTTCTACAATACCGGCATCGCCACCTATGTCTGGATTCTGTCCAACAGGAAGCCAGCCGAACGCGCGGGCAAGGTGCAGTTGATCGACGCCAGCTCCTTCTGGCGGAAGATGCGGAAATCGCTGGGCAGCAAGCGCAAGGAGATGAGCGAAGGGCAGATCGCGGATGTCACCCGGCTGTTCGGTTCTTTCACCGAGGCTGACCTGGCCACCGTGCTGGATGCCGATGGCAAGGAATTGGCGCGCGAGATCGTGCCTGCCGGTGATCAGCCCCCAACCGCGCCGGAAGGCGGCAAGGTCAAGCTGGCCCCGCTCTCCCGCATCTTTGACAACAAGAGCTTCGGCTATCGCACCATCACGGTGGAACGCCCCATGCGCGATGAGGCGGGCAATGTGGTGCTGGGCCAGCGGGGCAAGGCCAAGGACAAGCCCCAGCCGGACAGCCGCCTGCGCGATACCGAGAATGTGCCGCTGGCCGAGGACGTGGAAGCCTATTTTGCCCGCGAGGTTAAACCCCATGCGCCCGACGCATGGATCGACCACGACAAGACCAAGATTGGCTATGAAATCCCGTTCAACCGGCATTTCTATGTGTTCGAGCCGCCTCGGCCATTGGCGGAGATCGACGCCGATCTGGCCGAGGTGACGGGGCGGATTCAGGCGATGTTGCGGGAACTGGCGGCGTGAGTTTTCCGGCCTATCCTGACTATAAAGAGAGCGGAGTGGCTTGGCTGGGCGATATTCCGGCAGGCTGGTCTGTTGCACGTTTCCGGCATGTGTTTCGAGAGAGCAGCGAAAAGATTGAGGATGAGGTCGTCGGCCCCATGCTCTCTGTGTCCGGGTATCGCGGCATCGAGATCAAGGAATACGATGACGAAAATCGCCGCCGCCTCGATGAGGATTTGGTTGGCTATAGGATTGTGCGCCCGGACCAGTTGGTCGTGAACACGATGTGGCTGAACTATGCAGGTCTTGGCGTCTCGCAACACGAAGGGCATGTTAGCCCAGCTTATCGTAGCTACTGGATCGAGGGTTCCTTAGATCGGCGATACATCCATCACCTGATGCGTAGCTCAATCTATGTGCAGGGCTACACGCGGCTGTTGACGGGAATCCGGCCGAACTCTCTGCAAATGAGCAGGGACGACCTCATGGATTTCCCTGTGGTGCTTCCGGCAATCGAAGAACAAGCCGCCATCGCCACCTTCCTCGACCGGGAAACGGCGAAAATCGATGCGCTGGTGGCGGAGCAAGAGCGGTTGATCGCGCTGCTGAGGGAAAAGCGGCAGGCGGTCATCTCCCACGCCGTCACCAAGGGCCTCAACCCCGACGCCCCCATGAAAGACAGCGGCATCGAATGGCTGGGCGAAATCCCGGCGCATTGGGAGATTTTGCCGCTGACGCGCGTGGTGCGCCAGTTCGTGGATTATCGCGGCGCGACACCAAACAAGGTTGACGAGGGCGTGCCGCTGTTGACCGCCGCTACCATTAAGGAAGGGGTGATCGACCACTCACGCGATCCGGTATTCATCAGCGAAGCGGAATACGAAACCCGCATGACACGGGGCTTCCCTGCCAAGGGGGATTTGCTGCTGACAACCGAGGCTCCGCTTGGCGAGTCCGCGTTGATCGAGGATGAGCATGTCGCACCGGGCCAGCGCATGATCCTGATGAAGATGGAACCGGCCTATATGCTCAGTTCCTATCTGCTGGCCCATTTCCACTCGCAGTTTGGCCAAGCCGAGCTTTGGACGCGAGCCAGCGGATCGACCGCCAGTGGGATCAGAGCAGACCGCCTTCGGGCGAGCCTCGTTGCGGTGCCGCCACTCGATGAACAACAGGCAATCGCCGAATATATAGTCGAGCAGACCAAATCCTTTGGGGCAATAGATGTCGAAGCCAACACCGCTATAAACCTACTGCAAGAACGCCGCGCCGCGCTGATCTCTGCCGCTGTCACAGGCAAGATCGACGTGCGGGCACAGGCACCCCAGAGCAACGTCATATCTATCGACAGCGCCCGACCATCAAACCTGCCCCCGCTACGCGCCATAGTCGGAGCCTACGCCATCCGTGAACTTGGACCGATGGGGCGTATGGCCGTGATGAAGGCGGGCTATCTGGCCGAGGGGCACGTGGGGTTTGGCGATCTGAACGGGCGATATGAGCGCTACGCCGCCGGTCCATATGATCAAAATCTGATTGCGGCCATGGAGCGTGGAGCCGGGGAAATCTGCGCCATCGTGACCAATGAACCCCAAGATGAGGGCAAGCCGGTTACTTATGATGTTCCCAAGGGCTGTCAGCCTCCCTCCGACGCCTTGTTGGCGTTGGTGGGGCAGGACCCGGCGCAGAGATTTCTCGTATTGCTGTCCTTGCTCAAGGGTATCGGCAGGGACGGTGTGGAAGCGGCCGCCACGCTCTACGCGGTGTGGAACGATCTGCTCGCTGCCGGGAAAGCCGCCGATGACGATGCCATCTGCAACGGCGTTCTCAATGATTGGCACCCTGAAAAGGCCAAAAAGTTCAAGCGCGCCGATCTGGATCACTGGCTAGATTGGATGCGTCGCAATCGCCTCGTGCCCGATGGCTCGGCACCGCGAACCGATAACCAAGGAAACCTGTTCGCATGAGAGAGGAGCAGCCCGGCTATCTGGAACGGCTGGTCCGCGAACTCACGCGCTTGCCCGCCGAAACCGAATGGCTGGAGTTCAAGGAAAACAATGCCGAACCCGAAAGGATCGGCAAGACCATCTCCGCCCTGTCCAACGCTGCCACGCTGGAAGGGCAGGACAAGGCGTATCTGGTCTGGGGCGTGCGCGATGCCGATCATGCCATCGTCGGCACGGATTTCGTTCCGGGCACCGCCAAGAAGGGCAATGAAAATCTCGAAGCCTGGCTGGTGCGCTGCCTCAAGCCGCGCCTGAACATCCGCTTCCAGACGCTGGTCGTTGATGGCCTCCCCATGGTGGTTCTGGAGATTCCCGCCGCCGCGAATGAGCCAACCAAGTTTGACGGGCGGGAATGGATCAGGGTCGGCTCGACCAACCAGCCGCTCGGCGATCTTGGCGACAAGGAAGCGGAACTCTGGCGGCAATTCGATCGCCGACCATTTGAAACGCTGATCGCCAAGGCCGATTGCGATGGCGCGCAGGTGGTCGATCTGCTGGACTATCGGGCCTATTTCGACGGCGTTAAGGTGCCCTTGCCCGAAGATCGCGCCCGCATTCTCGACCGGCTGGTGGAAGATCGGTTGATTGCGCCCAATGAGGCAGGGCATTTCGACATCACGAATCTCGGGGCGATCCTCTATGCCCGGCGGCTGGCGGATTTCCCTGCAATCTCCCGCAAAGCCGTCCGTGTGATCGTCTATCGCGGGCGGGATCGTATCCAGACCGAGCGCGAACAGGAAGGCACTCGTGGCTATGCGACTGGCTTCGAGGGGTTGATGGAATGGATAGACGGGCAATTACCGCGTAATGAGGAGATCGGGCAGGCCCTGCGCCAGGAGGTGCCGCTCTACCCCGAACTGGCCGTTCGCGAACTGGTGGCGAATGCCCTGATCCATCAGGATTTCAGCATCGACGGCACCGGCCCCACGGTGGAGATATTCGCCGGCCGGATCGAGATCACCAATCCCGGTGCTCCGCTGATCAATCTGGACCGGTTGCTCGATCATGCGCCCCGTTCGCGCAACGAAACGCTCGCCCGCTTCATGCGCCGTATCGGCATTTGCGAGGAACGGGGCAGCGGCATCGACAAGGTGGTTTTTGAAACCGAGGTTCACCAGCTCCCACCTCCGATCTGGGAGCAGCAGGATCATGCTTTCCGGGTCACGCTCTTTGCTCCCAAGGCACTGCGCGACATGGATCGGCAGGAAAAGATTCACGCCTGCTATCTCCACGCTTGCCTGCGCCACGTCATGCGCGAACCGGTTACCAATGCCTCGCTGCGGGAGCGTTTCGGCGTGGCCCCCGGTAATGCGGCCACGGTTTCACGGATCATCAAGGACACGCTCGGCGCTGGACTGATCAAGCCTTACGAGGAGGGGCAGGCCAACAAGAATGCCCGCTACCTGCCGTGGTGGGCGTGAGTTTCTTTGATGGGTATTTGATTGCACCCCCACCCTCCGGGGGGAGGGGGTGGGGTAAATCGCGGTTTTCCGGGGCTTTTGGCGATGCCGTTTATTTGACGGCCAATTGCAGCGGGTTCGCGCCAAGGAAAGGACGGGCATGAGCGCGCTGCATCGGGAAATCAGCTTTGAGGACGAAATCTGCGCGGACCTTTCGGCGGGTGGCTGGCTCTACGAAGATGGATCGGCCGCCAGCTATGATCGCGCCCGCGCGCTCTTTCCCGAAGATGTGCGAGCGTGGCTGGAGGCGACCCAGCCGCAGGCGTGGGAAGCGCTGACCAAGTCGCATGGGCCAGCCGCCCTCGATGTATTGTGTGACCGGCTGCGCAAGTCGCTCAATGATCGCGGCACGCTGGATGTCCTGCGCTATGGCGTGGAACTGATCGGGGTGAAAGGGCTGGTGAGCCTGGCGCAATTCGCTCCGGCCTCCGGCATGAACCCGGACATCGTGGCGCGCTATCAGGCCAACCGCCTGCGCGTGGTGCGGCAATTGCGTTATTCCAAAGCCAATGAGAACTGCATCGACATCGGCCTGTTCCTGAACGGGATTCCCGTTGCCACCGCCGAGTTGAAAACGGATTTCACGCAGTCGGTCGGCGACGCGATCGATCAATACAAGTTCGACCGCCCCCCTCGGGGAGAGCCGTTGCTGACCTTTGCGAGCGGTGCGCTCGTCCATTTCGCGGTCAGTAACCGCGATGTGATGATGACCACCAAGCTGGAGGGCGGTGCCACGCGCTTCCTGCCTTTCAATCGCGGCAATCATGGCGGCGCGGGCAATCCTGCGGACGGCCCCGGCCATCCGACAGCCTATCTCTGGCAGGAGGTCTGGCAGCGCGATAGCTGGCTGGAAATCATCGGCCGCTACATGATCGCCCGGCGTGACAAGAAGAAGCAGATCAGCGGGATCATCTTCCCCCGCTACCACCAGCTTGACGCCACCCGCCAATTGCGGGCGCAGGTAAAGTCGGAAGGGGCTGGCGGCCGGTTCCTGATTCAGCACAGCGCCGGATCGGGCAAGACCAACTCCATCGCATGGTCGGCCCACTTCCTGGCCGACCTGCACGACGATCAGGACAGCAAGATTTTCTCCAGCGTTATCGTGGTGTCCGACCGCAACGTGATCGACGCCCAATTGCAGGAAGCCCTGTTCGAGTTCGAGCGGACCAAGGGTGTGGTCGCCACCATCACCAGCGATGGCGGCAGTAAGAGCGCCGCGCTCGCCGAGGCGCTGGACGCGGGCAAGAAGATCATCGTTTGCACCATGCAGACTTTTCCCTTTGCGCTGGAGGCAGTGCGGGAACGCGCGGCCACGCAGGGCAAATGTTTTGCGGTGATCGCAGACGAGGCCCATAGCAGCCAGGCCGGGGAAACCGCCGCAAAACTCAAGGCAGTGCTGACGCCGGAAGAAATCGAGGAAATCAGCGACGGCGGCGAGATCAGCACCGAAGATCTGCTGGCCGCACAGATGGCCGTGCGCGCTTCTGCGGACGGCGTGACCTATGTTGCCTTCACCGCAACGCCGAAGACGAAAACGATGGAATTGTTCGGCCGTCGGCCCAATCCCGATCTTCCCGCCAGCGAGACGAACAAGCCCGCGCCGTTCCACGTCTATTCGATGCGGCAAGCGATCGAGGAGGGCTTCATCCTCGACGTGCTGAAAAACTACACTCCCTATCGGCTGGCCTTCAAGCTGGCCAATGGCGGCGAGGAATGGGACGAGCAGGAGGTCGAGAAAAGCGCAGCCATGAAGGGCATCATGCGCTGGGTCCGCCTCCACCCCTACAACATCGCGCAGAAAGTGCAGATCGTCGTCGAGCACTTCCGCGAGAATGTCGCCCTGTTGCTGGACGGCAAGGCCAAAGCGATGGTGGTGCTGGGCAGTCGGCTGGAGGCGGTGCGGTGGCAGATCGCCATCGAGAAATACATCAAATCGCAGGGCTACAAGATGGCCACGCTGGTGGCTTTCTCCGGGGAAGTGAACGATCCTGAGGGCAAAGGGGAACCGCTGTCGGAAACCAGCGCCAGGCTCAACCCCGGTCTGAGAGGCCGGGACATCCGCGACGCCTTCACCGACGAGGATTGCAAGGTTTTGCTCGTCGCCAACAAGTTCCAGACCGGCTTCGACCAGCCGCTCCTCTGCGGCATGTATGTTGATCGGCGGCTGGCCGGTATTCAGGCGGTGCAGACGCTATCGCGCCTCAACCGCTCCCATCCCGGCAAGGATACCACCTACATCCTCGATTTCGTGAACAGCTCGGAAGAAGTGCTCAAGGCGTTCCGGCAGTATTACGAAACGGCCGAGATCGAGGCGGCGACCGATCCTAACCTGATCTTCGATCTGCGCGCCAAGCTGGACGCCTCCGGCCACTACGACCAATACGAAATCGACCGGCTGGTGACGGTGGAACTCGATCCGTCCGCAACGCAGGGCCAGTTGATCGCAGCGCTTGAGCCGGTGGCCCAACGCCTCCTTCATCTGTTCAAGGATGCCCAGGAGCGATTCAAGACGACGCGGGACAAGGTAGAAAAGGATGAGGCCCGCGACGAAATGAACGCCCTGATCCTGTTCCGCAACGACATGGGCGGATTCGTTCGTATCTACACATTCCTGTCACAGATTTTCGATTATGCCAGCTCCGAGATCGAAAAGCGTTTCCTGTTCTACAAGCGCCTGATTCCGCTGCTGCAATTCGGCCGCGAGCGCGAAGGAGTGGACTTGTCCGGCGTGAAGCTGACCCACCACAACCTCAAGGATCAGGGCAAACGGAACCTGTCGATTGGGGGCGATCCCGTGCTGCTGCCGCCGATCACGGGCGTCGGCTCGGGGAGCGTTCAGGACAAGGAAAAGGCCCTGCTGGCGGAAATTATCGCCAAGGTTAATGATCTGTTCGAGGGCGAACTTACCGACGACGATCAACTGATATATGTGAACAACGTGATCAAAGGTAAGCTGCTGGAGTCCGAAGCCTTGCGGGTTCAGGCGCAGAACAACACCAAGGCCCAGTTTGCCGCATCGCCGACATTGTCGAACGAAATCCTCAATGCGGTTATGGACGCTCTCGCGGCCCACGAGACGATGAGCAGCCAAGCACTGCACAGCCAGAAGATTCGTGATGGCTTAAAGGAAATCCTGCTCGGGCCAGGGGAACTCTACGAAACGCTCCGCAAGGAATGATTGCGGTAGTCGATCAACCGCTTCCATCGGATTCTTGCGAGGCAGCCTCTTTCACAGGAGTGGACGCCCCCAGCAATTGCGCATTGGCGCACGCGGCGTCAGCGGACGTGTGCCAGAAATTGAATTGCTCCATGTCGTTGGCGTCGAAATAGGCTTCCTGCACAGCCTTTGTCGCGACGCAAAGTTCGCCAAAGGTGCCATTTTCTTGGACCCAATCATGGCGTCGCTTCGCCTTCTCGATTGCACTTTCCCCGCAGGCCGTGATCGACAACGACATTAGCCCGACAAACAGAGCCACACGCACTCTGGTGTTCCCATGTTGCACCGCTCCGTCCCGCCAGCCGGGACGGTTGATCGACGCGAACACAGGGCACACGCCTCCCGCGTATTCCCTTTCGGTATTGTATTTCGCAGGCCGCCCGACCTGATTTGGCCGAGAGTCCTGTGTTCACCGCCGATTGCGGACTGCCCCTTCCGATCAAAGTCGGGGCAGCGGGCGAATGTTTATGCGGGGAGCGCCAATTTGTCCATTCGTTGGAAAGGCCGCTCCTGTGTGTCGCCCGGCGGCAGCGCAGAGCCGCTAGTCCGGTGGTGGCGTCCCGGCGCATTCGAATGGAAATACCGAATCCCGACTTAGGCAAATTGCCTCAGGAGCACGGTGGGCAGTGGCTATCCAGTGCGCCACCAGAGCCTCCCGAAGCACCTGATCGTCGCTCCTGGCCTATCCAACGGTCTGGCAGAAGGAAGCGGCAGGGTCAGCTTCCCCATATCGACGATGCGGGATCGGGTTATTTTCTCGCGCGCGTGCGCGTGCGCGCGCGTGATTGTCTTTCATGGGGCGGGCTTGGCATTTTCGGCTGCGAGTTTGCCCTGAAGTTGCCCTGCCTCCGCAAATCATGGCCCGAGAACGAAAAGCAGGCGGTAACTCAGGGCATTTCCACGAGCGATCCACTGATTGCTTATCACCGTGCCCGTGCAGAAGCCGTGAGAGCCGTCCAAATGCCACCCGGTCCACAGGCTGCCTTTTAACTGGGAGCTTATGCCGCAGCTTCTGCCTCAACGCGACTAGCGCCGTCGATGACGCGCGCCAGAAGTGACATAAGCATCAGGGCATGAACTGCGTTTTCCTCGTCTGTCGGGCGAACCTCGTGGGCATGTGGATTGCGAAGGAATGATCGCCAGCCCTGCATCAGCAGCATTGCCCCGCGCTGTAGGTTACGGTCCGTGTCGGTCTCAAGCTTCCCAGCAACAAGCAATTGCGGGTTGTTCGGGCTGAAAATGCGCCCAATCTCTCCGTCCGAGTCATCTGCCGCACCTGACTTGCGCTGGAAATGCGTTGCGAGATCGACGCAGCACGTCAGGATCAGTGCATGGAAGTCCGGTTCAGCCTCACGCAGCGCCAACTCAAGGCGAGGACGAAAGCGAGCGTGGAGGAACTCCTCGAAGCCGCCGAGGTGGCCATCGGGCATCTCGGATGCATATCGTTCGGCCTTTGCGAGAATGTCGGGCACGTCAAACAGGACAATATCATACCAATCGTTCGGCTCGCAAAAGCCAATATGTCGTGCAAGATCGCCAATGCGGCTCTTTGGAAAGTCCTCAGGCAGCAAGCCTTGTAGAGCCTCCTTATGCGCTTTCAGAGCGGCCCGCAGCGTGTCCTTGTTCGCTTCTTCCTCGTATTCATTGCGATCACGGATAGCGATGCCAGCGATCTCAATCAGCTTGCGGCAATGCTCGCTCACCGATGCCAGCCACTCCGTTGCTGCGTTTGCCATGCGACACGTTCCCCTCTGTTACAGATATACCATCGGGCCAGCGTTGGCTCAGTTCAGCACTCATGGTAGCCGCCTACAATGACGAAGCAAACGCGAACGAAAGCCAATCGGAAGAAGTTCAATATCCCACCAAAGAGAAAGGTGGCGTCAATTCGCGTTGACCACGACAGGAAGCAGGTCGTTGTCACTACGAAGGATATGATTAAGAACCAGCTTCATAGGGATGGTCCAAAGATCAGGCGCACCTTCGATGTTTTTGCAAAACAACATATCTCTGCTTGCAGCGAACTCTTCGGAGAGGCGGCAGGACTGATTGTTCGTCACCTGCCAAGGTTGGAGGACGAGGGCTACAAGGCCACGGTGTCTCGATTGCTGAACAGCGCCGCCAACACCTACCTCGCCAGCATTGAAGTCGCTCGCCACGGTTACCGCCGTCAGTATGGAATGCTGGCAAGATCGTTCATCGAAACCATCGCCACGGTCATCGCCATTGCTATCGAGCCAGATGCGCTTGCGAACTTCCACGCAGGCAAGCTGAAATCAACAAAGTGTGTCGGCTGGGCAAAAGGAGTCGTTGCCCCATTGGGTATGTACTACGGAATGCTCAGCGAGCAATTTGTGCATATCGGCCCAGCCCATGCCGCTTTCGAGCCGATAGCCCCCTACACTGCCGACGATCAGGCATTGACCTTCATCGTTAGTTCCATGCGCGGCGATGCATGGTTGCTCTACTTGGCGGCTGAATTGGTTGTTCATGATGAAGTTGAGCCGACCCGATATTGGAAGGCGTTGGGCGGTGGAGCGGTTGCATACGATCCATCAGAGAAAGAGCGAGAATGGATGGCGGAGTTCTTGATCACGCCCGACTAGCCTCGCGCGTGACTGTCGCTCATGGGAATCGCACAGGGCATCGCGGCTCGAAAGGGGCATCTGAAATGGCCTGCTTTCTCGGCCTCATCTTCGTTAAACACAGCACGTCCACCCGCGAGGGTCACCCCTCTTAGGGGGTGAAGCGGATGCCCTACTGGCACTCTCTGCCGTGTTTACCTGCACCGCCCTTATCGTGGGCCAATCGAGGGTCCCCACCGTTAAGGACTGAAATGCCCATGGCCGTGGTCGCCGTGCGAAGTGACGCTGGGTGCAGATATCCCCTCACCATCCAGCTAGGCTTCGGGGGGAGTGGGTGTCGGCTCCCACGGCTACGTTTCTTGAGAGGAAACGACGCTCTTTGTGGACGACATGACTTTGCCGCGAAATTGTCGGCCCGCGTCGATCATCCAAGGCAGCTTCATTGTGCTGGACCGGGGTGAAGCGCCAAATCGCGTAAACCCGGTTGTCCTGCTGTCCGCCAAAAGTTAATTGGGCGTGTCGATCGCGATCCAGACGCTTCCGACGCAGGTGCATGCAAGACGGCACACCGCCAAAAACTACCCGATCGCCTGATAGTGTAGATCGGGTAGTTTTTGGTTCACGTCGAAGCGCTCTGGCTGTGCCAGTCGCGTCGTCCGTTCAGAAACTCCATGAGAATTGATTTACGCAAACCAACGCGGCCAGCGCTGATCTGCTCGAACTTCGGAAAATGACCGGCCCGCTGCAAACGATTGATAGTGGGATAGGACAGGGTGGTGATTTCCCGAACCTTGGACCGGCCAAGGAAGGGGTCGATTTCTGTGGTCATATGGAGCCTCGTGAATTGCGAGGCACCCATATGAAACAGCATCGGCCACGAGGTATCGAACTTTAAATCCGGCTTTTTCGTGTCTTGCTTCGTTCCGCCGCCGCTTCTTTCATCTGGCGCTCGATCGTGGAAGCCGCCACATGATCACCGCTTTTTGCTGCGCGAACGGACGCTTCCGCCGCTGCACGGGAGCGTGCTGCCTCAACGCCGTGCCCCTCTTTGCGCAGGGATGCAGCTATCCCCTCCGCATATCGCAGAGTCGCGCCACGCAGTATTCGCTCCCGCGCCGACTTTCGGGGATGACCTCGCTTGCGCTTGTGCCGCTTCAATTCCAGCGCAAGCAATTCCGCGACCTGTAGATCGAGATGCACCTCATCACCCCCTCTACAAATTGCGTCTTCGACGATTTCCGTAAGGGCCGAGATTGCGGCCTCAATGGCATCTTCGCCGGTTCCCAACACGGGCAATCCATCGGGAAACAATATCTCAATGGCCTCCTCAGCATTATCGCTATGCAGCGCCGCCAGCCGCACTACGGGGTCGATACTCATGCCCGGCGAAGCTCCATCGCGACGACCCGGTTATCGTCCTCGCCGATCACCTCAGCCCGAACGAACGCTTCCCACGCACGCAATGCTTGACGACGAGGCTCAAACAGTTCGGACTTGTTATAGACCCGCATGATCTTCGAGGTGGTAGCGCTGGCAACGTGGTTGAGAATGCGATCCGCCACGGCCGCGTCGACGTTTAGTTCCTCGCATGCCAGCGTGGTGAACGTGGTTCGGAGATCGTGGAAAGTCCAATGGGGCATAGGGTCAGGTTCGACCCCAGCCCCCTCCGCCGCTTTTGCGCGGGCATCGGCGATGAACCGGTCCAGCCGTCGCTTCGCCTTTGCGAAGCCTGAAACCGATGTTTCCCCCGTAGTGCTGAACACGAAGGGACTTTTCTTGGGGCGGCCTATGTCGGCAATCGCGTCCTTGATGATTGATCTTGCGAGTGGCGATAGAGGCACTCTGAGCGCGTTGGCTCGCTTGGTCCTTTCGGCTGGCAAGGTCCAGACGCCCTCCATGGCATCGTCATCGCCAAAGTCCAGTTCCGCGATAGGCATCGCAGCCAGTTCCTCTCGTCGCATCGGGAGGACAATGAGCAGGCGGGTCAGCGGGCCAAAGGGATAGCCAAGGCTTTCGCTTGCGGTCCAGATTTCCGCCAGTTCGTTAACCGAATGGTGCCGATCACGGGCGGTCTCCTGCGCAGGCTTGGGTATCGACCGCGCCGGGTTCTCCGGAACGATCTCCTCGACAACGCACCAATTGAAGAAGGCGCTGGCGTAGGCCAGTTGCCGGTTTGCGGAAATCGGCGAGAGTGCCGCGCGTTTCCGCACCGCCGCCCTGATTTCTGAGCGCAGAATGGACGATGGGTCCCGCTCCTTGAAATCGGCAAGCAGGCCGCATGGTCCATCAAGCGCGCGCCGCGTGGCGTCGCCTCGACGCAGCGTCGCAAGCTTTTCCCGCTCATATTGATCGAGCACGTCGGAAAGCGTGCGCCGGTTCTGACGCGCTCGTTCGGCTTCGACCCGGACGCGCTCAGCTTCATCGGCGGGATCGACTCCGGTTCGAATAAGGGCTTTCCAAGCCACGGCCTTTTGCCGTGCATCGGCAAGCGCCATCTCTGGAAAGGAACCCAGCGTCCGGCGTGTCGGATTTGCGCCTGGCTTGTAGCGCGCAAGCAGGACGTAGCTGATCTGCGCAGCCTTTCCTTTCCTACGTCGATCTCCAGATTCGACTACGGCATCACCAACACGGACGCGGAGGCCTTTCACATGGGTATCCGCAATCTCGTATCTCTGCCCGGCCTCTGCTGGCATGAGGTTCTCAAGCCGCTTGGCCGTCAGTTCTTCTTTTGGCGTGGACAATGGGTTCTCCGGCCATCAGGGCAACACTGGGGCAACTCAGTTGCTAAGCTTTGTTGTTGCCCCATGAAACGCGATGATATGCGGAGGCGGCCCGAATGCAAGGTAATTCAAGGGATACACAGATAGGAAGCGATGAATTGAAATGCGCTGAAACGCCATGACCAAGGCCAATTCATGCCTCTTAATCAGCGGGTCCTAGGTTCGAGCCCTAGTGCGTCCACCACTTTTTACTAGTAAAACCAAGCACTTAGCAAAGGTCTAGCGCAGCAGGGCGGGCCGCTAGCTTTTCCATGCTAGCACTATGCTAGCAGCGCAGCGAACGCGCTAGCATAGGCAAACCCCTGTCATAACAGCACCCCACGTCCGAGGGCGCGGGGTGCTGGCAGCGTCAGGCGGAAGGAGAACCGTCCCCGCTGCTGGCCCCGATGTTGTATGGCGGGGGTCGGTGGCCTTAACGGCTAACGGGCTACAGCCGGTCATGTCTGCCGCATGTGGTCATCACGCTAGGCCGTCGAGCTTCACTGCCATTTTGGGTCGAATGATGTTCGGGACATAATGGAAGCCCGTCATTGTCGATGACCCCATGAGGTATTGGATCTCCATATTCAGGTATCGCAGGTTCTGCATCACTTCCATGAAGAACCGCGCCTGATCCTTCACGGTGTCCATGTCCAAGTGATAGAGTTGCATGTTCTGCATATCGACAGGAGCATTGCTCTTCGCCAGTTCCTCGATGTCGATGTAGCACAGCTTGTCGGACCCGGCGTGGAGCCAGTTCGCGTGGGCGTATCTGTTTCGGATCGTTAGGCAGACCCTTATGTGAGCTAGGGTCGTCTCATAAATCTGCTTCACCTTCGGGTCGATGCGATTGCGGATAAGTGCGTCTGCAATGTCGATCCGCTGCGTCTCGCCACGCGACCGATAAAGCGTCTTCACCGCAATATCCAAATCCTCGATCACATGGCTGACCAGCAAACACAGGTCCCATTCAAGGTCGCCATACTCAATGACAATCCTGCCTATAATGTCGCCTTCTTGTTTGAAACGGTCAAACGGCAACGGCATGTATAGTTTTACTGCCAACTTCACTGCCCCCGGTATCGCTGGCCTCACCATAACGCGCCGCGCTGGGGCACGAAAGCACCGCGCTCGCCGCTGCTATACCGGCTAACCCCGGCCTGCGCTGTGCGCGGCTTACGGCCGCCCGCGACACTGTGGTCATCACCTGAAAATCGCTGACCCACAAATATGCTGTTTCATGGCCTGTCGCGCCTGAACCGACCTAAGCTATTGTAATAACAAAATAATCACTTGCACGACTTTCAGCGGCTTACCTACGCTCTAGCGTAATCATAGCCGTATCCGACATTGGAGGTCCGCAAAATGGCTGATGAAATTGATACCCGCGTCACCCCGTCTTTTCATCCCGACACGGTGCGGGCGATTGACGAATACGACGACGATACCGCCAGTATTCTTGCCGGGACCGAAGCGGCGTTCAATGAGGCGTATAGAAGATGCCGGGAAGCCGAGACCGTCGCCCTTCGCAGTTCTGTTCGGTTCGTTCGACGCTTGGGTTGAGCGCGAGGTGCTACCGGGCATCGAAAGCGAGGCGCTGGACCGGCGCGACATGATCGGTGTCGTCGCTGCCCTCCGTGCTTGGGAAACGGGAGGGGTGTGGAATGCAGCCTGACGGTGCGCCCGCATGGCTGGTAGCATGGCGCGAGCGCGAGAGTCAGCCGCGACCGCCCCGCGTCCCCAAGCCCGCACCGCCGCGTGGCGCGCTCCATGTGCCGCTCCGCATGAAGGGGCAGGCTGCCGCCATCGGTATCATCGAACCGGACCCGTGGCCGTTCGACGGATGCAAGCGCCGCGCAGCTGTGACGGACGAGGACAGTCCGGGCCGTGTGGTCAGGAAGGTAGGCTGGCACCGCTGCATGAAGTGCCGCCGTCCATTTTTCTCGGAGGACGTGCTGCGCCTGTCTCCGGGTCACGTTGAGGCACTAAATGCCATTCCTGTCGAGTTCTACGGTCGCAGCAAGAAATTGAAGCCAATCGTAGATGACTGGCATACCTATCTTGATACGCTAGAAAACAAGGGAAACTGGGAGGGACAGGTCCTCGCTGTAGCGCGCCAAAACGCCTTTATGGACATGCTACACAAAATCTCGATCTATCTCGGCTACAGCTTCAATAGGTCGGAATTAGAAAAGGACGTATATTATCCAGAAGGGCACAAGGTCATTGAGGACGACCAAGAATTGATCCGGCGCGGGTTCGCTGCGATGTTCAAGGGAGAGCTTGCCATTCCGATGGCGGTGAAGGAGTTTCCTGCAACGGTAGATGAGCAGACCTTCGACAACCAAGCTGCGCTCACCAAGTTGTTGACCGAATGGCTAGAAGGGCAGCGCACGGTGAAGGTTAAGCAAAGCGAAGGCGATGACCACAATGGCGAAGCTTGATCGGGCGGTAGCCCGTTAGCGTTAGCCTTGGGGGCCGCCTCCTTAGTCGCCCCAAAGCGGCTGAAATGTGCCGTATAACCTCGGCGCGGCATCAAAATGGAACCACCGTGCTATCTGAATCGATCCTCGTCTCCCCTGCATCCGTCCGCGCCGCCAGCGGGCTGCTTTCGGGGAGCTGGAGCTGGAAGCTGACATTCGTTCATCAGCCGCTCGAAGGCCGCCGCAGTGCATGACCTCGAATGGGGAAAGTTCGGCACGCTTGCGCTCCCAGCGCCAGCGGGCTAGACACTGAACCATATGGTTCAGTATGTAAATCCTCCCCTCGATCTCTCGTTCGCGGCGCTGTCCGACGCGACCCGCCGCGGGATCATCGATCAGCTTGGGCGAGGGGACGCGTCGATCACCAGTCTCGCGGACAAGTTCCAGATGACGCTGACCGGCATGAAGAAGCACGTCCAGATTCTCGAGCGGGCGGGACTCGTCGTCACGCAGAAGGTCGGACGGGTGAGAAGCTGCAAGCTTGGGAAACGCGGCCTCGAGGCGGAGGCCGCGTGGATCGAGGCGCACCGCAAGCTCTTCGAGGCCCGCTTCGACGCACTGGACGAAATCATCAGCGAAATGAGGCAGGAGGAAAGCGATGGATCAGCAAGCCAGCAGTGCAGATAGTGCACAGGACCGCACGTCAATCGAGCGCAGAGGGGATCGCGAACTCGTCGTAACGCGGACATTCGATGCGCCACCGAGCATCGTTTACAGGGCGTGGAGCCAGGCCGAGCTGTTCCGGCGCTGGTGGATGCCGAAATCGGTCTCCGGCGTTTCGCTCATATCGTGCGACATGGACGTCCGTACCGGCGGCAAATATCGGCTGGAATTCGGCGCCGGAGGTTCAGAGACCATGGCTTTCTACGGCAAGTATCTCGAGGTGGTGCCGAACGAGCGCATCGTCTGGACCAACGACGAGGGCGAAGAGGGCGCGGTCACGACCGTGACCTTCGAGGGCCAGGGCGGGAAGACGCTGCTGACTTTCCACGAGGTCTATCCGTCCAGGGAAGCGCTTGAGGAAGCACTGCAGGGCTCGGCGGCCGCATTGCCGGAGCAGCTGGAGCAGCTCGACGAATTGCTTTCCAGCATAGGCGGGTAGCACGGGTCGGGAAGCTCGCCTCAGGGAGTGTCTGTTGTTGGGACGTGATTGTGCCCGGAGCCAGGGAACCGCTCCGGGCAACAGTTCGAATCCCGAACGCTATTGATCGTCAGCAGCGCTCTGGTCGGCCGCAATCTGCTTGATCTGGCCTTCGCTCATCGCCGACATCACCGCGTTTCCGCTCGCGGAGAAGTTCGCGGCGGGCAGCGTCGCCATCTGGCCATCGACCTTGACAAGAATCTGCTGGGCTTCGCCGCGGGCGTTGGAGATGATCTGACGGACACGGCCGATGCGCTCGCCATCAGGCGACAGGACCGGCATGCCCCGAACCACAGTGAAGGCAGCCTCGCCATTGCCGGAACCGCCGGCCGAACCCGATAGCGGAGCGCCGGCGCCCGCGGACGAACCGGAACCGGAAGCGCTCCCCGAGCCGGCGAGCGAACCGTTCAGCGTGCCAGCGACGCCTGAGATCAGGCCCTGGCCCCGAGCGCTCGCGTTGCCGGCGACCCCGCGCGCGTCATCGGCTGCGTCCGAAGCCCGATCCCGGATGCCGCTGACCGCCGATTGCGCCGTGCCGCGAACGGTGTCGGTGCCGATGAGCTGCGTGTCGACGCCACCCGAACCGCTGACGCTGCCACTGCCCGAAGCGCTGCCGGTGAACGAAGACACCGGGCTGGCCAGCGAGTTGGTGGTATCGCCGCCGCCGCTGGCGCTGACGCTCCGGTCGGCCTGGACGCGCCCGCGCTTGCGGTCGATGCTCTGGCTGCCCGTGCTGCTCGCCGCGCCGCGCAGGGTCCCGCTGGTGCCCTCACGAACGCTGTCGAGCGTACCGCCAAGATCACCGGTTCCGCCCAAAGTGCCGTTCAGCGTGCCGCCCAAGCTGCCGCCGAGGCCGCCGCCGCCGAGCAGTTGGGCATGGGCGGCTGGCGCTGCCGAAAGCAGCAGGGCTGCCGAAAATGCGATAATGCTACGCATGGCTTCAAAGTCCTTTCCTCGTTGTCACGAGAGGGCATTCACGCCATCTCTCGATCCGAAAACGAGCGGACCTCGCCGTTTAATCCATATTATTTTCGTCGCGCGCAGGATTGGCAGAGCAGGCCGCGCCCAAATACGGGATCGGCGCCCCGGCGACCGAGATCGACGGCTTCGCCGTCAAGTATGGGAACGACATCGCCTCGGCCCAGGGCAAGCGCAGCGCGAGCGGCGACGAAAGGCACGGCGTAGGACGTGCCCCGAACCTCCACCCAACGGCCGGCGGCGTTGCGGGCCAGCAGATCGGCTCCGGGCGCGGCATAGTCGAGATGCATCGCCCGCCCGGCCTCGATCAGTGCCCGGTTGCGTCCGTCCACAGCGGTGACGGCGATGACATCGGGATAGGAAGCAGGATAGGCTGGCGGCGAGGCCGGCCCGTCATTCCCGACCGCCGCGATGACGAGAACACCTTGCCGCTGCGCGGCGGCGATGGCGCGGGCGACCACCGGATTGCTCGGGCCGACGAGACTGATCGAAACCACGCGGATGCCCTGACCGGTGAGCCAGTCGAGGGCACGCGCGATCGCCAGCGCGTTGCCGCCGGCCGGATCCGTGCCATAGACGTCGGCCACCACGATCCGCCGAACCCCTGCCCATCCCAGGATCGAGACGACCGCGCTGCCGTGGCCGCTGGGCGCCGGTGCGCCCTGGGCGAACCCGCGTGTGGCGGTGACCACGACAGCCGCGCCCGGTGCGCCGTCGATCACACCGACCGTTTGATCGATCGATACAGCGGCCGGGACGCGAGGGGTCGTGCTCTCCGCGCTGGCCGCACCGGCCTGGAAATGCAGCGTATCCGCCGAGATGGTCGTATCGGGCAGGAGCTTGCGCAATGCCGCTTCCGCCTTCGCCAGCGAGAGGCGCGCGGGCACTGCCAGCCGCACGACAATGATGTCGAGCGTGTCGAGCCTCTCGCGGCCCAGTGGCGTGAAGCCCGCGTCGCGTGCCCTTGCGATGTCGGTTTCGCTCGCGCCGATCAGCAACAGCTCGCCGCGTCGCGCCGGAGCGCCGTCGGCGTCGAACTCCATCCTCTGGCGGTTCCGGCGCACGAGATCCTCCAGGCGCGATGCCCTGGCACCGGCAAGCCGGGTTGCGCGGCGCGCTGCATCGCCGACGGTGTCCTGCAGGGGATCGAGCGCATGATCTGTCATGTCGAGAACATCGCCGAGCACCGGGCCGACCGTCGGCAGGCCGAGCTGCGCGGCCGCCGGCGCCGAAGCCAGCATGGCAAGAGCCAGAAATGTTGCGGAAGCTGTACGCATGCCTTCCTTCGAGCGAGTATATCCTGGAATATGGATTAAACGGGCGGGCCGCGTCGTTTCATCCGTGAAAGGCGAAGAAAACTGTCGGCACAACAAAAAGACGGGTTCGAGGACGGGCTTCTGGCACTGCTGCCGCGGATGCGGCGCTTTGCGGCGGGGCTTGCGCGCAATCTGCCCGAAGCCGACGACCTTTGCCAGATGACGATCGAACGGGCGCTCCGCAGCCGCGCGCAATGGCAGAGGGGCACCCGTCTGGACAGCTGGATGTATCGGATCATGCGCAATATCTGGATCGACGAAGGGCGAGCGGCGACGCGGCGACTGAAGACGTTCGTCGACGCGGATGAAGGGCTGGCCGTGGGGCATAGCGGCGGCCAGGAAGAGCGTGCCGAACTGAGCGAGGTCGATCGGGCGCTGGCTCAACTGCCCGACGAGCAGCGTGAGGCCGTGCTTCTCGTGATGGTGGAAGGTTATACATATAAGGAAGCGGCCGAGATCGTGGATTGCCCCGTGGGCACGCTCAATTCGCGGTTGGTACGGGGCCGGGATGCCTTGATTGCCCTGTTGGGGGAGGCGGCATGACTCTTTCGCGCGAGATGATTGCCGCCTACGCCGATGGCGAGCTGGAAGGCGAAACGCTGGACGAGGTTGAAGCGCTGATCGCCTCGGATCCGTCACTGCTGGCGCAGGTCGAGGCTCATCGCCTACTCAAGGCGCGGCTTTCCGCCCACTTCGCGCCGATCGCGGAAGCCCCCGTTCCCGCGCGCCTGATCCGTGCGATCAAAGGTGGCGCGGAGGTGATCGATTTTGCCGGAGCCAGACGCCGCCGGCAGGAGACTGCCGCGCGGGGGCTGCGTTGGATCAGGATCGCTGGTCCCGCGCTCGCCGCCTCGCTGATACTGGCGGTGCTCGGCATGGGGCTGGTTCAGCGATCGGCCGGTTCCTATGCGCAAGGCGAGATTGCTTCAGCGCTTGAAAACCAGCTCGTCGAGACACAGTCGCCGCAAGCGTCCGTGCGCATCCTGCTCAGCTTCCGAGACGGCGCGGGCCATTTCTGCCGCGGTTTCTCGAGTGCTGCGCGGTCGGGCATCGCCTGCCGCGACGGGCGCGGATGGAAGCTGGACAAGGTTATCGGCGGATCGAAGGTCGCCGGCGGCGAGTATCGTCAAGCCGGCAGCGCCGACGCTGAAGTTCTGGCGGCGATTCAGGACATTGCGCAGGGGCCTGCTCTCGACGGGCAAGAGGAACGAAGCGCCAGGAGCAATGGCTGGAGAGACTAGGCTCCGTCTGATTGAGATTGAACCACCTTGTGCTCCTGCGAAAGCAGGAGCCCAGGGCGGTAGCGAACTGCCCGTGCGCCCTGGGCTCCTGCTTTCGCAGGAGCACTGATTCCACTTCATCCGGACCAGCCCTAGATATGACATGCACCGCCAACATGGCCGACGCGGTGGGCCTGATCGAATGGGATCAGCGGAGATATGCACCCGTGTTGGCGTGGTTATGTATAAGAGAGGCAATCCGGCCGTCGGGAGGCTGACGCCATCATCTTATCGACCGCGCTCCTGTCCGGCGTTCCGACCCGTCCAGGAAGATGCCCCTCAATCCGTCCTCCATTGCTCGTCCGTCAGCGCCCGTCTGCTCAACGCTCGTCTCCTCCGGCGACCTTGGAACAGAACTCCTCTACAAAAGGAATCCCCCTGAATGCAGACAGCGCCTGGGGCGTCCGCCAAACCCTCTGGACAGATCCTCAGCCGGCATCCTGAACGCAGGGCAGCCGGGCGATCCGGCAGCGGCAGTCTTCCTCCAGCGTTGCGAACGGCTTGGCGTCGGTCGCTGTCAGGAGGAAGAGCGGCGCATAGCGATGGACGATGCCTTTGGGCGCGCGGTCGAGCGGTGCGCCGTCCGGGGTGCTCGGCCATATGATGCCGCCGGTCGCCACGCGCGCCGGGATCAGCCAATAGTCGCCCGCGCGATAGGCGCCGGCGGAGAAGCGCACCTCGACCCCGTCCTCTATGGCGATCCAGCCCTGGTCACCATCGCCGGGCACGATCGGCGCCGCCGCCGCGTCCCAGCGGCGGATGCGCGGGCGCGCCATGGCGGGTGGCAGGACGCCCGGCGCCTGATCGAACGTGATCCGGTTGCCCTCGACCGCGACGACCTTGGCCAGGAAGCCGCCCTGTCCCTGCGCCTCCTGCGCCTCGGTCAACAGCTCCGCCCAGCAGCCTGCGGTGAAGCCGCGCGCGTTCGTCACCGTCACCACCTTGGCATCGACCTCATGCGCCAGCGTGGCCACGGCCCCATTGTTGCGCGACCATTTGAACTGGGGCACGGCATTGGGATCGGCCGTATCGCCGGTGGCATGCACTTCGATCCGGTAGAGCTGGTTCTCGAGGCCCCGATAGCGGGATTCGGGCGGCAGCACACAGGGGGAATCGCTTGGCTCCGAGGGCGTGATGCGCGCGGCCAGCGTGCCCGACCGCCAGTCCCGCAACGGCTGGAGCAGCGCGTTGCACCGGGCATGAGGCTCGGCTTCGTCGGCAGGACCCGCGGCCGCCTCGGCATCCGCCAGCTTGGCCTGCAGGCGCTTCAGGAGATTGGCCAGCTTCGTCCGTTCGGCTTTCAGCGCGGCGGCGTCGCCCGTGCCTGCCGCCGTCTGTTTGTCTATCTCGTCGAGCCGTGCCTGCGCTTCGTCGATCTCCTTCTTCATCGCCGCCAGATCAGCGGCGGACGGCCCATCATTGCCCTGCGTCGTATCGGCCTTGAGCGTGCGGACCTGCCATATGGTCTGGACGCGGGTGCAGGTGTCGGGTCCGCCCAGCGCGGGCTCCAATATCTCCGGATCGTCCAGCCAGGTCACATGCCGCTCCCACACGTCGAGATAGGCGAGATAGGAAAGGCCGGATTCGAGCTTTCCGCCGGGATCCGCCCAGCGCTGTGCCGAGTAGAGCAGCGGCGCGGCGTTCTCGATGACGAGGCCGTCCACATAATAGCGGCCGGCCCCGATCACGAAGTCGCCCGGCCCTGGCTCCGGCGCCTCCGGCAGTGGATCGGGCAGCCCGAAGCCGCAATTGTCCGCCGGCCCTGCCGCCGGCCCCAGGAGATCGGCGATCAGGCCGCGCAGGAGATGCTGCTGGATCGCCGCCTGCTCGTTCCAGTCGGAATCGAGCTCCACCCGGCCCTGCTGCTTGAGGAGCCGGTTGAAGCCGTTGGCCGGATCGAACCGATCGATCGTGAAATCACCCTTCATGAGGTTCCCCTTCCCTTAGCTGGCAATCAGGATGCCGGCGTCCATGCCGGCTGGCGTGTATTCGTCGAGCCGCGTCCGGAGGTTCGCGATTCGCTGCGGCTGGTAGAGATCGTGGAAGGCGCCCATTTCCGCACCGTCATCCGCGCCTGCGCGGATTTCCTCCGCGGTGTCGAGCGAGAGCTGACCGTAGCCGGGATGCCCGTAATAGCGGTTGGTGAAACGGGGCCGCAGCCGCTCGGCCGCCTCCGCGCCGTCCTCCCCGCCATCGATGGCGAGATCGGGCTGGCAGCGGAAACGGCGCGGCGTGCGGCAGTTGGCGGCGATGTGGCAATAGCGCATGCAGCCGATCTGCCGGCGCGCGACATGGACGCAGTCCATGAAGATGCTGTTCTCCGCCAGGTCCACCGCATGGACCTGCACCACGCCGAACACGGTCACGCGCAACAGGGTGAGGACGGCATGGGCATGGCGTGCCTCGGGCGCGCCCACGGCCTCCTGGGTTCCGCCCATCGCATCGAGGATGGAGTCGGTGATGCGGATCGGGATGGGATCCGACCGCACCTCGTCCTCGCTGACGCTGATCGGACCCGTGATGCTGTGCTCGATCAGGACATGGGCCCGGACGTTGCGCAACTCGATGCTCGGCTTGCCTGGATTGGCCGGGCAGCAGCAGGAATCGATCGTCCAGCCCGGCACCAGCGTCGAATGACGGATCGTGAGATGCGAACCGCAGACGTCCGGAGGGGACGCATCCGCCTTCCCCTCTTCGGGTCTCGCTCCGGTGACGACCAGCCCGCGCCCGGCGATCAGCAGGCCGTCGAGCGTCAGGCTGCTGCGTTCCGCCAGCGTGACGGTGAGGGCATCGGGCGCGTCCACCTGCCAGTCCAGCAGCCGGATCAGCGGCCGCACGCCGTCGGCGGCCCGCAGCGTGAGCGACTGGCCGGGCTCCAGCGCGATCTCGATGGGCTCGACATAGGCGCGGCTATCGTTGATCTCGATGATCGCGACGGCGGGCTTGTCGGTCTTCCACTGATCGATGGCGAGGCCGATCCTGGCGAATTTCGCGCTCTCGCCCACGGTGTAGACGCTCGCGCCGGGCGGCGTGCGGAGCCGGCGCGGATATTCGCCCCCGCCCATGGCCGCGCTGAACCCGTAATGATAGCTGACGCTCACATTGCGGCGCGGAAGCTGGTCGGTCGGGAAGCGCAGCCGGCCCAGCACGGGATCGACCGCGATATGGCCGCGCGGCGGCGCATAATGCCAGTCGGTCAGGTCCGCCGCGATCAGTCGGTCGGCGGGGATCGGCGTATCGGCCTTGAAGCCCGCCCAGTCGGTCCAGATGGCCAGCGCGCCGTCCACACCGGTCAGCATCGCCATATGATCGGCCAGCGCGCGGCGACGGATCGGGATCGGCGCGTCCAGCTCGCTCGTGACGCCGCCATGGCCGAGATGGGCGGGCGGCCGATTGTAGAGCGGCGCGTCGTTGCCGAGGGCGGAGAAGGCATAGCTGTTGCTGCTGGCATCCACGCAATAGGCCGGCCCGCGCGTGACCGGCCAGACACCGAGGCGCCACACCACCTGCCCGACGCTGGGGATGTTGAAGCGCCCCTGCGTCCGGTTGCTGGCGATCCGCCTTATGTCCACCGTCCGGGCAAAGGGATCGAAGGGCGAATCGATGAGGTCGAGGCGGCCGGCCGAGGCGAGGCTCACCAAGCGCGCCCGCTCTCCTTCCGTCTGCGGGAAATCGAGATTCTGCGTCCAGGCGAGCAGGCGGAAATATTCGATCGCCCGGCTCGGCCAGCGCGCGACGGCGGCCGCCAGATCCTCCTGCACGGACAGAGTGCCGCGCCGCTGGCGGAAGGCGATGGTGTTGGCGACATCGGCGCGCGGAGTCAGGATGCGCGCCTCCGGGGACGGCGCGGTTTCCTCGCCGCCCGGCGACACCGGCGCATAGCCGACCAGGTCGCCGATATAGGGCACGACCCAATCGGCGGCGGTCTCGATGAACCAGTTGTCATATTGCTGGTCGATGTCCGCCTCGACCACCGCCACCTGCTCGGCGATGATGCCGAGGAGGTCGCGCAGCGGATAGCCGCGCTCGGCGTCACGTATGCGGTAGATGGCCGGCAGCAGGTCGTAGAGGCGATTGCCTTCGTCGGGGCTGGTCATGGCTGTTCGATCCTGTTGAGGATGAGGGAGTCCGGCAGGTCCGGCGAGAAGCAGACAAGCTGGGCCGGACTGACGGCGCCTTCCGCCACGCGCATGGGCTGGGCACGGACATGCGGCGGCGGACCATTGGCGCGGCAGTCCGCGACCACCTGGGCGAAGGCGGCGGCGACTTCCTCCGGCGCGCGCTGATCGCCATCGTCGTCGAAGATGGAAACAGCGCCCAGCGCGTCGATATCGACATAATCGACGCCGCGCTGGGCCTGGATCGCCGCCGCGACCGCGCTCAGGGCCACCGACTGGCCCAGCGCCATGTGATCGAAGCTGAAGCGATCGAGCAGCATCGCCCGCACCCGCGCCACCACATCCTCCCAGCGATGGTCCGGGTCGATCGCGATCCGCGCGACCAGCAGGAGCGCGCGGCGATCCCGCAGCAGGACGCCGGCCGGCAGGTCCGGATCGCCATAGTCGCGCAGCGCGCGAACCAGCATCTGGTGCAGGTCGCTCTCGGGCGGGATGTCGATATCGTCATTGCCCGCGATGGTCAGCCAGACGCTGTTGCCGCCCGCCACGGCGAACCGCGCCGAGGCCGCTTTCGCGATGCCGGCGAAGGTGCGCGCGAAATCCGCATAGTCGCGCACCGAGACGAGACGGCCGAGCGCTGCCACGCCGAGCGGCGCATTGGCGCGCATCCGCTCGATAGGGTCGCGGTCGCTGCCGCCCGCTGCTTCCATCGGGTTGACGACACCGCGCACGCCGAGCGGCCGGGTCAGGAACTGGTTGATCTGCCCCGTCCGCACATTGCCCGCGACGCCAATGCCGGACCGGTAGACCGCCTGCACATTGTTGACGCCGGTGGGCAGGCGCGCGCCGTGCACGCCATCGCCGAAGCGGATCGTGACGTTGGAGGCATCGTCCGTCTCCGTGGTGAAGCCCCGACTGTCGGGCCCGAGCAACGCCACGGCCTCCGCCTCCCGCCATTCGGCCCCGTCGACATAGACATGGAGCGTGCTGGCGATCCCGTCCGCCTCATTGGCAGGCACGAAAGTGAGCGGCGGCTGGCGCAGAGTGAAGCGCTGGTTGGGGATCGAGGCATCGCCATTGCCCAGCGGCTCGACCCGCGTATCGCCATGGGTTGCCTTGACCACATTGGCATTGAACGTCACGCTGTCCCGGACATAGCAATAGCTCAGCGGCGCCGCGAGCTGGACGAGCGTGCGCAGGCTCTCGCCCGGCGCGAAACCGCGATCCGGTTCCTCGCAGGTCTCCGACCCCTCCGAAACAGCGGCCGCCGCCATGATGGGCTCGCGCGGCGCATCGTGCCGGATGCCGCCGATCATGACCAGCTCGCTGCCCGGCACGGCATCGGTGCCCGGCACGTCCGCGCGCTTGCCGGAGACGAGCAGCCACCGCCCGGCTTCCAGCGCCGGATAGAAACCATCGGTCTCGATCCACTCGCCTCCGCAGATCGGCTCCGTGACCGGTTCGGGCGCGATCGCCAGTTCCTCGCTCTCGCACAGCACATCGAGCCCCCGCACGAAACGGAAACCGGGGCTCGCCTTGCCGGCCACGGCGGCTGAGCGGACCGAAGGGCCATCCTCCCCGCCATCGCTCAGCTCGAACCAGTCGATGACCTCCATGCTTCCGGGATCGACGAGCTCGATGCGTGTCGTCTGGCCGGAAACGCCATAAGCGGAGCGCGCGATGCGGCTCTGCACCCTGCCCGCCCGAGCGATCAGCAGATCGTCATTGCCGAGCGCGGGCAGCTTGATCGAGCGGAACTCGAATGAAGCGACCGCGCCATAATCGAGGATCAGCCAGCTGCCCGGCCGGATCTTCTCGTTCGGGGATTCCAGCGTGATCGACTGCCGGTCCTCGTTGCGGATGATGTCGGCCTCGCTCCATTCGTCCGTGTCGATGGCGCCGGTTTCCCGGTCCACGGATACCACTTTCTGGGGCGCGGTCGCCGCGAACAGTGCGGCATGGCGGCGCAGGGCGAAAACCCGCACGGGCGGCGCATCGGCGGAGGCGGCGGACGCCAGCGCCGCCGTCAGCGCATCGCCGAGACGCGGCATGGCGTCGCCGATGGCGGCGAGGCCGATCTCGGCACCCGGCGCATAGAGGATGTCGGGATCCCGCGCGAGCCGGGCTGCGTTCACGGGCGGCACGGAGCGCGGCACGGCGAGCCGGTCCATGATCCTTCGCGACCATTCGATGCTGCCCGCCCTTGCGGGTGGTGGATCGGCGGAACCGCCATCTGCCTTGATCTTCGCATCGAAGCGCGTGTCGATGCGGTCGCCCGTCCAGCCCACCAGCGTGACGCGGGTGCGATCCGCCATGGCATCGGCCTCCACCGCATCGGCGCGATAGACCTGGGGGATGCCATCAATCTCGACGATCAGCGCGTCGCCCGGCTTCAGACCGGTCGCGATGCCCTGAAGCCAGAGCCGGGCGCCCGGATCGTCCTCCGTCCCGTTCACCACCGTATCGCCCGAGGCCGGACGGGTGAGACGCGGCTGGATGGCGTTCCAGGCCTTGCGCGCGAGCAGCGGCTCCACCGTCTCGAAGGTCTGCGAGAGTTCGCCGGGGCCCGGCACGCTCTGGACCTTCGCACCCGCTTCGATCAGGACCTCGGCATCGGCATTGGGATCGATGTCGTAAGCGAGGTGAACCGTCGCCGCCACGCCGGGCCGGAGCTCGTAGCCGATCAGGCGGCCGATCTCCAGCACCGAGCGCCGTTCGGTCGCCGTGCGCAGATAGCCCTCATTGGCGATGCGCTCCTGATAGAAGGTGAGCACGTCCGCGACCGTGGCCCAGCCGTCGAGCAGCGCCAGGGACGGGTCGTCGGTCGTGCGGACGGTCAACTTCTGCAGCCGCGCATTGCCGGTGAGCGACAGGCGCGCGCGCATGGTTTCGTAGAATTGCGCGCGCGTCCCGATCCGCGTGTCGAGCGTATCGCGGCCGGGGCGGTTCCAGACCGGCAGCGGCGTGACCGGCTCCACGCCGCGACAGCATTCGCAGGAGCATCCTGAGGAGCAACGCATTATCGGCCTCCCTCGACATCGATGGTGAGCACACCTTGCTCGGGATGATTGGGATCATTGGCCAGCACGGCGACTTCCCACGGCGCGATGAACAGCAGCCCGGCCGCGATCTCCCCTGCCGCAGTCTCGAACTGGCGCTGGAAGCGGATGATGCTGACACTGGAGACGCCGGGTACGGCATGGACCGCCGCCATGATCGCGCTGAGCCGCACCGGCGCTCCGCAGACCAGGGCATCGGGATGGAAGAAGCCGCCGGGCACGCGGCTGCCCAGCGCCTGGAGCACGCCAGCCTTCACATGAGCCGCGACATAGCCCGGGGCCACGCAGACATGCAGCGCAAGATCGATGGGCACGGGCACGGCCTGCCGCACGCGCAGATCATGGCCGATGCGGCGCACCGCCTCCAGCCGCGCCACGCAGTCGGACAGGATATCGGCGAGGTCGCCGGGCGGGTTGGCGCGGGGATCGATGCCGGTATCGGCGGCATACCAGCTGCCCGTCCAGACGAGCCGTGCGGCCGCGCTTTGCACGCGCGGATCGCGCCGCGCCACCGCCGCATAGTCGCTCGCCACGATGGCCCGCTTGAGCGCATCGGGGCCGAACTGGAAGGCGACGGGCGCCATGAGCAGCGCGTTCTCCATTGTCTCGCGCGCCGTGCCGCCGCTCGCGGCCAGCGGGTTGCGCACGGACAGGATGTCGTTGGAGAGATCGCTTTCCCGGTGGATCAGGCGCGTGATCGCTTCCGCGCCGACATTGCCCGCTGGGCCGTTGCCAATACGATAGTCCGCCGTGAAAGCCACGCCGGCAGGGGGTTCCGCACCCGAAAGCCCGTCACCGAAACGCAGATGCGCGGTGCTGTCCTCCTCCATCTCCGCGACGAAGGCGTGATCGGCGGGACCGCTGGCGAGCAGGTCGGGCAATGGTGTCCAGACGGCACCGTCCGCTGCCGTCAGCCGCAGCGCCGGGACGGCATCGGCTGCGTTCGGTTCGAGATAGGCCCGCGCCGAAGCCGTCTCCGCTACGGGCGCCGCGAAGGTCAGCGGCACCCGGGCCAGCTCGGGCCGGTAGCGGCCGATGCGGCTCGATGGTTCGGTCGCGTGCCCGACACAGTCGCAGCAACCAGGCTCGACGATCTCCGGTGGCGGGGGCAACGGCTCCGGCGGCAGGCGGCGGCCATGGTCGACCGGCAGCACATTGCCGCGCGCCACCGAGACCGGGTCGAGCAGCGCACAATCGGGCGCGGGGCCCAGCGCCGAAAGGCACAGATCGAAGGTCAGCGCATCGTCCGGATGCCAGACGATCTCCACAACCGGCACGTCCAGAAGCTGATCATAACCTTCCGTCACTGCGACCAGCCGCACGGCCTGGCGGTGCGAAAGGTCCGCATCCGCCGGTTGGCCGGTGGTCGGGCTCAGCACTTCCTCGAAGATCAGGATATCGCCCGGGTTCAGCCAGAGGGTCGGGAACAGCGCCGGCGCTGCCGTCCCGGTGTCGTCTCCCTTCGAGGCCGATCTGTTGACAGGTGCCGTCTCTGCCCCATCCCGCCCCGGCCTGCCGAGATAGCCGCGCAGCGTCGCCCGCGTCGAACCGGTTCGCAGGCAGCATTCCTGCTGCCCCCAGTCATGCAGGCGGATCTCGTTATGATCGCGCCACAGCCTGACGGACCCGCTCCCCACCGGCTCGAACTGCTCATAGGCCGTGGCCTCGACGCTTTCGAGCAGCTTGGCCGGGGACGCCGCCACCGCCGGCAGCTGCGGCAGGCGCGTGATGAAGCTGAGGTCCGCACGATCGAGATCGAGGTCCCGACCGACCGTAATCGTCACCAGGGCCCGGGCATTGCAGCCCTCGCCCAGCCGATAGCCGACCAGCCGGGCGTGGCGGCGCACCGATATGCGGCGGCGCGCCGTGCTGATATAGGCCTCGGTCGCGACCGCGTCCTGATAATAGCTCAGATAGTCGCCGACATAGGCGAGCAGCTCGACCAGCGCGATGCCGATGTCGGGAATGTAGCGCTCCGTCCACGCCGGGTCGAGCAGCGCGATCCTGTCGAGGATGAGCTGGCGGAAACCCGCATAGTCCTTGGCCAGATAGTCGATGCCCGGCGTCGCATCCTCCGCCACGGCGGGCGGACAGACTTCCCGGCAATCGAGATCGCTCGGGCAATTGGCCTTGAAGCTGAAATCGAGCGCGGCATAGCGCGGGTCGACATCGTCCAGCCCGACCAGGCTCAGCCTGTAGGTCGAATAATCGCCCGGCCGGTCGACATGGACCACCGCCACGTCGTCATGGCGCGGATCATCGGCCGGATGGAGGTCGACGCCAGTGACCGTCACCGCGTCCCGCTCCGTCCGCCCTCCGGTAATGCGGACGGCATCCTTGCCGAGCGCGGCGGGCAGGCGGCCGAGGAAATAGACGGTGAGCGCGGTCTGGGCCCCATCCACCTCCACGAAATCGAGGCCGGTCAGCCCTTCATGCGCGCGGACCGCACCCCGGCGGGCATCGGTCCGGCAGGCGAGCATGGCGTCGGCGGCGCTCATAGCGGCCGCTCCAGAATGTCGCTGCGCTGCTCGCCCGTGTCGCGGATGACATAGGTGAGGCTGATGACGAGTTTCGACTCCTGCGCCTCGACGTCCAGCGCCTGTATCTCGAGCACGTCGCCCAGCCAGAGCTGGATCGCCGCGCGCAGGGTAAAGCCCAGCGTCGCGGCCAATTCCGGGCTGTTGGGCGCGAAAACGAGTTGGCGCAGACCGCCGCCGAAGTCCGGGCGGTTCACCCGCTCGCCCGGATCGGTCATCAGGAGCTGCTCGATCATGTCGCGGACATGGTCGCCATAATCGGTCGCCGCGGTCCGGCCGCGATGGTCGATGTCATATGGATAGTCGAATGAGGCGGCTTGCATGGGCTATTCCTCCCTCACATCGCGATGACGCGGGTCTGGACGACGGTGACGATGGGCGGACCGGCCGGTATCTGGTCGGCGCTCTGGAACATGGCGGGCGCCGGGCCGGGCGCGGGCAGGATCATGGCGGGCTGGCCGTTCACCATCACCCGCGTGGTGGGCATCATCCACCGGGCCAGCACGCAGGGCTGCGGCTTGCCGGGCGGCACGGTGAAGGGGCAGCCGGTGGCGACGATCTGGTCGCTCATCAGGGCAACCGGCATGCCGTTCACCAGGACGCGGGGCTGCACCGCCATCACCTGCGCCGGCGCGCCGTGCGGGCAGGTCGCGGTGACGGTGGCGTGGACAAGAAAACCCGGCATGATCCCCCTCTCCTTTCAGACGATGGTCAGCGCGCCGCTGTTGATGGTGACGGTCGGCCCGATCATGGTCATCATCGCGCCCTTGCCGTTCTGGATATAGATGCCCGTGTCGTTGACGATCAGCGTGGCGCCGCTCAGCGACTTCAGCATGATGCCGCCGGTCGGTCCCGGCAGGTCGCTGATGCTGATCGAATTCTGCCCGGCGGTCTGGAACACCACGGAAGGGCTGACCGGCAGGCCCATCTTGGCGATGGGCGACGGGTCGGTCGGCATGCCGAAGCGACAGCCCGAGAAGATCGGGTAGCTGGGATCGCCATTCTCGAACTCGATCCACACGCCCGCGCCGACGGGCGGGACCAGATAGGCGCCCATAGGCGCGCCGGTGGGGCCGGCCAGCGGCACGCACGCCTCGCACCAGGTGCTCGGCACGACGCCCAGCACATCGGGCACCATCGCGATGATGCGGCCGCGCATCTCCGGGTCGATATTGTTGAACACCGTGCCGCGATACTTGCCGTAATAGGCCTTGGCGGGCGTTTCCGTGTCGCTCATGTCGGGACCTTCGAGGTGGGGGAGATGAGCCCGTCGCGCGAGAGCGAAAAGCTCTGCTTATACTCGCCGCGCTTGAGGCGATGCGTGACGCTGTTGACATAATAGAGGCCGTCATAGGCGACGCCCGCGCCACGCACGCCGACCAGCATGCGCGAGCGCAGCGGCTGGCCGTAACGCACCACGTCCAGCGTGCCGGACGCGGTGATGGCCTCGGCATTGTTCATGAGGAAGCCGATCACCTTGGCGGCCGCCTTGTCCGGCGGCAGCTTGGCGAAATCGGTCTGGAACTCGATGCGCGCGGGCGGCGTGGGCCGCGCGCCGAGCGGCGGCTTCAGCACATTCAGGTTGGGGATCGGAATGGGGATCGGGATCTTGCGCGTGACCGGATCCATGATGGTGATGACGGTCAGCTTCTTGGCGAGCCCGTCCAGGCTGAAGGACAGGGATTCGACATTGCTGTGCGCATCCATGTTCACCGACAGCGGCGGCTGGGGCACCGGGATGCGCACGTCCGGCCCGAAATAGGCGATGGACTGGAGCGGCATGGGGCCGGGCTCGACATAGAAGACATAGCCCGACTGCGATGCCAGCCGCTTCAGATAGGCGCGGTCCGTCGAGGTCTGGGAATCGAAATGCGAGGTCGGCAGCTCGACCGTCGGCAGCGGCGGAACGGCGACGGGCACGATGCCGAACGCGGCATATTTGGCAAGCAGCGCATAGACGCGCGCGATGACCGGCAGCGCCGGATAGGGAATGGTGATGTCCACGACATCCATGGCGAGGCTCAGATCCTCGCCGGTGATGGTCAGCGTCGACTGGCCCGGATCGTCCGAGGGCGCCAATTCCTGCTGCGTCACGAAGCCGTCCATCAGCACGTGCGGCGCTCCGTTGACAATGACGATGATGCACACCCGCGTCGTCACCGGGTCGAAGAAGCCGGCAGGCAGCAGCGTCTTGAGGAGCGGCGAATCCTTGCCCACCGCGAAGCTCATCTGGAAGCCGCTGCGGTCCTTGCTGCTCGTCACCTGCACGGATTGCAGCGCGTCGGTCACGACACGCGGCGCCGGCGCGGGAACGGCCGGGCCGATCATGAGCTGGAGATGGACGCCCTTAAGCACGTGGCGGACCTGCTATGCCTTCGGGAAGGGTGATGCGGATGCGCGCGCCCGTCCGCGCGGTCAGTTCCTCCGGCCGCAACACGCCATTGGCGTCGCACAGGCGCCAGAACTGCTCCGCGTCGCCCAGTTCCGCGCCTGCGACCATGTCCGGCCGTTCGCCCTGGACGACGATATGGAAGCCGATCTCGGCGAAGCGCCCGGACGCGGGCACGAAGCGGCGCGCCAGATAGGGGATGCGGGTGCCGTCGGGCAGCTCCAGCATCTTCTGCTCGACGGCGGCATAGCGGCTGGTGGCGGATATGATCATCGCATGCTCCTGTCAGATGCCCGAGATGCCGAGGGTCGCCAGCGCGGCGTTGGCGGCGCGCCCGGCAAGCTGTTCCTTCTGTTCGAGATAGGCCATGAACAGCGATCCGGCCTGGCTCTGGATGCCCGCATCATCGATGGTGAGGACACGCAAGCCGAGGCCGATCTTGGCGCGGATGGGATTGAGCGCGGCATCGAAACTCTCCTCCGTCACGGACAGCTCGGTGATCCGCACCGGCAGGACACGGCTCTTGCTCCACACGAACAAGGTCAGCGGGGCCTGCATCGCGACGATCTCGATGGAGCCTGCTGCCGCTTCCGCCGCATTGGCGCGCAGGGAGCCCGTCGCCGGGTAGACGAGCGCCTCGATCTGGGCGAGCCGGGCATGGAGGCTGGATCCGTCGCCGGCCTCCATGCGGTCGGTCGCATCCAGCTCCGCCTCCAGCTTGATGCTTTCGATCGGCGGCCCACGCAATCGCATCGCCTCGGTGAATTCCGCCGAATCCCCGCCCACGCCGCGGATCTGGAAGCTGCGGGTCAGCGTGTCGGGATTATATTGGAGCGCGATCACGCGCAGCACTTGCCCACTGCCCGGATCGGCAAGCACGATGCCTCCCCGGATCAGTTGCGGCGTGCGTGTCGGATATCCCATGATCCCGTGCCCCTCAGAATGTCAGATCGACCGTCTTGCCGGTCACGAGCTTGATCGCCGCGCCCAGCGTGCCGGGAGTGATGATATTGACGGTGAATGTCCCGACCGGCTTGCCGAGCATCTTCTCCATGTCCCGGTCGGACTGCTCGGCGAGGGTCGGATTGTCGTATTTCAGCGCATTGTCGATCGCGATCGGCGTCGCCGTATTGGCGATCTTGAGCGACAGGCCAGGCCCCATGCCGAGGCCGATCATCATCTGGTAGGTGCGCGTCCATTGCATCTCGATCTCGCCCTGCTCGCGGTCGCCGAAGGGGACGCCGCGCGTGAGGAACGGGCGGCGCATCTCCAGCCAGTCGATGGGCGGCAAGGGCGGCAGGGTGAAGGGCGGGGCCAGGGCCGGCGGCGGCGCCTTGTAGTCGGGTAGGAGCGGCGGCAGCGTCAGCTTGGGCAGGCCCGGCGCGACCGTCGGCCCGGTGACGGGCCTGGACTCGTCCGCACTGACCGGCACGTCGGCGAAATTGGCATCGACGGCCGGCGTCGGCGGCGGCGCATCATCCCTGGCGCCCTGCCCCGCGGCAGGCGCCGGCGTGGTCGGTGGGCTCGCGGTCCTGGCCGGCGGATCGGGCGTCTTGGCGGGCGGCGCCGCGGGCTTCTTCTTGTCACCCATCACTCGCTCCCCATGGTGATGGCAAGGTTCTCCACGCTCGCCTTGTTGATCGTGCCCTTCAGCCGGCGCGGCTGGAGGATGCTGCCGGAGGCGAAATCGATCTCGCCGCCTTCCACGCCATCGATCCTGATGATCGCGCCCCTGGCCTTGTCGATCCCGCCGATGCTGGCGCTGCCGAGGTTCAATTCCTCGATGGTCGCGGCGAGGCTGCCGATCGACCAGCGCGCGGTCACCGTGCTGCTGGGCGTATCGCCTTCCTTCTTGACGTTGACCGTGGTGCTTTCGAGCTTGAGGCCGGTCGCCGCATCCGTGCCCTCCGCACCCAGCGCGATCCGCCCCAGGGACCCCAGGTCGAGCGGTATCTGCCCGGCGATGCCGAGATTGGCATTGAGGTTGCGCAGTTCGATCGGCGCCTCGTCGCTTGGTTCCTCCGTCTCGTTCGGGTCCTTGGGCGGCAGCTCGGGCTGGACCAGCCGCTTGAGGCGGACCTCCTTGTCCTTGGTCATCTCGCGCCGCTCCGCGTCGTCGGACGGCGTCCATTTGACGAGATTCCCCTTGCCCGTGACGTTCAGCGCCAGGAAGCTGTTCTTCGTGTCCTTGATGGGGGTCGGCGGTCCCGCGCCATAGGGGTTCGGCGGCGTGGGCGCATAGCCGATGACATCGGCCTCCATGCCCAGGCTCGCGAACAGGCGGAACCGGGCCCAGACCGCCTCGGTGAACATCTCGTCATAGTTGATCTTGCCGTTCTTGATGTGGAGGCGCGCCGGGAACACATCCTGCTTCAGATGGCGGTCGCCCAGGACCGGCAGCTCGAACAGATGGACGTCGAAGCGCACGTCGACGCCCGCGTCACCGTTGATATGATCGAGGATGCCGTAAAACTGCTCAGTGTCGATCGGCTCGCCCTTGGCGCCGCCGCCGCTGTCGGTGCCCTCGCCCAGCGCCATGATGTCGTCGATCTCGAAGGCAGCGCGAGTGATGGTGCCGCTGGGGATGGTGACGGGCCCTTCATTGGGGAGGCTCACCGTATCCGGCACCTCCAGCGCGTCGACAGTGAGCGTCAGGCCCATGTTCGGGTCGCGATAGTGGACATTCCTGACCGTCGTGCCGGTCACGCTGGCGCCGGAGCCGTCATATCTGATCTTCCCGATGTCGGCCGATGGCGCTTCGGACGGTCCCGGCCGCGGACCGATGGTCGCGTCCTTCTTCCCGGTCTCGCTCAGCGTTCCGCTGATGTTGCTCAGGCCCAGATTGTTGAGCGTGAACCCCTCGCCCTCGATGAGCGTCTTTTCCTTGTCGGTCCCCGCGCCCACGGTGCGCAGGATGGCGTTGGCGCTGATCTCGCCGGTCTTGATGTCGGCGCCGAACCGCTTGGTCGCGACCTGCTTGCCGAGCGTGTCGACCAGCGTCGCGGTAAAGCCGGTCGCCGCCGTCTCCCTGATCCTGGCATTGATGGTGGTGAGGTTCTTCTCATAATCCTTGCTGAACAGCGGCACGTCGATGCCGAGGATGGTGGCGCTGGGGATCGCCATGTCGACCGTCCGCTTGCCCTCCTTGGCCGTCAGGGCCCCGCGATAATGGAACGCCGTGGCCGTCAGCTTCGGGATGGAAAGGCCGGTCATGGTGACGCCGGTCAGTTCCGACCGCGTCTCCTCCTTGCCGGCCTTGACCTTGCCCGTGGCGACCTTCTTGAAGGCTGCCTCGACCTTGCCGATCCGCATGGGATCGGGAACCCTGGCGCTCGCCATGCCGATCTGCTGCGGTTCCGCGCCGGTGACGGTCCAGTCCACGCCGTCGATCGCGACCGGACCGCCAATCTCGATGTCCGAGATGCTGACCAGCGTGTCGGTGACGATCAGGTCGCCGGTGGTGATGTTGGCGAGGCTCAGCGACTTCATCCTGGCGAGCGAGTCCGACGTGCCCGCTTTCGAGCTGCTGCGCCCCTGCGCCTCCAGATCGGACAGCGTGAAATCGCTGATCCGCCCCAGCCGCACGACCATGCCGTCCTCGCCGTTCAGCGTCGCGCTGAGTTCCCGCCCGCCCGTGCCGGCGGGATCGCTCTTCTCCCCATGGATGGTGGTGCTGACGTTCATCGACTTGAGGTCGTGCCGGGCCGCGTCGCCGATCACCGCGCGCACGTCCAGGGACAGCTTGTCCTTGACCGTCACCTTGCCCTTGGTCGCCAGCACGTCGAAGCCGGTGACGTCCAGGCCGGTGATGCTCGCCTTCCTGAGCGTGATGAGCTTGTGCGGCGAATAGTCGGTGCCGGCGGCCTTGTCCTCCGCCACCATGGGCAGGTCCACCTCGACCGCGCTCGCCTCGATCCGGTCGACCGTGAAGCGGGTGATGAAGAGGCTGGCCAGTTCCTTCTCCGGCTCCTCCCCTTCCTTCAGCGGCCTGGCATCCTTGGCGCGCGGCTTGTTCCGCATCGACGCTTCGGCGTCGAGCGCGATATTCTGGAGCGTCACCTGATCCTTGATCGCGATCGTCTTGCCGCCGGCCTTCCACACCGCCGCGCTGAGCGTCAGGTTGCCGAGCGAAAGCCGTTCGACCTTATATTTGTCGCCATCCTGCGTGAACTTGCCCGACAGTGCCTTCCACTCGATGTGGATATGGTTGCCGAGCGCCTTCTCCTTGACGTCCAGCGTGGCGTCGATGCCGTCGAGCCGGACGGTGCGCTCGCCGCTCTTGGCGAGGTCGACGCTGATCGCGGACGCGCCGGGCGTTCTTGCCTTGGCGTCCACCGTGCCGGACACGGAATAGCCGCCCGCCACGGCGCCCAGGGTCAGCTTCTTGACCGTATCGACCGAGATCTTGCCTTCGATGCCGGTCTTGGCCTTGGGATCCTCGGGCATGACGACGCGCATGTCCGAGACCGTCACGCCGCCGATCTCGCCGGACGTCACGTCCACGACCTTGCTCTCATCCTCATAATGGAGCTGGTCGGCGACGATCCGGTCGATATGCAGGCGCTTGATCGCAATCACGCTCTCGCCCGCGCCCTTGTCATAGGTCGCATCGACGCTGATGCCGATGATCTGGCTTTCGCCCCGGCTGGCCACCGCCATCGTGCCCGATTGATAGGCGAGCGCACTGGCAGACAGCCGGCCGACGGTCAGGTTGGTTATGGCATAGCCCGTATCGGTGCGGGCGACCTCGCCGCCCACCGGGCCTACGCTGATCTTGCCCGCGACGGTCTGGTCGCCCTTGGCCGTGCGCACCGAGAGGCCCTCGGCCGAGATTTCCTCGAACCAGTGGCCGTCCTTGCCCTCGCCGCTGATCCTGGCATGAGGCGCCTGGCTGTCGAAGGCATAGTCGGGATCGAGTATGTCGCCGAGGCCGCTCGCGACAATGGCGAGATGATCGACCGTCAGCTTCTGCAGGCGCAGCCGCTCGCCCCAGGCCTTGCGTGCCGCACGCGCCTTGTCGAGCCGCGCCTGCGCGGCAGCGGCCGCCTTGCCCTTCCCGGCCTCGGCGAGCGCTTTTTCCGCCGCGGCCTCCGCTTCGTCGATGGTCTTGAGATCGGCCAGCATCGCGTCGAGAGTCTCGAGCCGCTCGGCCTCCCCGGCAGAACGCTCCCTGGCCGGAATGGCCTTGATCCGGTCGACCTCGGCCTGGAGGAGCGCCGCCGCCTGCGCGGGCGCCTTGATCCGGCTCACCGTCGCCCGCGCCGTGCGCAGCCTGACCGTGCTGTCCCCGGTCTGGCCGTCACGGTCGAGCAGGATCTCCAGACCCTTGGCGTCGCCGTCGGACTGGAGGCTGATCTCATCGATCGAGGTGCCGCTGGCGGCGTGACGAATATCCTTGATGGTGAGCGAGCCCGCACTCGCCTCTCCATGGGTCAGCTTGCTGCGCCATTCCTTGTAATTGGCGAGACCGCCCTCCAGCTCGCCCTTGAGCCGCAGATTCTCGCCCTCCACGCTGGCGATGCCGACCGCTTCCACACCATCCGCACGGAAAGTCCTGATGCCGGTCAGCGTGAGCTTCTGCGCCGCCAGCTCCGGCATGCCCTGGTCGCTGATCTGGAGCGAGAGGCCCTCGACGCGGACGGCGTCCACGACCATCGCCCGTCGCTCCTCGAATAGCTGGAGGGCAGCGCGCAGTGTCCGCACACGCTCGATCTGTTCGTCGTTCAGCACATGCATGCCGCGATCGAGCAGTGCCTGAAGCTCTTCGGCCTGTTGCGCCCGCTCCTTCAGCGCGTTGGTCACGGGCTCGATCGCCGCGTCGCCGCGCTTGTCGGCATAGGCGGCCTCGAAGGCTTCCAGCTCATCCTTGGCGGCCGCGGCAGTGGGTATCTCGCCCACGATCTTGAGCGGCTTCCTGCTTTCGATCGTGCCGATGTCGATGCCGAAGCTTTCCGTGGGGTCTGAGCCACGTATCGTCGCGCCGGCCGAAGAACCGCGGATGAGATTGCGCAGCGCGGGGGAGTCGGAGAAGAGCGGTATCGGCCCGGCGACCGATTTGCCCTGGCCGTGGATATCCTCCAGCGTCAGGGCATCATCGGTGACGCCCGGCACACCGCTGAGCCGGATGCGCTTGATGTCGATGACGGCGCCATGGTCGACGCCCTTCGCGATCTCATCGCGCACCTTGGCGATCTCGCGCTGGACATGGGCGATCTCGGCGGCATAGGCGGCGGCTTCGTCGCCGAAGGCCATCAGGCGCCGGCCCTCCAGCTCCTTGACGCGCGCTGTGAGGCGGCTTTCCGACGACCGCAGCGCATCGAGATAGGCATCGGCATTGCCCCCGCCCGAGAACAGCAGCGAATCCACTTCCAGCGAATCGATGAACATGCCGCCGCTGGTCGCCATGCCGAGCAGTTGCAGCAGGTCGAGCGACAGGCGCACGCCGGTGGCGTTCTTGGGCGAGATCAACGCGCTGAACATAGCGCCGAGCCCGTCATTCTTCTCGGACTGGGCCAGTGCCTCGTTGGACAGGCGTGCGCGCACGCCCTTCAGCACCATCCGGTTGATCGCCATGACTGATCCGCGCAACGCGACGGTGCAGTCGGACAGGGACAGCTCATCGAAGCCGACCTGCATCAGGAGCGGGATATTGGTGTCGGGCGTGTAGGAGACGGAGAGGCGGAAGCCGGTGCACAGGACGGATTCGGAAGTGAACGCGGTCTCGCCGGCCAGCGACAGCCGGTCGATCACGAGGCTGTCCGCCATCGCTTCCAGCTCGCCCCGGTCATGCTTGGCGACACGCAGCCGGTTCTGCGCGATCCTACCCTGCTTCTCCGCCGCTTCCGTCTCCGCGCGGGACGTCTCGCGGAAGCGCGCGCCGCGCACCATCGGATTCGCGCTGCTCGGCCCGAAGGGGATACCGCCATAGTCGTGGAGGGAAGCGAGGTCGACGTCGGCGCCCATCGTCCCTCCGGACAGGCGCACGTTGCGGAGGCCGAACAACAGCACCAGGAAGCGCCCCGCCCCGCCAAGGGCGCCGAGCAGGCCCTCCTGATACCAGGCGTGCCCCTCGAGCGGTTTCTCGGCATATTCGGGCCGCTCCTTCGGATCGAACAGCGCATATTTGGCCACCAGCGGCTTCAGCGAAGCCTTGGTGTAGGCCTTGTGCTGCTCCGATTGCTTGAAAGCGAAAGCGCTCTCGCCCGCTGCCCGGGCAATGCGCAGCATGGCGTCCAGCCGGTCGGGCCGCTTACCGTCCCACAGCGCATCGTCGGTGAGCGCGAGGAGCAGCGTCTCGCGGTCGGTCTGCGCCTCTCCGCCCGTGTAGAAATTGAAGTCCGCCGATTCCCGGATATTCTGCGGCAACTCGTCGATGATCCTGGTCCAGGTGTCGCCGCCAAATGCCTTGATCGCGGCCGCCCGCGCCCGATCCGGCAGGGACTTGACCAGCAGGAAGGCGAGATAGGCCTCCTCGCTCGTGACCGTGTCCCAGAATCTGTACCAGGGCGAGTCCAGCAACTCGTCGGCGACAAGCAGATTCTTGAAGGCGGGCCGCATGGACAGCAGGTGGACGAACATCCGCCGCCGTTCCTGACTCTTGTAGAGGCCTTTGACCGGCACCTGGTCGATCAACTCGTCCAGCGCCTTGTCGCCCAGGAAGGCCACCAGCGCGCGGACTCGCTCGGCAGGATCGCGCGTCAGGAGGCAGGCCTGCGCCGCCTTGTCGAGCATGGCCAGCGCCTCATCGTCGCTGACATGGATCTCATCGAGGCCAGTGATGATCTCCCGGGCGGCCTGTTCGATCCTGCTGCCGGCGAGAGTCTCCTTCGCCTTCTCGCGCGCCTTCCTCTCCTCGGCGAGCTTGGCTTCCTCGCTCCTGGCCTCGGTGAGGCCGGAGGCATATTCGGTGCGCCCCCGGTCGCTCTCGGCATAGCGCCTGGCATCCTCGATGCGCTTCTGCTTCCTGGCGTCGGCGACGTCCCTGGTCCTGGGCGCGAGCAGGACAATGTCCTTGATCGCCACCGCCTCCAGTGGCGTGAGATCGTCCAGCGACAGATTGGCGAGCAGGGCATAGTCGCACGCCTCCAGGTCCCCGGCCTCCGCCGACCAGCCCATGGCGAGGATATGGGGACGGTAGGCGGCATAATGGTCCGTGCTGAGATTGCCGAAGAAGCGCTGGCGGTATTTCGGACCGATCTGCATGCCGATCGCCCGCATGGTGAGCATCGGGAACATGTCGAGAATGCGCAGCACGTCGGAAATGTCGCCGTCCGTCACGGCCCAGTCGAACAAGCCGTAGGACAGCTTGTCGATGATGTAGGCGATCTCATCCTTGCGCGACTGGCCCACGCTCGTGGTCAGCGCCTTGAAGTCGTCCTCCCGCGCGACGACCGCGGGGAGCGGCACGACGACCGGCGCGCCGGTCCGCGTCTCGGCATAGCGCCGGGCGAAGGATTCCGCCTCGATCTCGGCGGGGAGGCGCACGTCGGCGAGACGAGCCTGGATGGCGCCGGGCAGCCGAGCCTGCGCGATATGGGCGGCCTCATGGGCGATGCGCTTGCGGTCGGCAGGCGCGGAAGGATCGGGGCGCGGCCCGCCGAGATGGATGGCACCGTCCGCGGCGAAGGCGACGGCAGGCCCATCCGTCTCGACATGGCGGATGGTGATGGCGCTGGCATCGATGCCGAGTTGGCGGGCGATATGAGCGACCAGCGTGGCGACATCGGTGTCAGGCGGCGCCTCGGAAGGCTCCCCGCGCGTGTCTCGCCGGGTCTCGGCGGGAGCGCCGCGCTGCGCCGGATCGATGAGCGCGGCCGTCTTCACCGCCCGGCCTCCGACAAGCTCTCGCTCAGCGCACTCGCGATGCGGGTGCCGAGTTCGGTGCCGCTCGCACCATGCGGCAGCGTCATGTGCGGCGCCCCCAGCCGGTGGACGGCGAGCCCGCTGCCGAAGGCCGTCGCCAGCCCCCGCTGCGCGACATGACGAGCGACTTCGGTCTGCACCGCGGCGACCAGCTTCGCCCGCTCCGCCGGTGCCAGATTGAGGCCGTCCAGCACCAGCCGATCGATGATGATCCGGACGCTCATGGCTGGAACTCCGCCTCGTTGATCGGCCGATCCATCTTGCGGAACTCGCTGCGCGCCGCACGCAACAGGAAGCCCGTATCGACCGGCTTGCCCGCATCAGCGGCGAGGAAGGCGGCGTTGAGCGCGACGTTGCGGATGCTGGCGCCCGTCAGACTCAGCCGCGCCAGCCGCGCATGGTCGATCTCGCCGGCCGGAGTGTCGGCGGGCAGCGCCTTCTCCCACAGGATCTGACGCTCGGCCGGGCTCGGGAAATTGAACGGCACGATGAAGCGCAGCCGCCGGATGAAGGCCGGATCGAGCGCGCCTTTCATGTTGGTCGCGAGAATGGCGACGCCCGAATAATTCTCCATCCGCTGCAGCAGATAGTTGACCTCGATATTGGCATAGCGATCGTGGCTGTCGCGCACTTCCGAGCGCTTGCCGAACAGCGCGTCCGCCTCGTCGAAGAACAGGATCGCGCCCGCGCCCTCCATCGTGTTGAACAGGCGCTGGAGGTTCTTCTCGGTCTCGCCGATATATTTGTTGACCACCTGGCTGAGGTCGATGCGGTAGAGGGGCAGTTGCAGCGCGCTCGCCATCGCCTCGGCCGCATAGGTCTTGCCCGTGCCGCTCTCGCCGGAGAACAGGGCGGCAAGGCCGAGACCGCGTCCCATGCGCTCGGCGAAGCCCCATTGCGCATAGACCGTCGCGCGCGTGCGGACCTGCGCCACGATCTCCTTGAGCATCTGGACCGTATCCTCGTTCAGGACGAGATCGTCCCAATCGACGCGCGGCTCGATGCGGGTCGCCAGCGATCCCGTGCGCGGCCGCACGGCATTGCGGCACTCGCTCCACAGGAGATCGGAGACATTCTCTTCCGCCACATCTTCGATCGAGGCCGCCATGGTGCGGATCGTGGGCGCGTTGAGGCTGAACTGCGCGGCCAGGCGCGCGGCGGCCGCCTCGCGCGTGGCGGCCGGGAACGCGGCCAGCGCCTCGTCCCACAGCGCCATCTGCTCGGCCATGGAAGGACGCGCGACATCGAGCGCATAGGCGGCGAAGCCGTGACGATCGAGCGGCTCGAACGACGCGATGAGCACCGGAGCACCCCATTGCGCGCATTCGCCGAGCGTGCGCTGCAGCGCCGCGCCAGCTTCACCGGCAGGCCAGCCATCCTGCGCGTCGACAAACAGCGCCGCGCCCGAGAGCGCGCTTTCGAGGCGCCAGAGCCGTCCCACCTGGGCAGCTTCGCTCGCCCCGGCCGGCAAGGCGCCGAGATCGAGCGCGTAGAGCGCGCGTCCGGCCTGCGCCGCCGCCGCGGAAGCGACAAGCTGCTTGGCGACGGGATCGGGACCGAGCAGCGTGAGGATGGGAAGCGGCCCGCTCGCCTTCCCCATCTGCCAGCGGCTCTCGATCTGCGCCGCCACGGCCGCCTGCGACGGCGGCAGGGCGCCTTCCGGCTCGGGCACCGCGGTCACGACTCCGGCAAGGCGCGGATCGAGCGTGTTGAGCCCCTTGAGCAGATGCAGGATGCGCTCGCTGACCCGGAGCGGTGCGTTGATGAGCGGACCGCTCGTCCGCTCCGGCTCCACGAGCTGCCAGTGCCGCAGCGGGCCCTGCGGCGCCAGGGCGTCCCAGGAGGGCGCGTCGAGCACGGCGAGGCCCAGGGCGAAGCTCGCATGGCTGAGCCGGGGATCGCCCATCGCCTTGCCGCACAGCGCCGCGATGCGCGTGTCCAGCTCGGGCGCGGCGGCGAGCAGGATCAGGTCGCGCTCGAAGTCGGAGAGACGGAAACGCTCCGCCATCATGTGGAGCGCCGAGGGCGGATCCATGGCCGCTGCGTCCGCGCGCTCCTGCGCCGCTGTCGCCACCAGGCCCTCCACGGCCGGTGTCTCCGGCTCGACCGGCTCCGGGTGTCGCACGAAGGGACTGAAGCCCCGGCCCTTCCGCTCGACCGGCACCACCGGCGCCGTGGCCGGCGTCAGACCCTGGAGCTTGAGGCGCAGCCATGTCAGCGATGCCGCCAGATAGTGGCCGTTCGCCTTATGCCATTCGACCGCGTCCATCAGCTCAGGTCCACCGATTGGGAGGCGTCGAACACGGGCGCCGCGGGATCGGACATGTCGATGAGAAGGCTGTCGATGCCATCGATGCGCAGCCGCACGCGGTAGCTGCCCGCCGCCATATCCGTCGCGACGAAATGGAGCGAGCCGCCCTGCGCGGGATGATCCTCCGCCGGGATCTCGCGCGTGCCGAGGATAAGGGTGGCCCGCTGCGCAGGCAGCACCTCGGGACTGCACGCGATATCGAGGCTGGCCGTGCCGAGGCCCGTCTCCGGGTCCACATCGGTGCGCGCAACGGTGCCGAGCCCACCGGTGATGACCGGGCTCACCGCCAGCGGCACTTCGTTGGTGGTGCGCACGTCCGCCGGGTCGGCGGTCGGGACCACGGCGAGCGACAGGCCGTAGACGCCGGCCGGACTCTCCGCCGGCGTGGCCGGCAGGGTGAACTGGAGCGACGACTCGCTGCGGGCGTTCACCGGCACCGGAATCTCCATGCGCGTGCCGGTGCGCAGATTGGAGAGGCGCACCGTCACCGTGACGTCGGCGGGCTTGCCGGTCGGCCCGGCCAGATCGTGTCCGGTCAGGCTGATGAGATCGTCCAGCAGCGCCTGCGTCCGCCCGTTGGGCAGCGATATGTCGGTGATGGTGGGAATGGCGGGTATGAGGTCGGGGCCCGCGACCGGCCCCCGCCCGCTTTCGCCCTGTTGCAGCACCGGCAGCGGCGCCTTGGCGACGCGGTTGGATTCGATGAGGACGACCGACACCGTATAGGCTGCGGTCGGCCGGTATTTGGCCTGCATCGCCGCCCACAGGCGCGACATCTCCTCCGTATCGAGATGCGAGGGCACGATCTTGATGCTCTCGATCTGCTCGCCGAGGTCGGAGGTCGACAGCATCTGGAGGCCGGGCGGAAGCGTCACGCCGCTCGGCAGCGTGGGCTTCAGCGTCGCGTTTATCATCGCGCGCGTCAGGATGGGATTCTCGTGCAGCACCTGCATGGCGAAGCCCAGCAGCGCATCGGCGTGGAACTCCTCCTTGCCATAGGCCGTGACCAGATAGCGCAGGTCGAGCGCCAGCGGCGGATTGGTCAGCCGCTCGCCGGTGGCGCCGCGCGACGGGAGCGCCATGTTGCGCAATGCCGGATTGGGCGCTGCCTGGAACAGGAAGAGGTTGATCTGGCTGCGCTCGTCGGCCACCGTCACGGGAATGCGATCCGGCGGCAGCGCCGTCACCATCACATTCCCGATGGGCGACAGGTCGTGATCGGCGATGCCGTCATTGAGCAGATCCTTGAGGACGGCGGTGACACCCGCCAGGGCGAATGCGCTCGGCATGGTCAGTGTCCGTCCCTCTTGCGCAGATAGGTTTCGAGGCCGGCCTCGCGCCGGGCGGTGGGCCGAGCGGCGCGCGGCGGCGCGGCCATGGTGGCGCGCAGCTCGACACGGCCGATATGCACTTCCACCACCGGGTCGGCGGCGGGCGCCGGCATGGGCGTTGCGGCCGGCCGCAGCCTTTCCTGTCGGATCCGCGTCGCCGGCAGCGGGGGCGCATCCGGTTCGGCGCGGCGCGCGGGGCGCGCGGCGGACTCGCCGGCACGCACGATCTCGCGCGTCCGCTCGACCCGAGTCTCCCGCGCCCATTCGCGACTGAGGGTGTGAAGATGCTGCTCGATGACATGCACCCGCTCCGTCGCTGGCGCGGGCGGATCGGCAGGCGTGGGTTGTGGAGCGGGGTCGATCGACGGCGGCTGCGGCGCCGCACGCCTGCTGCGTCGCGCTCGGGGCGTTTCCGTGGGCGCCTCACCCGCCGCGCGCGGAAGTGACGACGCAACGGGATCGTGAGGTTCGACCATCGGAGCGATCATGGGCGCCGGCGCGGGCGCGACCGGCTCGGTCATGATGCGCTCGATGCGCGTGCGCTCGACCGTCTCGATCCGGTGGATCGGCGCGGCAGGCGGCTGCGCAGTCCCCGTTTCCGGAGACAGCCGCACCGAAGGCGACGGCATCGCCGGCTCGATCCGGATCGGCGTAGAGGGCGGCGAGCCCGTGATTTCCCCGCCGGTCTCCTCGGCCATCATGTCGCCGCCGCCACGCTCGAAGCGCGACAGCCGGCGGGGGCTGAGTCCCATGGGCTTGCCGAGCGAACGTTCGAGGAGGCTGGCCAGCACCATCGATCAGCCCTCGAGCGCGAAGTCGAGATAGACCTGGCGTCGCTGCGGCGGCACCGCCAGTATCTCCGCCTCGCTCCAGCCATAGGTGCGGGCGAGCAGATCGGTCTCCCGCATCAGCCGGAGCGCATAATCGTCCAGCTCCTCCCAGAGATAGGCTGCGATGTCGAAGGCGGTCCGCCACCCCTCCCCGCAAGCCGGGCATTCGAAGCCGAGCGAAATCTCCGTCATCGGATCGAGCGCGGCGAGGCGGCCGTCCAGCCGTTCGATCTCCTTAAAGGATAAGGCTCGCCCCGCCAGCCGCTCGGCCAGGGCGCCCAGCCGCGCGGCTGGCGGCAGGGACAGCACGGCCAGAAGATCCTGCGTATCGGGCAGGCGCAGCGGCGGCTCCTCGCCATCCTCGCCGGCGCGGCGCGGCTCGGCCTCCAGCGCGAAATCAACGTCCAGCTTCTCCCCGCAGGCCGGGCAGGTCGCGACCGCACTGAACCGGCCGCCGAACAGCGCCGCGCGCAGTTCCAACAGCGCCCGGTCCCGGTCTGCGATCGGCCATTGCGCCAGCGCGCCGAGGCTTTCCTCCGGCCGGCAAATGGCAAGCATGGCCAGAGCGCGATGCAGCGGATGCAGGCTTTGTCCCTGCTCCCATGCGTCGAGGATGCGCCTGTCGCGTGTCACGACTACCCCCTCCGGCATTCATCACCGGATGCTGATGTTGCGGGTCATGGGCCACGCCCGCATGGCGGGGCCATGCGGGACATGGGTGGATCAGGGCTCGGTGAAGCTGATCTCGCTTGGCTCGGCGACCTCATAGTCCCGCTCCCAGCCCTCATTCTCCAGCTTGATATGCTGGATCGCGACGGCATTGGCATTGGCGTCGAGATCGGGCAGCGCCTGATATTCCGACACCCAGGCGCGGAACACCTTGTACGACAAGGCGAGCTGGCCCGCCTCATTATACATCTCGATGATGAGGTCCTTGCGGAAATCCTTGAGCGACACCTCGGAGCCCAGGCCGCTGCCGAAGTTCCACACCTTGTTGGCCCACTGCTCGAAATCGACGTCATGCGTGACGCCGCGTTCCAGCGTGATCGCCTCGAACTCGGTGCGGCCCGGCGACTTGCGGCTGGAGCTGGGATCGCCCCCGTCGCGGTGCTTGACCACTTCGGTCGTGCGCTTCAGAGCCGATACCTTGCTGATCCCGGCGACATAGCGCCCATCCCAGCGGAGGCGGAACTTGAAGTTCTTGTAGGGATCGAAACGCGAAGCGTTGACGGTGAATTGTGCCATTGTCTTGTCCTTCCGTCGGAGATCAGACGGCCAGCTGGCCGGCGATCTGTTGCAGGCGGATGATGACGAACTCGGCCGGCTTCAGCGGCGCGAAGCCCACCTCGACATTGACGATCCCGCGATTGATATCGCTCTGGGTGGTCGTGTTCTTGTCGCAGCGCACGAAATAGGCATCGCGTGGCGTCGAGCCCTGGAAGGCCCCCTGCCGGAACAGGTCCTGCATGAAGGACCCCACATTGAGGCGGATCTGCGCCCAGAGCGGCTCGTCATTGGGCTCGAACACGACCCAGCGCAAACCCCGGAACAGGCTTTCCTCGATGAACAGGGCGGTGCGGCGGACCGGGATATATTTCCACTCGTCGCCGATCTCGTCATTGCCGCGCAGCGTCCGCGCGCCCCAGATCACCGTGCCGTAGACGGGGAACTGGCGGATGCAGTTGACCGCGAGCGGATTGAGCAGGCCGCTGTCCGAATCATCGACCGGCAGGACCACGCCCGCCACGCCGGAGAGCGAGGCGTCGATGCCCGCCGGCGCCTTCCAGACGCCGCGCGAGCCGTCGGTCCGCGCATAGGCGCCCGCGACGGCGCCGCAGGGCGGAAAGGCGCGCAAGCGGTTTTCCTGCCTCGGATCGGGCGCCAGGACCCACGGATAATAATAGGCCGCATTGATCCCGTCAGTGCCGGTGATCTGGCTGGGCGGCCCATCCTCCTTGGGAGTCGCGCCCACTTCCACGCCCTTTTCGGAATCGACCAGCAGGATGGCCCGGCGATCGCGGCAGAATTTCTCAAGCAGGGCGAGGTCGGCCGCCACCGTATAGCCCGGCACGTTGAGCAGGTTGAACAGGTCCACCTTGCTCAGCGCGAAATAGCCGGTTGTGGCGTTGTCGCCCTTCAGCGCCTTGGGGAAATCGCTGCTGTCAGGCGAGAGGACGGGGCCGTCCGCACCATCCGCGAGATCGACCGACTTGGCCGTGACCGGCTTCGTGGTGTCGACGCTCTTGACCTCTATGATCGCCGAATCCGCCAGCACCGCCTTGGCGGAGCGACTCGCGGTCGGATCAAGGGAGAGATTGGCGAACGTCTCGACGATCACGTCCGCGGCGCCGTCCGCGCCCTTCCGCACCACGTCGAGGCGGAAGCGGTTGGCGTCCGCCGCGGCGGGCGTGGTGACGATCTTGTAGGCCTGGGCCCAAGTTCCCGGCCCGCTGGCGACAAGTTCGAGGCCATCGATGGTCGCCGTGGCGGCGACATCGCCGTCACCCGTCACCCGCACGATGTAGCAGCGCGACCCGCCATTGGCGAAGAAATGGGAAACCGCGTAGCCGAGCACGCCGCGCGGATCGAGGCCGCCGAAGGTGCGGTCGAAATCGGCCCAACTCGAGCACAAAATGGCCTTGTTGCCGGGACCCTGGGGCGCCCAGCCGATGAATGCAGCCGTTGAGGTGGAAACCCCCGCTATGGTCCGAACACCGCTCGGAACCTCCTCTATATAGACGCCGGGATACGAAACCTGGACAGGCATGGGACCCTCCCGCTGTGTTCAGAGAACCAGTACGTCAGGAGCGACCCTATGTTCGTTGGCGCGCTTGTTACACCAATGCCGGATATTATCATCCTGCTTTTCGCGCTGGACGATAAATCGTGCCGAGAATGCGATGATATGATAGCGCCATCTTTGCGCAATCTGGCCCAATTCGGGACTCTATAATCGCACTACATTGGAACCGAGCGACGTGATCGGTCAGACAACCCGCCGCAATTCCACGGCCGCGCCATTCGTCCGCGCCGGCTGATCGGGCCACATGCCACGCGTATCGTAGACGACCTTGTCGGCGCGCTCGTCCATGGGCACGGACTTAAAGACATCGTGATCGACCAGCACGACGAACACCGCGCATTGCTCGATGGCCGCGTCGATGTCGATCAGCTGAGCACCGGTGCCGGCGAATTCGGCCGGCATGTCCATCGCATAGGGCTCGACCAGATTGATGCGCGGCCCATAGCGTTTCGCCAGCCGATGCGCGACCTCCAGCGCCGGGCTCTCGCGGAAATCGTCGATGTTCGGCTTGAAGGCGAGGCCCAGGCAAGCGACCAGCGCGCCAGGATGATCGTCGATCAGCCGACTCGCCTGTTCGACCACATAATCGGTCTTGGCGAGATTGACCTCGCGCGCGGTGCGGATGATGCGGCTGTTGACCGGATCGCCATGCACGATGAACCAGGGATCGACCGCGATGCAATGGCCGCCGACGCCCGGCCCCGGCTGCAGGATGTTCACACGCGGATGGCGATTGGCGAGGCGGATGACTTCCCACACATCGATGCCCATGCCGTCGGCGATGACGGACAATTCGTTGGCGAAGGCGATGTTGACATCGCGATAGCTGTTCTCGACCAGCTTCACCATCTCGGCCGCGCGGGCATTGGTGGTGATGCACTCGCCGCGCACGAACCTGCGGTAGAAGGTGAGCGCCTTGCGGGCGCAGCGCGGCGTGATGCCGCCGATACAGCGGTCATTATTGACCAGCTCGATGAGGATCCGGCCAGGCAGCACGCGCTCCGGGCAGTAGGCGATCGAGACGTCCGCGCCGTTCGCCACCGCGCCAGGCATCCGCAGGTCCGGCCGGAGCCTCTGCAGTTCATCGCGCACCGCCTCGGTCGTACCGACCGGCGACGTGCTCTCCAGGATCACGACATTGCCGGCGGCAAGCACGGGGGCAATGGTCCGCGCGGCGGCGAGAATATAGCTGATGTCCGGTGCATGATCCTCGCTGACCGGCGTCGGCACGGCGATGACGAACACGTCCGCCGGTTCCACGCTCAGCGAGGCGCGCAGCGTGCCGCGCGCCACAACGCCCTGCACGAGGCCATCGAGATCGACTTCCTCGATATGCACCTTGCCGCTGTTCACCGTGTCCACGACATGGGGCGAGACATCGATGCCGAGCACGCTCATGCCCGAACGCGCGATCAGCGCGGCGGTCGGCAGGCCGATATAGCCCAGGCCGATCACGACCACCTTCTGGTTGTGCTCAATGGGCATCGGCAATGATCCTCGCGATCCGGGCGGCGGCCTGGCCGTCGCCGAAGGGATTATGGGCGCGCGCCATCGCGCCATAGGCGGCCTTATCGTCCAGAAGCGTGAAGATTTCAGCCACAATCCGCGCCCGATCCGTGCCGACCAGCCGGGCCGTGCCCGCCGCCACGCCTTCCGGCCGCTCGGTCGTCTCGCGCATCACCAGCACCGGCTTGCCGAGCGAAGGTGCTTCTTCCTGCACGCCGCCGCTGTCGGTCAGCACGATCTCGCAGGCATCGAGCAGGCCGACGAAATTGGGATAGTCGAGCGGTTCGATCATCGCGACATTGGGCAGGTCCGCCAGCGCGGCGTCCATCACCCGGCGGACGTTGGGATTGGGATGGACGGGGAAGATCACCGCCACATCCTCCCGCGCCGCGATGTCGCGGATGGCGCCGGCGATATTGGCCATGCCGTCGCCGAAATTCTCGCGGCGATGGCTGGTAACGGCGATGATCCGCCGGCCCGCGAACCGCGCCACGAGCGGGCCGATCTCCGCCGCCAGCGTGGGCGTCTCGCGGATGCGCGCCTGCGTGGCGAGCAGCGCGTCGATCACCGTGTTGCCGGTCACATGGATGCCGGCTTCGGCCCTGTTCTCGGCGCGCAAGGCACTGGCGGCCGCCTCGGTCGGCGCGAAGTTCATGTCGGCGATGCAGGCGACCACGCGCCGGTTCACTTCCTCCGGCCAGGGATGATGGATATCGCCCGAGCGCAGCCCGGCCTCGACATGGCCGACCGGGATCTTGCGGTAATAGGCGGCGAGGCTCGCGACCATCGTGGTCAGCGTGTCGCCATGGACCAGCACGCGGTCCGGGCGCTCCGCATCGAAGGCCTCGCCCAACGCCACGATCAGCCGCGCGGTCAGCCCGTCCAGCGTCTGGTCGGGCCGCATGATGTCCAGATCGATGTCGGGCACGATGCCGGCCAGTTCCAGCACCTGATCGAGCAGCGCGCGATGCTGGGCGGTCACGCAGACCCGCGTCTCGATGCCCGGCATCGCCTGCAGCGCGTGCACGACCGGGAACATCTTGATCGCTTCGGGCCGCGTGCCGAACACGACGATCACTTTTCGACTGGTCACGCGCGCTCAAACCCCCGCGATGGCTCGCGGCACCGTTAGTGGCGGATTGTGAAAGCCGCGTAAAGCATTGCCCTCATGGGAGCGGCCAGGCGCTGTCCGTTGTGCTGGAGCATAGGGCGCATAAGTCGGGCTACGTCCGCCTTCGGCCCCGTAGGAGCACGGATTCCGTCCGGGGTGGGAGCTGACATATCAGTCCCCGTTCGCCCTGAGCGAAGTCGAAGGGCGCTACTGAGCGGAGCGAAGTGGCTTCGCCTGCGGCTCAGCTCCGCCCTTCGACTTCGCTCAGGGCGAACGGGTGGGGTGTCTCTGCCGCGCCACCGCCGTTCGATTCGAGCTGGAACAGCACATGGTCCGTTCCAACATCGAGCATGTCGAAATGGCTGTCGGGACCGCCCCTTTTCGAGGGCGCAGGGCACAATTTCCACAACCTCTCCATGGAGACCTCCGGGTGAGCGGTTTCCCATTGAATGGATTTGCCCCCTCAAGGCGCTGATCGCCGCGCCGGCAGGCGCGCCTTGTCGATCCGCGCCGCCACGCCCACGCTGCGTCCGGCCAGATTGGGCACGGTGAAGCGGGCTTCCGCGCCCAGCAGTTGCGCGGCCTGGGAAAGGGTCAGGCCATAGTCCTGCCGCAGCCAGGTGATGAGCCCGGTGCTGGCCATCTTCAGGGCCTCGTCGAGCGATCCCGCCTGCCCCAGCGCCATCAGCTCGGTGGGCGATTCGACGCGTGGCATCGGGATGGACCGGCCCTTCACGAGTTCGACGCGGAACTCGACGTCCATGGAGGTTTCCAGCGCATATTGGCTGGTCTCGCCATCGCCCTGCCGCGCATGCGCGTCGCCCAGATAGAGCAGGCCGCCGGGCTGCTGGACGGGCAGATAGACGCTGTTGCCCTCGATCACTTCGGGGAAATCCATGTTGCCGCCCGAACGCCCCGTATCGCCCGTCGAGAGCGGCGCAGAGCCGAAGCCGCCGGCCAGCGCCAGCCCGCCCAGCATCGGCCGGACCGGCACGCGATAATCCTTGAGCGCGCCGCTCGCCCCTTCCGGCCAGGCGAGGCCGCTGGCGCGATCGAGATGCCAGCGCACCGGCTTGCCGAGGCCGCCCGCCTCCGGGACAAGGCTGGTCCCCAGCGCGCGGCCGACGATGGTGTCGAGACTGTCCGCCCAGTCGCGGTTGAGGCGCAGCTTGAGGATGTGGACGATGATCGTGTCGCCCGGCGCCGCGCCGGCGATGAAGAAGGGCCCGGTCTGCGGATTGCCGAACAGCGCGCGCGTGATCCCCTGCTCGTCCACGCCGCCCGAATCGATCGTGCGGGTGCGGACCGTGTCGCCGGGCCAGATGGTCAGCACCGGCGGGCGATCGGCGGAGAAGCTGTTCGAGAAGTCCGTCGGCGCGAAGTCGAAAGTGCGCGGCGCGGCGCCGGGACGATCCGGCACGCGCCGCGCCGTGAAGCCATGCCGCGCTCGCGCCCCGGCGCTATTGGGATCGGGATAGTCCGCCGTCCCGCTCAGCCCCTTGTCGGTGAGCGATCCGTCGAAAGCATAGCTGGCGCCGCGCTGATCGCGGATATCGAGATGGAGATGCGTGCCCCGCATCTCCCCCTGCACGGCTTCGCCATCCCAGTCGCCGGACAGCCGATCGCCGGTCCGGTGCAGGTTGAGGGTCGAATATTCCTGATTGCCCCAGCGATCCGTGGCGACGATCCACTGGCCGTCGATGCCGTCGCTTGCTTCGGCGGGGATCGCCATCATCATCGACATGGCGATCATCGCCATCCGGCGCGCTGGGTCCTTCATCATCCTGCCTCCAATGCTAGACGACTACGTTTGTAGTCGATGTGCGATCGAAGGCAAGCGAAACCGTTCGGTCCCGGAGTCTCTGGAACCAGAGCATCGCGCTTTATATATAAGAACCGTTCGCCCTGAGCTTGTCGAAGGGCGAACGGGATGGAAGAGTGATGCCGATTCCGGGCGCGGCGCTCTAAACAGAATCAGTGCTCCTGCTTCCGAAGGAGCACTTGGTGGTTCCATCTGAAAACAAACCTTAGCCGGCCACCAGCGCGGCGTCCCGGAGTCCACGCCAGACACGCGCCGCCTGCACGCTCTCCCGGACGTCATGGACGCGCACGATCTGCGCGCCCCGCTCGATGGCGCCCAGCGCCAGCGCGACCGAGCCACCCAGCCGCTCGGCCACCGGCGCGCCGTCGGTCAGCGCGCCGACCATGCGCTTGCGGCTGGCCCCGAACAGCACCGGCACGCCCAGCCCCTGGAACATCGCGAGCTGGTTCACGATGCGCGTATCGTCCTGCAAGGCCTTGCCGAAGCCGATGCCGGGATCGACGATGATCTTCGCGCGATCCACGCCCGCCGCGACGCAGGCCGCGATCCGCGCCTCCAGCCAGTCGAACACCGCCAGGTCGATGGTCGGGCCGCCCACCGCGCCGGCCTTGTATGTCACCGCGCCGCCATGGGGATCGGCGCCTGCCGAGGGGCTGTGCATGAGCACGACCGGACAGCCGGCCCGGGCGACCACCTCCAGCGCGCGCGGATCATGGATGAGCCCGGTGACGTCATTGACGATACCCGCCCCGGCGGCCAGCGCCGCCTCCATCACGCTCGCCTTGCGCGTGTCGATCGAGACGACGATATCGTTGCGCGCCAGCCGCTCGATCACCGGGACGACGCGCGCGATCTCATCGCCTTCCCACACCGCCTCGGCGCCCGGCCGGGTGGATTCGCCACCGACATCGACGATGGCGGCGCCGGCAAGCTGCATCGCGAAGCCGGCATCGGCGGCTCCGTCCGGATCATCGAGGTGCCGGCCGCCGTCCGAGAAGCTGTCCGGCGTCATGTTGAGGATGCCCATGACCTGCGGCGCATCGAAACGGACGATCCGTTCGCCGATCGTCAGCGGCGCGCGCGGCGCGGCCAGCCCCGCCATGAGCGCGTCCACGCGTTCGATCTGGGGATCGGAAAGGGCGCCGCGCCATGCGCCGAACGCCTCGAGCGGCACGCGCGCCTTGCTCGCCATGCCGTCCGCGCCGATCCACAGTGCCTCGATCGCCTCGAACCAGATCAGGCCGCCCGCCAGCCGGCGGAACGCATTATCCGCAAGGCCCACCGGCGTATCGGCGAACCGGATCGGGCGGAGATAGAGGTGCGCATCGGCAGGGGGCGGGGAAAGCTGGTCGGTCATGGCGGATGCTCCTAGGCGATTTGGAACCTGTCGGAAATGTCCGAAGGAGAGCTTTGCGGACATGACCCCTGATTCCGTTCGCCCTGAGCGAAGTCGAAGGGCTTGGCTGAGCCGCAGGCGAAGCACTTCGCTTCGCTCAGGGCGAACGGAAGGGAATATGTGCAAGGCGCCATGCGCTGAGCTGCTGTCCTCCGGTTCATGAACTATAGTTAATGATTTGAAACCAAACGGACATGCCCGCGCAACAGAGCGGTCATGCCGCCTTCCTAACCGGTCGCCTACGTCGATCATCCAAGGAAGGAGCCCGCATGACCCGCCACCTCAAGACCCTGTTCGCAGCGCTTTCGCTCGGTATGAGCGCCCTCGCGGCACAGGCCGCCACTGCCGAGACCGTTTATGAAAGCGCCACCTATACCGGCGTCGACACGGGCGAATATATCGTCCAGGACGGCCGCTCGATCGGCGCCGCCTTCGCGCTGGACCAGGCGACGGACATCACCGGCATTGGCGCGCAGTTCGGCGGCTTCCCCTCGGGCACCATCTTCGGCGCGATCGTGCCGCTCACCTCGCTCGATGCCTATCCGGCCGGCGACCCCGCGCATCTGGAGGATATCGCCCTCGCCTCGACCGTCTTCGCCGTGCCGACCGCCACCGCCATCGACCCGCTCCAGCCGCTGTCCGTGACGCTCGACGCCGGCACCTATGCCGTCATCTTCGGCTCCGGCCAGTTCGGCGCGTCCGGCTGGGCCGGCCTTGGCGACCAGAATGACACGATCGGTTCGCCCATCATGTTCCAGACGCTGTTCGACAATGTCTGGATGCCCCAGTCGGCCGACGGCATCCGCATCTTCGTCGAGGGCACGCCGGCCGCCGCCGCGGTTCCCGAGCCCGCCAGCTGGGCGCTGATGGTGGTCGGCTTCGGCATCGCCGGTGCCACCATGCGTCGCCGCCGCGCCTTCGCGCTCGCGGCCTGATTTCCCTGGGAGGCGGTCGGGGTTCGTCCCCGGCCGCCTTTGCTCTGCCCGGATCAGGGCTCGGTCGCGAGCAGATAGCGCTGCCGCAGCGCATCGATCGGCTTGACCTGCCCTTCATGCTCGATCTGCCAGAAGGTCCAGCCATTGCAGCTGGGCGTGCCCTGCAAAAGCGCGCCGAGCTTGTGGATCGTGCCGCGCAGCTCGCCGCATTCCAGGCTGCCATCGGCATGCACGCTCGCCGTCCAGCGTCCCTTGGGATCGCGCAGCAGCGTCCCCGGCGCGATCATCCCCGTCTCGACGAGCGTGCCGAACGCCACGCGCGGCTGGCTGCGCGGCGACTGCATGATACTGAGCGCGCTTTCGTCCAGCGGCAGCGCGGCGGCGATCCGCTCGCGCGCGACCGCGCAATAGCTGTCCTCCCGTTCGATGCCGATCCAGCGGCGGCCGAGGCGCCGCGCGACCGCGCCTGTCGTGCCGGTGCCGAAGAAAGGATCGAGCACCACATCGCCGGGATTGGTGCAGGCGAGCAGCACGCGGTAGAGCAGCGCCTCGGGCTTCTGCGTGGGATGCGCCTTGTGCCCGTCCTTCTTGAGCCGCTCCGGCCCCGCGCAGATCGGCAGCACCCAGTCCGAGCGCATCTGCAGTTCGTCATTGAGCGTCTTCATCGCGCGATAGTTGAAGGTGTATCTCGCCTTCTCGCCCTGGCTCGCCCAGATCAGCGTCTCATGCGCGTTGGTGAAGCGCGTGCCCTTGAAATTGGGCATGGGATTGGCCTTGCGCCAGACGATGTCGTTGAGGATCCAGAAGCCCTGGTCCTGCATCAGCGCGCCGACGCGGAAGATATTGTGATAGCTGCCGATCACCCAGATGGTGCCATCGGGCTTGAGGATACGCCGCGCCTGCGTCAGCCATTCGCGGCAGAAGGCGTCATAGGCGCCATAGCTGTCGAACTGGTCCCAGGCATCGTCCACGGCATCGACGCGCCCGCCCTCGGGCCGGAACAGGTCGCCGCCGAGCTGGAGATTATAAGGCGGATCGGCGAAGATCATGTCGACGCTGGCCTCCGGCAGCGTGCGCATGATGGCGATGCAGTCGCCCTGCAGCAGCGTGTCGAGCGGCAGGACGGGCGCGGGGCCCCTGGGCGCGACCTTGACCTTTGCAGGCCGTGGCGCGACCTGTTGCATGATACCCATCTCGATCTGTCCCCTCTGTTGCGGGAGAGGGTGTGAGTCCCCGCGCCTGAGCCGTCAAGCGCGGTAATCCCGGTTGACCAGCCGTTGCCGGGCCCATCGGCCGGAGAACGAAACGAGTCCCCACGAGGGATGGAGTCTCGCGATTCGCGGGAGACTCAATATCTTGTGGTGTTGCCGCCAGGACTCACGCCACAGGCCCTGTGGATATTTTTTCGATCAGGCGCCGAAATGGTCCTTTCGGCATGTCAGAGCTGCTGGACGAGCAGCCAGAGGCCGATCAGGGCGAACAGCAGCGCCGCCACGATCCGCACCGCCCTGAGCGGCACGCGCGCGATCAGCGCCTGCCCCAGGAACACCGCCGGCACATTGGCGAGCAGCATGCCGAGCGTGGTGCCCAGCGTCACCAGCTCGACCTGCTGGAAGCGCGCGCCCAACGCCACGGTGGCGATCTGCGTCTTGTCGCCCATCTCGACCAGGAAGAAGGCGACCGCCGTGGTCAGGAAAGCGCCGAACCGCGCGGGCTTGTCCTGCAGATCGTCGAGCTGGTCCGGGATCAGCGTCCAGACCGCCATGGCCAGGAAGGACAAAGCGATGATGATGCGAAACCAGCCATTCTGGAAGATGGACGCGACGCTGGCGCCAAGCAGCGCCGCGCAGAAATGATTGGCCAGCGTCGCCGCCAATATGCCGAGGATGATCGGCACCGGCTTGCGGAAGCGCGTGGCGAGCAGGATGGCGAGCAGTTGCGTCTTGTCGCCCATCTCGGCGAGGGCGACCACGGCGGTCGAAGTCAGCAAGGCGTCCATGAAGAGTCCCGAGGGCCAGGCGAAGCGCAAACCGATGACATCGCACCTCCCGCCCGGCCCGAGCGGAAGCGCCATGTCATTGGTCTCGCCTGGATATCCATCCCCCGTCGCCATGGCCTCTCGACCAAGCATGTTGACGCGCGGGCCCGCCGATGCGGCGGCTGGCTACTCCCCAAGTGACGGGCTCGCGCTAGGGCCTGGCCCGCGCCAAGTCAAGCGCGCGCCCGTGCCTCGACACCAGCGATGAAGTCCGCAAGCAGGCGGTTGAAAAAGACCGGCTGCTCCAGATTCACCGCATGGCCGCTGTGCGGGACCATGCACAGTGCCGCGCCGTCAATGGCCTGCCGCAGGAAGAGATTGACCTCCAGGCAGCCGCGATCCTCATCCCCCACCACCAAGAGGGTCGGCCGGTCGAGCCGCTTCAGCTCATCCTCGAAGTCGTAGAGCGAGGGGCGGCCGCCCTGGAAGCGGCCGAAGGTGCGCGCCATGCCTTGCGGCGAATGGGTGCACAGGTCGTCGAACCAGGCCTGATAGCCGGCGGGATCGCGCGTCCTGAAACCCGTGCGCGACGGCGAGGCAGCGATGGCAAGGGCGCCCGCCTCGCTTCCTTCGGCCTCGAACAGATCGGCCAGCCGCATCATGGCGGTGCGCTGCTGCGGGTTCGGCGCTCGGGTGGAGCCGGTGCCGCCGCCGGCCAGGCACAGCGAGCGGACAAGATCGGGACGTTCCAGACCGAGCATCAGCCCCGCATAGGCGCCCATGCTGAGGCCCACGACATGCGCCGGACCGCCGGCCACCTGCTCGATGACAGTGGCCAGATCATGCCATGCCCGCACATGACCGTAGAGTGCGTCATCCAGCGGCACATCCGATGGAGGATAGCCGCGCGCATTATAGGTTATGCAGCGATAGTGCGGCGACAGCGCGGAGACCTGCCCGCGCCACTGCCGGATGTCGGCGGCACTTTCATGCGCGAAGACGATCGCAGGCCCTTCCCCGCTGACTTCATAATAGAGCCGCACGCTGTCGTTCACGACAAAGGCCATGCCTGCCTCTCCCTCATTCCTGCCTGGGCATCGCGCCGGACGGCGTGGTGCTGCCCTCAGATGAGCGCCAGCTGCGCGACCGGCGCGAAGCTGCGCCGGTGCAGCGGAGTCGGTCCATGCTCGCGCAGGGCGGCGAGGTGCTCGGGCGTGCCATAGCCCTTGTTATGCTCCCAGCCATAGTGCGGGTGCGCCCGGGCTGCCTCGCGCATCAGCGCGTCGCGATGTTCCTTGGCGATGATCGAGGCGGCCGAGATGCAGGGCTCCAGCGCGTCGCCGCCGACGATGGGCCGCGCCGGCCAGCGCCATTCCGGGCGGCGGCCATGCGGAGTGAGATTGCCGTCGACCAGCACTTCGCGAAGGTCGCTCCCCAGCTTGAGGCAGAGCGCTTCCACCGCCAGCGTCATCGCCAGCATGGTCGCGCCGAAGATGTTGAGCCGGTCGATCTCGGCCACATCGACCACGCCGACCGCCCACTGGCAACGCCGCTTGATCGCCGCTTCCAGCTCCGCCCGTCTCGCCGGGCTGAGCTTCTTGCTGTCGTCGAGCCCCCCCGGGCGCGGCTTGCACAGCACAACCGCCGCCGCGACCACCGGCCCCGCCAGCGGCCCGCGCCCCGCCTCGTCCACGCCTGCGATCATGGCGTCACGCGCCAGGGCGGATAACGGCGGTTCTCGCCGGCTTCATAAAGGCAGACGCGATTGCCGGCCGGATCGACCAGCCAGGCTTCCCGCCAGCCCCAGCTCTGCGCGACCGGCTCGCTGTCGAACGCCAGCCCCGCCGACTGCAGCGCCGCGACGCGCGCGTCGAGATCGTCGCATTCGAAATAGACGACCGCGCTCTCGCCATGGATGGAGAGCGTCGCGCCGCCCGGCGTCTCGAAACGCGCATAGCCTTGGTCCGGGCTGTCGACGATCAGCGTCAGGCCCAGATCCTCATAGAAGTCGCGCGATGCCGCATAGTCGATCATCGGCACGCTCGCCTGGTTGAAGCGCATGGACGGGGCGAGATCGAGCCGCACCGTCCCCTGGCCGATCGGGCCATCACCGCCGCCGAGCCCCGGCGCGCCGCGCAGCGCCAGCCGCACGAACAGCCGGGCCCGGGCGATCGCATCCGGCAGGTCGAGCCCCTGCCCGAGGCCCATGGCGATGGCGCTGGCGAGCGTGCATCCCGTGCCATGGCTGCTCTGCGTGTGAATGCGCGATCCCTCCCAGCGGGCGATCTCGCCATCGGGGCCGACGAGCCGGTCCACGATGGTCTCGCCGGGCGCATGGCCGCCCTTGATGAGCAGCATCTCGCCGCGCACGGCCAACTCATGCTCGCCGCCCAGCGCCTCCAGCTCGGGCAGGTTGGGTGTGGTGACGAAGGCCCAGCCCATCAGCTCGTGCAGGCTGTCGATCGTCTCGGCATCGGCCAGCACGCCGCCGCTGCTCGCCACCATCACGGGGTCGAGCACGACCGGCGCGCCGATATGCTCCAGCCGTCCGGCCACCGCCAGCGCCGTCTCGGCCGAGCCGATCATGCCGATCTTGACCGCGTCGACGCCGATGTCGCTCACCGCGCTGTCGATCTGCGCCAGCACCATGTCGGTCGGCACCGGATGGATCGCCTGCACGCCCAGCGTGTTCTGCGCGGTGATCGCCGTGATCGCGGTCATGGCATGGCCGCCGAGCATGGTGACGGTCTTGATGTCCGCCTGGATGCCGGCGCCGCCGCCCGAATCCGATCCGGCGATGATGAGGATGCGGGGAATCGTCATGCCTCGCTTTTTGCGGCAGGCGAGCGGCGGTGTCGAGCATGCCGTCTACCAGCGCCATGGCGCGATGCGGATTCCGGCCCTGAATCGCCGTTGGGAGGGCCCACCCCCGGCCTTCGCGCAAACCCGCAAGCGGGAGGGGAGCATGGTCCGTCCGGGCCGGCGGTTAGTCACAGGCCGGATTTCAGTTCTGATTTTCCGCGCACGCCACTAAGGATGCCGGATGCGCTTCGCCCTCGATATCGAACGCTCGATCACAGGCCGCCCGTGGCGCTGGCGCGGCCCGGAGCCTGCCGGCAGCGCGGGTGATCTGGTCGACGATCTGCTGCGCGCGCGAGGCTGCCGGCAGGAGGACCTGCCGTTGGAGCGCGCCCCGACCATCCGCGCGCTGATGCCCGACCCTTCCCGGTTCCGCGACATGGACCGGGCGGCCGAGCGCCTGGCGGCTGCCGTCATCGACCGCGAATCGATCACCATCTTCGGCGACTATGATGTGGACGGGGCGACCAGCGCCGCGCTGCTCATCCGCCTGCTCCGCCAGCTCGGGATGGAGCCGGGCTCCTATATCCCCGATCGCCTCATGGAAGGCTATGGCCCCTCGGGCGAGGCGCTGGTCGCGCTGGCCCGGCAGGGCTCCAGCCTGGTCGTGACGGTCGATTGCGGCGCCCAGGCCTTCGCCGCGCTGGAAGCCGCACGCGAGGCCGGACTCGACGTGATCGTCGTCGATCATCACAAATGCGCAAGCGCCCTGCCCCCCGCCCATGCGCTGGTCAATCCCAACCGGCTCGACGAAAGCGATATCGGCGCGGCGCATGGGCATCTTGCCGCCGTCGGCGTCGCCTTCATGCTCGGCGCCGCGCTGCTGCGGGTGCTGCGCGCGCGCGGCTGGTTCTCGGATCGGCCGGAGCCTCGCCTCATCGACCTGCTCGATCTCGTCGCGCTGGGAACGGTGGCCGATGTGGCGCAGATCCGCGGGCTCAACCGCGCCTTCGTGGCGCAGGGGCTCAAGGCGATGGCCCGGCGCGGCAATATCGGCCTCAACGCGCTGCTCGCCGCCGCCCGGCTGGAGCGCGCCCCGCAATGTTCGGACCTCGGCTTCGTGCTCGGCCCGCGCATCAATGCGGGCGGGCGTGTCGGGCGCTCGGACCTGGGCGTGCGCCTGCTCACCACCGAGGACCCGATCGAGGCCGCCGACCTCGCCGGCGAGCTCAATCGCCTGAACGAGGAACGGCGCGCCATCGAGGCGGCGGTGCAGGAACAGGCCGAGGCGCTGCTTGCGCAACAGGGCGAGTCGGCCGTCGCGGTCGTCGCCGGGCCCGGCTGGCATCCCGGCGTCATCGGCATCGTCGCCGGGCGCCTCAAGGAGAAGACCGGCCGGCCCGCCATCGTCATCGCGCTCGACGAGACCGGCATCGGCAAGGGCTCGGGCCGTTCGATCGGCGGCGTGGACCTTGGCGCGGCCGTGCTCGCGGCAAAGGAGCAGGGCCTGCTCGTCGCCGGCGGCGGCCATGCCATGGCGGCCGGGCTCACCATCGCCGCCGACCGCCTTGCCGACTTCACTGCCTTCATCGACGAGCGGCTCCATGCCGACGTCACCCGCGCCGCGGCGACCCAGGCCTTGCTGGTCGATCTGCTCGTCGCGCCGGCCGGCCTGACGCCCGAGCTGGTCGGCAGCCTCGAGGGCGCCGGCCCGTTCGGCAATGGCTGGCCGGCGCCGCGCCTGGCGCTGGGACCGGTCCGCGTGATCCGCGCCGATCTGGTCGGCACGGATCATGTCCGCGCGATCGTCAGCGGCGAAGATGGCCGCTCGCTCAAGGCCATGGCCTTCCGCCAGGGGCAGACCCCGCTCGGCCAGACCCTGCTCGGCGCCGATCCCGCCCGCCGCTTCTGGCTCGCCGGCCGCGCCAGGATCGACGACTGGGGCGCCCGCCCCGCCGCCGAGCTGCATGTCGAGGACATCGCCCCGGCCTGAGCGCGGCCAGGCCCACAAGCCCCTTGACCCCGCCCCCGCCGCCCCCTAAAGGCGCCCCTCTACATAGCGGCGGCAAGGCTCCGCCCGCTTTCGTGGCCCCTTCGTCTAGCGGTCAGGACGCGGCCCTCTCACGGCTGAAACACGGGTTCGAGTCCCGTAGGGGTCACCATCAGCGGCAGTTTACTGCCGCTTTTTGCTGAATCCGGTCAAATCGGTTCAGCCGACGCGCCAAGCGTTCCTCGTCCAATTCCCTGAAACTGATTTCCAGCCTTCAGCACCCACTCTGCGGTAGCGATTCCTGGCTTTTTCTGCCCAGGACTGCACTTGTCGCAGTGGCCCTCCATCCAAATCACAACGGTTTCCAACCACGCATCACTCGGATGCAAGCGTTTAGTGCTTTCGACCCTTATTCAATTTTACCCATCGAACCTCCGATTTATATGTTCACGCTCGCGCCTATACCAGTCAGCTACGCCCAGCGACTGACAATCAGCCGATGCTCGAATCGACCTAGAACTCATTATGCAGAACGATTCCAAGCTTGCAACTGGAGTAGGCAGTGAGTTACCGGTTCCGGTCAATTTAGTGAATTTTCGTCAATTTTGTTATCCAGTTGTCAATTTCTCTATCTCTGCATCGATTTTGCTATTTATGTATCGATTCTGTTACTTTTCCTGCATGGAATGAGGGTTGCACACCAAGTACGCTACTCATCTCACGACACGTCGATTGGTACGGCTCGCCGATCAGTGCTTTCGAGGAGCAGGTTTCCTACGGGCGAGCAGCGCGCCCATGATAGAGGGCTCGTCGCTCGTGCAAGTGCCTATTTTAGGAGCGCGTTCTCATCATCCAGAATCGCCGACATAGTGGCCGTCCAAAGGGGCAAGCGACACCTCAAAAAGCTGCCATACATTCACAGGCATCGTCGGCGATCATGATCGACCGGCGTTGGGACGAAGCCGTCGTTCGCAGACCGAAGATTGGAAGTCGGCTCTTGTCTGAAGCCGACATTCAGCGCTTGATCGCTTGGGACCGATCGCGCAGGCTCGGCTGATGCGCATGAGCGACTTTGAACGATCTGTCAGCCTCGTCATCAAGGATCGCCAAGGCGCCGAGATGCGCGTGTCGGCGGTGTTCCACCAGGACGCGCACTATCTCCATCACAACCGTATCGCGCTAATCGGCACGCGCGACCAGGAGATCGAGCTCCTTCGGCTCGATACCGATGGCGAGATCGACTGGACGCTTCATACCCGGCCTGACTGGAATCTGAGCGAGGACGGCAGCTACAAGCAGAGCGAAACGGGCAAAGGCTGGGTCCGCTCGAGTGGTATGACGCAAGGGCTGACAATTGCTGACGATTCGATCCAGCCATTCGCTGATCTCCAGATCCTCGAATCGTGTGACCGGATCGAGCACGGCTACCATGGCGGAATGGGCGCCGAGTATGTGTTCCTGCAGCGTCCACACGGCTGGTATGTTCACAACAGAGCGTGGCGGACGCCCGATCCGCCCCGTAAGACCGGGGTTTGGAAAAAGGTCAAGCTGCTGGGGATCAAGTTCCGGCTGCTTCAGCTCACCTTGCACCGCGACGATGCCCGTACCGCGACCGAAGTCGAGCGGCTCGACCTGCCTGGGATCGAGATGGCGCCGATCGCAAGCGATATGGACCCGGCGGCCTTTTACGAAGGCGCCGACCGACTTTGGTTCCTAATACGGCTTCTGCTGGTGTTCCGCTTCCGCCAGTTCATCACGCCGCTTCAGGAGGTGAGGAGCGGCGCCGGCAAGCACAACGTTATTTGGCACAGCGTCAAGCTCGAGCCGCGGGAACGAGCCCGCAACCACGCCGATCCACCGTTCCTCGCCCCGAATGAGACCTATCTCGCCAAGGGGGCGACCGCGCTGTTGGCGCTAGAAGGCAAACGCGAGCTGCTCCACGCCGCAGCCTATGGTTATGCGAGTTCCTACACATCGGGCGTGATGGAAACCGGGCTGACCTTGTGTGTCGAGGGTATCGAGCGGCTGATCGAGGCATTCGAGCAATCGCGCGGGCTCACACGCGAGACGGTCGACAAGAAGCGCTGGAATAAATTGGGCAGGGCGGCGCGCAAACTGGCGACTCCGCTTGCCGAGACCCCGACCGAGCGGCAGGCGATCGAGCGCGCGCTGTCGATGGCGCCGACGATGACCCTGATTGAACGGATCACGCGGATGGTGGCTGCGATCCGCCCCGCATGGCGCACGCTCGCAAGCGAACTGCTCGAGCAAGCGCCGGCCATGATCAAGATGCGCAATGACATTGTGCACGGCAGGATGGTCGAGGATATGAATGCCCTGCGGATCGAGCTAATGCGTGCACAGGTGCTGTTCGAACGCATCTGGTTGGCCCAACTCAATTGCGGCGATCTCCGCGGATCAGGTTGGCCGCTGCTCGCGATCCGCAACCACGATGCCGACGTCAACGCTAGAGCCGAACCCGGGGGCTCCTCGTAACAAGACTGCCCCGCACCGACCCGCCCCAATCGGCCAATCCGCGACGCTGAGCTCGCGCCGACCAGCATGCCCCGCTGTAAAGGCGTCCGCTGTAGGGCGAATGCTTCAAGCATCTGAATGTATGGGATGGGGGTAAGGCCGGTCGGCTGGTTTGCGCGATCCGAATAGCGGCTTTCTGCAAAGCCGCCGCTCACATCAGCGACGCAGAAAGTCCTAAACTGGGCCGCTTTCTGACTTGTGCTTTCTGGGTGACTTCCAGGCAATGTAGACATTGAAGGTTGTACGCCACACCAGCGGAGATGCTTACGAGCTTAAGCGAGACGTCTGCGTACTTCCGCTGCTTTCCGTTTCAGCCCGATTTTCGCATCGAGCGCGATCGCTTCCTCATAGTCTGAAAGCGCGCTGGCGAGATTGCCTAGCGCTTCTTGACAGAGCCCACGCACTTTGAGCGCCACGGGTCGCTCGGTGGGATCGAACTCCGGTTTGGCGAGGATCGCATCGACGGACGCCATGATCGTGGCGCCCATCATGGGGGGAAGTGCCGCTCCGCGCAACAGATTGTGAAGGACATGCACATTGTCGCTGCGAGCCTGCGCGTCGATCCAGCGATCCCGGTCGAGAAATTGGCCGTCGATGGCATAGTCGTAGGCCTGGCCGTCGTGATAGCGAAGCCGGATTCTCCCCGCCGCTGGAAAAGCGTAGCTCTCCGCCCAGCCACTTTCCGGGAGCCAGTCGGCAATCTCGCGACCCGACGCGAGGTCGAAGATCGCTAGCAGCGATCCATCGGGACCCGGCGCATTGCAGGTCTGGCACACCGCTATGCCGCCATCATCGGCGATGCCACTATTGAGCAGGTTCGCCGTGAAGGAACGCTCCACAATGATCGTCCCATCTGAGCGATAGGCACGGAACACCCCCTTGAGGCCGTCACCGAACAGCCAGTCGTTGATCAAGAAATTGCCGTTGTCGGCCACTTGCCCGTCATTCGGCCGTTCGGCCCGGCCCTGCGCCGCCAGCCGGTCGCCCTCGAACAGATAGAAGCGCCCCGGCCCGCTGCTGCGATGTCCGCCATGCGTACCCGCGTCATTGCCGTCGCGCCAGGCGAGCAACCAGCGACCATCGGGTGAACGCCGATACTGTCCGAAGAAGTCGAGCGACGCGATCCGCACGAACCGGTCGCCAGCAGCACCGAAACTCAGCATCGGTTCGTCCATTCGGGTTGGCGCGCGTCGCGGCGCCGTCTGCGGAGAGCCGAGCAGGCGCTTGATGAAGTCGATCACGAACGTCACCTATTGTGGAAAGCAGGCGACGACACAGCGCCGGTCGCTACGCATGACACCGTCGATCCCATTGTCCAGATCCCACAGAATGACGCGGCCGGAAGCGAGCCGAGCTGTCACCTCTCGTGCGTGGAAATTGCGATTGATGCGCTTGGAGATCTGGATATGGCGCATGCTCGGCCCGCCCGCGAAGCTCGCCTGCCATCGCCGCTCAAGATCGTTGCGCTGGTCCGCGTCCGTTTCCTGCCGGTTATCGACGCTGTCAGCGTCGAGGCTATGGCAGGTCACTGCGTCGATGCGGCGGGCCGCGCCGGCAAGCCGCTTCATGAATTCGATCAGATGCTGCCGGTTGTGCGACCGGGCGCAGGCATAGGGGTCCTTGACCACCAGCTCGATGACGTGGTCGTCCGCGATCGGCGCCAGGAAAATCGAGAAATCGCGTGGCTTGTTCGGCTCGAACACATAACGGCTTGGCGTGGCCGACGGTGCCGGAGCCGATCGCTCGGGCAGTGCGATGCCGAGTGTGGGGCGCCTCGGTGGCACGGTATCGGCGACCGGTGTAGCTGTCGGTGGCGCGGAAGGCTCATCCGCCTGCTCCTCCGCATCCGGCGATGGCGGTCCGTCCGCGGCTGAGCCGGGTTCGGCCTGACCGCCCAGCACATCCTCGAACAACGTGCTGGTGTCGGCCTCGTCTTCGCCCGGGATGAGCAGCCCCCGGCTCAGTTCACGCTTGCGCGTCATCAGCGCGTCGAGCTTCAGGTCGAAGCTTGTCGGGCTGATCGCCGGGTCTGGATGCAGCGATTGGGGCAGATAGACATGGACGTCGCGCGCCTGCCCGATCCGGAATACGCGATCGGTCGCCTGATCCTCAACTGCCGGGTTCCACCAGCGCGAGAGATGAATGAGGTGATTTGCGGCGGTCAGGGTCAGCCCGACGCCGCCTGCCTTGGGAGAGAGGATCATCACGTCGAACCCGCTTGCGCGACGCTGGAACTGTTCGACAGCCGCCTGCCGCGCGTCGCCCGTCACCCCGCCATGGATGCGCAGCACGTCATGCCCCAAGCCGTAGCGACGCCGGACTTCAGCGGCGAGCAGCGCCTGCATCGCCAGACTTTCGCAGAAAATGAGCGCCTTCTCGCCCTTGGCCTTGATGGCGTCGAGCGTCTCGAAGGTCGATTGCAGCCGCGCGGATTCTTCGAAATAGCTGCCGGTCGCATCTTCGGGGGCGTAAGGGTGCAGCGATACGCCGCGTAGCATGTGCAGGATTTCCAGCATATGCCCGCGCTTGCCGGTCCCGCGGGCCGCCATCGCGCGTTGGATCACCCGTTCATAGGCGTCCGCCTGCGGGCGAGGCATCGCGAGCGGTAGCGGATGGATGTGCTTGGCCGGCAGGCCCGGCAGGCAGTCGTCCTTCATCCGCCGCAGCAGAAGTGCGGGCCGAGTGTCGCTGGCTTCGGTCAGCACCGCATTCAGCTCGCGCAGCTTGTCTTGATCGGACGCGGGGTAGCTGCTCTCGAACGCCTTGCTTGACCCGAGCAACCCGGGATGGATTACGTCGAACACCGACCATAGATCCTGAAGCCGGTTTTCGACCGGCGTTCCGGTCATCGCCAACTGGAACCGCGCGTTCAGCGTCTTGCCCGCGCGGGTCATCTGGCTGGCCGGATTCTTGAGCTTCTGCGCCTCGTCATAGATGATCGCGGCGAAGGGCTGGCGGGCAAAACTCAGATGATAGTCCCGCATCGTCTCGAAGGTGGTGAGCACGACGCCGGCCTGGCTCCACGCATCGCCGTCGATCGCCGGGCGGCCGAGCTCGATATCGCGGCCGACCTCCTCGCGCGAACGATTGAGGCCGGCGCCATAGGCGCTGACCACCGGGCCCAGCGCGCCTGGCGCCAGATGCTGTTCGATCTCGCGCTTCCAATTGGCGAGCAAGCCGGTTGGCGCAACGATCAACACGGGTTTCGGCGATGGCTGTTCTGCGCGTAGCCAGGCAAGGAACGCGAGGGCCTGGAAAGTCTTGCCCAGACCCATGTCGTCGGCGAGCAGCGCGCCCGGCATCCCGGCCCGCCAGCATGCCACCAGCCAGTTGAAGCCATCGACCTGATGCGGCTTGGGCGCGGTGACGAGCGCTTGCGGAAGTGCTGGCGGCGCGACGGCGGGCGCTGCGGGCGCCTTCGCGAGGGGCGCATAGGCGACGTCTTCGAGATTGTCGCGCACCTGCAGGAAATAGCGCTGCGTCGCGACTGGCGGCTGCCCCTCGTTCGCGGCGTCATCGTGCGCTGCCTCCACGATGGCGGCGAGATCGTTCAGCACGGTGCGCGTCTGCTCGGTTGCGGGTATCTCGGCCTCGCCGATGGTGAAGGTCGACCGCTCCTCGCGAAGCGCATTCTCGACGGCCTCGACGGCGGGCGCAATCTCCTCCGGCTTGATCTCCACCATCTGGTCGTCAGGCGGGTCGCCGATGCGCAAGCCAAACGCCTCGGGCAGCCAGCTGTTAGGCTTGGGCTTGATCCAGGGCAGCACCGGCTTTCGCCAGATATCGATGCCCGAAACGCGCTCGGAGAATTGCTGCGTCTCGACGAACAGCGTGCCGATTTCGGCGACATCGGCACCCTCAGCGCTGAGTGCTTCGGCAAGTCGACGCTGCGGGCTGCGCGCGAATTGGCGGCGCTGTTCGGCTGTTCCACCCTGGGCTTCGCGGACGACTCGAAGCGCCCGCTGCAAGACCGGATCCAGAAACAGTATCGATCCGCCATCGAGCAGATAGGCGCGCCGTGTCCCATCACCTTGGCGGAATCGACGGGCGAACAGCTGTTGTTGCACCGGAGGAAGCAGGCCATCAGCGCCCTCGTCAAGGATCGCCCCGTCCTCGGTCTCGCGCATCCGCTCCTTGCTGAAGAGGACCGGATCGAAATCGAAGCCTTGCGCCGAGGGCTTGAGATCAAGCGAGAAACCCGCAGCGTAGCTGAGCCGAAGCCGTTCGATGAAGCCGTCGGGCTTGATCAGAGAACGGTCCTCGTCCCCGATCGCCTGGCGCAGCGCCGCAAGCGCCGCCTGGCGCTCGCTTTCGCCGGTTGCGGCGTTCAACCGCTCAACCAGCTGCAATGTGGTCCAGATCGGTTCGGCGATCCGCCACTCCTTGGCTTCGAAATGTGCGCGCGCACCGCTTTGCTTGACCGCAGCAGGCAGGCCGTTCGGCCGTGTCCAGCGCGTCTCGATGCGGAAATCGTCCTGATGCGCGACCCCGATCGATTGCAGGTTGAGGGCGAGACGTGCCACCGGCGGGAGACCAAGGCTCGTGGCTTCACCTTCGGTCAGCTGGGCGACCAGACCAGGGTGGAGACACACGGCATTGTCCGAGGCTTCGGCCTGTGCCGAGCCATCGGGCGCATTGTTGCCATCGCCGATCGCCTGCAGCAACCGTGCGACCGCCGGACGCGCCGCGGTCGGGGCTTGGATTATCCAGTCGTCGACGGGGATCAGCGAGCGCGTCCCCTTGCCGAAAAACCGGCCGCCCTCGACGCGGATCAGCTCGATCCGCTCGCGCCCATCCTCATGCCGCGCTTCGAAGCGCGCGTCGGGACCACTCACCATCCCGCTCCATGCCTGGGGTGCTGCACGCCAGCGCTCTGATAGACCTGCCGCGCGAACTTCGGCTGCCAGCCATTGGGTGGATTGTGCGGAATCGCACGGAAGCCTTCCCCCGCCGCCATGGTTCGCAAAGCCGGCCCTTGATAGCGACGCTGGTAAAGACTTGGCGCCTTCTGGTCCGCTGCCCGCCAAAAACGGCAACTGCCGTTGTCGCTCCACTCGGCGATGCGAATGTCGCCGATCGAGAAGATCAATGCCGACTGAGCCGTCGTGGCACCACCGCCTTCGAGCGTCGCATAGGCGATTGCCTGGTCGTCCATGAACTTGCGCGCGAGCCGCTCCGCCTGCGCGCCGAACGCGAACCATGCGTCGGTGATGAACCCGGCGTCGAGGTAAGCCAGCCAGAAATCGGTGCGTTCCTTCCATTGGTCGCGCCGCTCGACAGTTTTCGCCACCACCGAGAAGAACTCCCGGACGGTCGCGCGTACCAGCCAGCTGCGCAACACGGCAAAGGCAGTGTCGACCTGGGCGTCCGGGAACATCGCCAGCACATCGCGCCGTAGTGCCGCCCAGCGTTGCGGCGCAAGCCGCGGATCGCCATTGCGCGCCACCAGGAGAGTGCTGACCAGCCGCTGATGCGCTTCAGTGCAGTTGCTCCGCGTCCAGGGCGCGAGCAGGGCATAGGCCAGCGCGGCGTTCAGCTCCTTCGTTGTCGGAAAACTCTCGAACAATGCGATCAGACGGCGGCCGCTCTGCTGGGCGGCTTCACCGGGGTGATCCGCCGCCGCTTCGCAAGCGGCGATCAGCGCCTCCTCGACAAAGCCGCCAGTAGCAAGATCGCCATCGAGACCCGCCTCACGAAGCAGTTGCGCCGGTCCGTCGGTACCAAGCAGAGCGCGTGACAGCCGCGACGGTCCTTCATCGGCGTCCCAGAGCGCCCATTTGTCGCCACGCGCTCGCCACGGCCAGTCGTGCCGGTTGGCGACCAGCGCGCTGGCATGCATCAGGTGATCGAAGCCGGAATGATCGAGCGGAAAATGACGGAGATAGGCGGCGATGATCGCACGATCGACACTTTTTCGTGACCGCGCGACGCTCTGGTCCAGCACCGGCGGCGCGGCTCCTTCGAGCGAATCCTCTGCCCACATTCCATCAAGAAGTCGCTTCAGATCCTTGGGCTTGAGCCGCTCGGGAGCAGCGGGATCGATCCGCGCCAGGAAGCGTGCCCATGCTTCCTTGATTCGCGCTTTGCCCGTCGGCTCAGCACCGATGCGCTGCTCGGCCCGCTCGATTTCGAAGCTGTCGCCACGTCGCGGAAGGCTTTTCGCCGCCGATGCGCGTTCGCACGCGCGCTTGAGCGCGCTCATCGCGGCTGCTCCAGGATGCGGCTCATCGCAGCGCCTTCCGCGCTGCGCGGGGTAACCATCAGGAAGCGCAGATCGATCCGGCGGTTCTGCGCCTTTATCTGGTCGGGCGTTCCCGCCGCGTCAGGCACAGGACGGCGCTCGCCATAGCCCGCGACCCCCAGGATCGGCACTGACTGATGCCCTGACCTGTTGACCAGCTGCTCAAGTTCGGGATGCGCATCGGTGAGCTGGCGAAACGTGTTGGTCGCGCGGAGTGCCGACAGGTCCATATTGTCGCGAAGCACCCCGCCGCCCGAAAGCGGGTCGCTGTCGGTATGGCCCTCGATGAAAATTGCATCGATCTTGTTCGCCGCGACCGGCTTGCCCCGGCATGGCGGTCCGCCCGGCAATCGATCAGCATAGCAAGGGAGCACTGCCGAAAGCTCGTCCGCGACAATGTCGACCGCCTGACGTCCCTCGGGCTTGAGCGCGAATTGGCCGGTGTCGAAGAGAATACTGTTGGGAAGGCTCAGCACGCCGGTCTCGGCATCGATCCGAACGGTCAGGTTGTACGGTTTCAGCCTCTTGTCGAGCCGCTCCTTGAGCGTCTCGAGGATCTCGCGGCGAGTCTGGCCGGCGCTGGTCAGCGTGTCGGTGGTTTGGCGGAATTGCAGTGCGAAATAGAGCAGCAGGATGATGAAGATGAACAACAGCCCCACCATCATGTCGGCCATCGACACGAAATAGCTCTCCTCTTCCTCTTCCGATCGGCTCCGCCGGACGCCACGGCTTTCCATCGATTACTCCTGCGCCTGCATCTTGCCGAGCAGGTCCTCGATCTGGTCGGCAAGCTCGGTCAGCGGCTCCAGCGCGGCCGAGAGCTTGTCGACGGCGCCGGCCAAGGCGTTATCGATCCGGCCGACCTGCTCGTTGAGATGCGCGGCATGGTCGCCCGACGCGCTCCTGATCTGGTCGAGCGCCGCCGCGAGCGCCGTGTCGACGGCTTCGAAGCGGTCGCGATAGCTCGTCCATGCACGATTGGCGGCTTCGCTGGTCTCACCAAGCTTTTCTGCAATGCCGGCAACGGCGCGGTGCTGCTCGCTTGCGGCATCGCTCTGCCGGGTCATAACCTCCTGAACCCTGGCGACCGCCGTGCCGATCGCCTCGGTCGCGCTGCGGATCGGCGTGGCGGCGCCTTGGAGGTCATTGGCTGCGCGGTTCAATGTGCCCGCAACCCCCTCGGCGGCGCGGCCTGCCTCGACAAGCTTGCCAGCGTGCGATTCCGAAGCTTGCGCGGACCGCTCGATTCCGACGGCGAGCGCTTCCATGCGTCCCGCCGTTGTCCGCAATGTCTCGACAAGTCCCCCGCTCGCCTCTTCGAAGCGGGCACCGAAGGAAGCGAACGCATTGGCAATCGCCTTCGCGCTTTCTTCGCTGGCTTTGGCGACAGCCGCATCGACCGCCTCGCTCATGCCGGTCGCGGCACGCCCGGTCGCGGCCTCGAGCGCATCGGCGGCGCGTCCGAGCACCTCGGCATTGCGGGTCGCAGTGGCGTCGGCGCCAGCCGTCAGCCGCCCGCCAATATCGGCGATCTCGCCGCGCATCTGATCGAAGGCGGCTTGGATGCCCGTGGTCGCGCGGCTGAACTGCTCAACCGCCTCGCTGCTGGCGGTCTGTGCGGTCTCGGTCAGCCGCGCACCGGTCGCATCGATGCGGGTGTGGAGCGCGTCGAACATCGTGGTCATCTTGTCCGAGGCCATCGCGAAATCGCGGGCGGCCTGGGCGATCTGGTCGTTCGCGGCCTGGCCCGATCCTTCGATCTGCTCATGGATCGTCGCCAGCCGCGTCGTCATGTCCGTGAGCGCGGCGCCAAGCTGCGCCATCTCAGCCCCGGCATTCCGGCTCAGAGCATCGCCCAGCTCCTTGCCGATCTGATTGAAGCTGCCGCTTTTGAAATCGTCGATGCTTGCCTGAATGCCCCCCAGCACCTGCACCATCGGCTGCATCTGGCGCTCCAGATTCTCGCCGATGGCAATCGCCAGTTCATGGCTGAAGCTCTTGAGCGCGGTCGTCTGCTCCTTGGTCTCACGCAGCTGTTCGGCCGCGATCCGCTGCGGTGGCGAAAACAGGGTGCCGCGGTCGATCGCATCGACGATGCATTCAAGCTCGCGCTGGCTGGCGGCGTGCCAGCGCCGATCGAACACGCGCAGCAGGATAGACGCCAGAACGCCAGCGATCGACGTCCAGAACTTGACCGACGTGATCGTCAGCAAGTTGATCAGTGCCGGCGTCATGTTCGCCGATCCATTGGCCGCGCTCAGCGCTGTTACTGTGGTCGTCAACGCAGCAACGATGCCGAGGAACGTGAAGGTGAGCCCGATCGCGACGAAGATGTTCGCCCACCAGGCCAGAATCCGCGTGTCGTCGCCAAGATGGAGGAAATAGCCGTCCGCTCGCACGGTCGCGCGCATCGGCACTTCGGTTTCATCGAGGATCGTCTCGCGAAACTGGCTCCATGCCAGCCGGATCTCGGCAGCGCCTCGACCGCCAGCCACCATCGCTGCATCGATCTCGTAGAACCGCTCGGCGAAGACACGCTGCGCCGTGTCGTTGTCATCCGCTCCAAGCACGGGAGCGAGTATGTCGACACGTTGCTTCAAGGCCATTTTCAACGGTCGGTGGAAGCGGATATTGTTGCGGCCAATGATCAGCGCGCAGGACAGAAGTATTACCAGCGAGATCCAAAGCGCCGCCGATGGATTCCCAAAGACGAGTACGACCAGCCCGTTGATCGGGTTGACATGCGATTCCATTGAGCCCCCAATTTTCGCTCGATGAATGACTGTGTATCGAGACTGCACCGTTCACGCACGTAGAATTCCAACGAAAATTGCAAGGCGCCAGTTGTTCTTGTCGACCGAAGCTGGAGTGCGACAACGCCAGGGCGGTTCACGGCGCTGTTATGACCGCCGCCCGCGATAGCCCCGGCTCAGGACATTGAGGGTTCAACTTTTGGTGGCCGCCTCGTTGGCGGAACTGCGACCGACAACAGGGTGCGTAGCTGTCAAGGCAGCTTGAGTGTTGCGAATGGCAGCTTCCCGCGTGAGCGGTCGTTCCCCGCACTTTATCCGATCGACGTGTCTTGCGAAGGGCTTCGGGCGCCCACGTCGAGGCATTCCAATGTCTGCTATCCCGTTTTCGTGGCTGTAGAACAGCCTTTCAGGACTGTCCGACTTTCCCGCCATCAACTATGCTTCGGAGTCATCCAATTCCCTTGCCGCCTCAGCGATCAGTTCGGCAACTCGGTTTTCCACCTCGATGCGGCGATCTTCGAGCAAAGCCGCAAGTATCTTGTCTAGCCTGCAGCCTGGCGTGAGAGCAGCGTCAGCCGATGTAGTGGCCGTGCTATGCTGCGCTCGTCTTCCCCGCGCCGGCGCTCCAACCTGAGGATAAGTCTCCTCCGGAACGACCTTGATGGATTCAAGTGTGCCATGGGTAAAGCGGGCGGCATATTCGTGCCACTCGCCCCCATCCCCTTCTGATCCGTAGAAGAGGAAGTCGCCATGAAAATCGAGATCACGCCATCGCTTGTTTATAGGTCTGCGCAATCCAGCGAAGGACCGTAAGAGGTCTGACCGCTCTTCGAGCGGCACTTCCTCCCAATCGCGGTCTTGTATCATGAGCCGACCATCGCCCCGGATCAAAAGGGTGCCGAACACACAATCGAAGTCTTTGGTCTGCATTTCACCCGTGAAGCCATCCGGCAACGGAACTTCACAGCAGATGTGATCGAACATTCCCATTGTACGTTCCTCAAACTGACCGATTCCTGTTCATCACGAGCTTCATCGGGCCAACGTCCATGACCAGCCTTCGGTCGCGAGAGCATCGCTGATCCAGGCAGCGACGAGACCCGGCCCACCACTACAGTACCATTCGATATAATCGCCTTCCTCTCTCACCCAAGCCACCAGATCGCCGGCCCGGCGGAAGGAATAGGATACGACCGCCCCATCTGGTCCATGCCATTCGATATCGGCAAGCGCCGACCAGAGATCGACACCACAAGCACCGTCCGATCGGATCCGATCACCAAGCAACCTGTCCACGGCTGCTTCGAACTGCTTGTAAGGTTGGAAAACCCGGCTGCTGGGAACGCCTTCGAAATCATCTCTACAGAAGAAGGGGAAGATGGCCTCCATTTCATGTGCTACTGGGCGGTCCGCCCGCCATTTCCCATGCGGACAAAGCGTCACTGGCTCTATCGCCGGGTCTGGCGGGCGGTAAAAGAGCTTATCGCTTATGCTACTTCGAGCACATCCTCCCAGAGACAATCACTCTGGCCCACTTCCATGTCGAGGCCGAGCATCGCATTATACCGGGCGATCAGCCTCCGGGTCTTTGACGGGGGATCATCGAAGAGGATTTGGAGAGCATCGGCGCCGGGCGCGGATCGGTCCGCGGCATCAGGCCGTCTTATCTCCATCAACTGCTGGATCATCAACTCGAAAGGCCGTTGGAACGTCACGCCCAGTTGCTGATTGGCCCAAGTGCATTGCGACAGCAGCAAGCCCAGCATTTCACGCTTGGCCTCCGCCGGTAATGCAGGCAGGTTCCTCCAGGCGCTGCGCCCCATATCGAGCAGCTTGATCCCGTCCTGCGTCAGCGCGCCCGGTGCGCCGGCGAGCTCTCCCTTCCGCCGGAACGAACCGGGCTGATCGTCCGGTTCTCCTCCGGATGCGTTCACCCGGATGCACTGTCGAACGGCGTCGAACTCATCGTCGCTGCATCCGAGCTGGCGCAGCACCCCGACCAACCGCTCTTCAAGCGCCTCCTGACGCAGATAGCGCTCGGGGCATTTCCCGCGATAGCCGCTGCAATGATAGTAGATGTATCGGCCCTTCTTGATCTCGGCGATGACGGCGCAGCCGCAATGTCCGCATTGGATCAGGCCGGTGAACGGGAATATGTGTGGTTCGGCGCGGACATTGGAGGATGCCCGGCCGTCCATGATTTCCTGCACCGCTTCCCAAAGCTCCATCGAAACCAGCGGCTCGTGAAAACCGGCATAGGTCTCGCCCCTCCAGTCGAACGATCCGGTGTAGAAGCGGTTGCGCAAGACCCGATGGACCGTTCCCTTGCAGACGGGTCCCTTGCCGCGCCTTCCCCGCAGGCCCGCCTGACGCGCCTTTATCGTCAGCGAGTTCAGGGTGAAGCGCCCGGTGGCGAACCATTCGAACAGAAGCGAGACGCGCGGACCGACCTCGGGATCGACAATCACGGCCTTCCGGCCAGCCTGATCAAGGACATTGGCATAGCCGATCGGGGCATAGGACGGCCACAGCCCTTGCCGCGCCTTCTCGACCATGCCCTTGGTGGATTCCTCGGAGAGATTGTCGATATAGCTCTTCGCCATCAGCACCTTGATGCCGTGCATGAACTTCTCCGAGGACCGACAATCGTCGGAGAGGACGAAATTCTCCTTCACGAAGTGCACCTCGATGCCGAGATCGTCGACGATCGCCCAGTCCTTGATGTTCCGGTAGAGCCGGTCGGTCTTCTCGACGAGCAGGATGCGGATGCCGGGGTTGCGACGAAGATAGCGCAGCATCTCCCCGAACGCTGTCCGCCCGGCCTTGCGGGCCGTCTCGACGTCGATATGACTGCTGGCGATGGTTAGCCCATGGAGCGCGGCATAGTCTTCCAGCAACTTGACCTGCGCCGGGATCGAATAGCCCTCCCGCTCCTGGTCCCGCGTGGACACGCGGGCGTAGAGCACCGCCTTGCGGGCACCTGACCCTTGCGATTTTGCCTTGTACTTTCCGTACCGATTTGCTGCTTTCCTTGGTCGCGCCAACGTCGTTTACTCCTTGCTGTTCTCCTCCCCAGACGGGAGGGGCGCACCCAAGAGCAGAAACGGAAACCCGACGCGAGGCTATGTCAACGCAAACGACTGGCATCGCAGGCATGGTGATGAGCCACCGCCGTAGCAGTCCCTGCGCGCATTGGGTATCGGCGGGCGCAGCGGATTCCCGCAGCGGGAACTTTGCTTGATTCCCATAATGGGAACTGATAAGGGGCGATATGAGGATCATCGCAAGGAACAAGCTGGTTGCGTTCTGGACCAGGCATCCAGAGACGAAGGCATCCTTGGAGCATTGGTATTCCATCGCTGCCGCAATGGACTGGAAGAACGGCAACGAAATCATGGCCTCGTTTCCCAAGGCCAAGGTTTTGAACGGCGAGCGTGTTCGCTTCGAGATTGCGGGCGGGGATTACCGCCTGATCGTTTCGTTCCATTACGGTCTGAAAACCGGGTGGATAAAGTTCGTCGGCACGCATGCCGAATATGACCGTGTCGACGCTTTGACGGTCGATCAATTCTGAAAGGTGCTTGAAATGGATATTCGCCCTATCAAGAACGACGAGGACCACGCCGCCGCGCTTGAGGACATGAAGGGCCTTTGGAGTGCTGCCGAAGGCACGCCCGAATATGATCGGCTCGCCGTGATGATCGCGCTCGTTCACGACTATGAGGAACGCCGTTGGCCGATCGGCAAGGATCTCGATCCGGTTCAGGCGATCGAAGCGGCCATGGAGGCTGAGGGCCGCACCAAGTCTGATCTCGCAGCTCTGATCGGCAAGAGCCGTGCAACCGAAATCCTCCGCCGCAAGCGACCTTTGACGCTGGGGATGATCCGGAAGCTCAACAAGGCCTGGCACATCCCTGCCGAGCGTCTGGTTCAGGAGTATGAACTGCGTGCCTGATACCTCCAATCCTCTCGCCAGTCGTGCCAAAGATCATCCCATGGCGCACCGCGATGAAGCTGCCGCAGATCGACCAGGCGCGTCAGCGTCGCGGTGTACGACACCATCGTGCAGGGCGGCAGGAAAGGCGAAGTCTGCTGATATTCGCGCAGGGCCGTCACTTCGTCGAAAGACAGGTAGAGGGCTTCAACGCCTTCCCGGTTGAAGCGTCCGCCCTTGGCTGCGGCTCCGGCGCCGCTCAATGGCCGGCTTGCCCATTGTGGCGTATGCGCCCGGTAGAGCGTGCTTCCCGGCGCCAAATCACAAAGGATCATCCGGCAAAGCCGGAACTGATCGATTCCAGATAGTCGATTGCATCGTCGGTGCGCCCGTCCTGCACCAACTGCAGGAGGGTTTTATGACGAAATGCCGGGATGGGCTCGTTCTTGACCATGAAGAAGGCGCGCTCGGTATCCGGTTGCACGGCAGCGGCAGCCGACAGCACACGCATGAGGTCGCGTAGCGCGACCTGGAGGCGTGGCGATTCGGGGTGTGTCCGCAAGGTGTTGCGATGCACGCCCGCAAGTGCCGCGAGATCCTGGAATTGCAGGCCGAGGGCATTGGCGATGTTCGTGGCGGAGAACCGCGAGGTTCCGGGCTCACGAGCCGACGCGAGCACATCCGCAAAGGCAGTGGCCGCCATACGATGATCCTTCCTCATTCAAATTACATGCACTATCTACGCACAGTTGGCGCACATTTCAAGAACTCAAAGCAGGCGCGATCCCTCGGTCGATATGCTGAGGCTCGTCAGCATCATCGGTCGCGACGATGTCGGCCCGCACTTTGGAGAGAGGTGCGCCGCGAGCCGCCAAGGTGAGGCCGGTCTGCGGACCAAGGCACGGGCATTTCGGTGGACGATGCAGATAGTCGCGAGGATACTGCAGGCATTCACCATCATCAGACAAAACTGCACAGAATGTGCAAAAGTAACAAAATTGACCTCTAAGTCACTTTGTTGATCTGTAGCGGCACCTCACTGCCTGCTCGACTTGCGCACCCTGGAGACATCAATCATAGTCTCATGCAGGTCGAATCTGAACCTCGGCATGTCGTCAGTCGCTGGACGCGCATGTTGAACCAGACCCGATCGAACAGATACATATCCGAAGATCGGACAGGTGAAATTGAACCTGGGTCCGGAAGCGCTACACGCTCGCACGCGAGTGATGAACCCTTCATGCCCGGCGCCACGAAAGTATCCTGAAATTTCTTCGAGTATATGCCGGTCAAACTAAGCTGCGTTCATGAACGTGGCTCGATAACGTTCAACAATTTTGCGGGATTTAACAGATGGAACTATGAAAAAGTTCGAAACGTAAGCAAAAGGGATCACCAACAAATCAATCCATCATCGATTCACAGCGCCTGGACTTGGGCATTGGCTCGGCCGCAGCGGGCGGCCAAGCAAACCCCCGCTCACTCCGCCGCGGCCGCATCCCGATAGGCCTGCCCGTACGGCTTGACGGCGATCCAGACCAGCGCCAGCGAGATCGGCCCGGCGATCGCCGCGACAGTTACCATGGCGTAGCGCAGGTCCGTCTCGGCCTGGAAGACATAGTCGGTGAGCAGCGCGACCACGGTCGGCCCCAGGCCCTGCCCCAGCACGCTCAAGGTGAAGAGGTAGAGCGCGTTGACCTGGGCGCGCAGTTCGTTGGGCGTCACCACCTGCATCGCCGCCAGCAGCGAGGGCGCGCTGGCGATGACGAGGAAGGTGCTGGCGAGGCTCGCGGCCAGCGCCAGCGGGAAATTGGGCATGAGCGGGCTGATGATGCCGAGCGGGATCGCGCCGATATGGGCCCACAGCACGATGCGCATATTGGCATCGGCATGGCCGCGCCTGGCCAGCCACTCGGAGAGCATGGCGCCCGCCAGCAGCCCGACCGGCGCCAGGATCATGTTGGCAACGCCCATGATCGGCGCGAAATCCGCCGGCCCCCAGCCATAGGTGCGCTCGTAGAAGGCCGGCCGCCATGAGCCCACGCCCACCATCTCGATATTGTTCACCGCCGCGGCGAGCAGGATGGGAATGAGCACCGCGCCGGCACGGCTGCGGAAGAGAAAGGCGAAGACATCGCGCAGCGGCACCGACCCCTGAACCTTGCGGCCGTGGCGCGCCGGCTCCTTGACCGTGGTCACGAAAACCAGCGCGAAGATCAGGCCCGGCGCGCCGAAGATGAGGAACACCAGATGCCAATCGCGCACGGGGCCGAGCAGCGGCAGGTTCACCGTGCCGAGCGAAGCGAAATAGCCGATCAGCAGGCCGCCGACGATCAATGCCAGCGCCTCGCCGAAGCGGATGCTGAAATTATAGGCGGCGTAGGCGCGCGGCAGCTTGTCGCGCGGGAAGAGGTCCGAGATCAGCGAGACCGAGCTCGGTCCCTTCACGGACTCGCCCCCGCCCACGATGGAGCGCGCCACGAACAATTGCCAGAAATTGCCGGCGAGCGCGCAGACGGCGGTGCCGAAGCTCCAGGCCGCCAGCGCGCCGGGGAGGATATATTTGCGCGTGCCGACATCGGCCAGCCGCGCCATGGGCAGGCCGATGAGGAAATAGGCGCCCGAATAGGCCGCGCCCATCAGCAGGCTCATCTGCGTATCGGTGAAGGCAAGGTCGCGCTTGATGGAGTTGACGAGCAGATAGAAGATCGCCCGATCCATCTGGCCGAACACCGTCACCACGCCGATCATCGACAAGGTGAACCAGGCCGTCCGCGACGAGGCCCAGGCGGGTTCGGGCGTCGTCCGCCCGGCCGGGGCCGCTTCCGGTGCCGGCCCGGCGCTCTCAGCGGGGTGATCGAGTGCGCGCATCGGCCCATCCTTCATCCGGCCGAGCCCTGCCCTCAATCATGCACCATCGCCTCGAACTGCGCGGGATCGAACCGGTCGGCGAAGCGCGGATCGAGCACGATCGGCGGCGGCGGATAGGCCATGACGGTCGTGCGGCGCATGTCACGGCGATGGTTGACGTCGTCATAGTCGCCGCCGCGGTGCATGGTGCAGAAATTGTCCCAGATGACCAGGTCGCCCGGCTTCCACTTGTGGTAGAAGACGAATTGCGGCTGGGTGGCGAATGCGATCAGCTCCTGGATGAGCGCCTTCCCCTCCTCCCTCTCCATGCCGACGATGCGCAGCATGTGCGAAGCGATATAGAGGCTCTTGCGACCCGAGCCGGGATGGACGTGCACCAGCTTGTGGCGGGCGATCATGCCCTTCTCCACCTCCTCCTCGGTGATCGGGAAGCCGGCGAGCATGCGCGAATAATTATAGCTGTGCTCGGCCTCCAGATCCTCGATCCTGTCCTTCATTGGCTGAGGCAGTGCGTCATAGGCGCCGCGCATGTCGGCAAAGCCGGTTTCGCCGCCTTCCTCGGGCACTTCATGCGCGAGCAGCAGCGAATAGGTGGTGCGTTCCTTCGTGAAGCTCGAATCGGTGTGCCACAGCCGGTCGCCCGCGCGGCGCTTGCGGGCCAGTTCGTCGGTGCTGATGGTGCCTTCCGAGGTCAGATTGCCCGCCTCGAACAGATGCGGATAGCGGAAGCGCGAAGGCCGCGTGCCGGTCCCGGCGATGGTCCAGAGATTGCCGAACATGCGGCTGAACCAGATATGCGCCTCGTCGGTGAGATGGGAGTCCGGATAGACGCACACGCCATAGGTCGCGATCGCCGAGACGACATCGGCTTCCTGTGCGGGCGTGAGCGGCCGGTTGAGATCGATGCCCGTGATCTCCGCACCGAAGCCGGGCATGATCTCCTTGATGTGCAGCGACGACATATGCCTCTCCTCAATATTTGAAGGTCGCCGTGAGGCCGACCGTGCGCGGACGCAACGCTGTCCCGTAGATCAGCGGAAAATAGGAACCATAGGTCGAGCAGCCATTGGTATCGCGGCATGACGTGCGCCCGACGAGATCATTCTGGCGCAGCGTCCTGTTGGCGAAAAGATTGTCCGCGAACAGCGAGATGTCCCAATGCTCGTTGCTGACGCCGATGCGGGCCATCACATTGGCAATGGCGGGCACGGTGAAGCTGTCCGGCGAGTAGCTGAGCACGCCCGGCCCGAGCGTATTCTTGTAGGAGCCGGTATATTGGTACGACCCCAGCAGATAGGTCCGCCAGTCGCCGCCGACCGCGAACTCGTAGCGCGCGCCGATCGAGCCGGTCCAGGCCGGCACTTCCATGAGCTTCATGCCCTTGCCGACCAGCAGTTGCCGCTCGCCCTGCGCATTGGGCTCGGTGAGCACGTCCTGCGTGAAATGCGCGTCGGTATAGCCGAGCGCGAAGTCGAGCGAGAGGCCGGAGAGGAGATGGAGCGTGCCCTGGAGATCGAAGCCCTGGCTCACTGCCTCGCCGATGTTGGTGGTGAACTGGAAGGCACAGGTCGGCAGCCTGTAAGGCGTCTGAGGCTTGCTCCACTTGATGTAGAAGACGCTGCCCGAGAGCTGCAGCCGGCGATCGAACAGGCGGACCTTGGCGCCCGCCTCATAGTTCCACACCGTGTCCGATCCGTAGGTGATCGGCGTATTGGTGATGCCGAGCGCGGCGAGATCGTTGGCGCACACGGTCGGGCTCGCCTGGCCCTGGACGCCGCCGATGCGATAGCCCTTGGCAGCGGTCACGTAGAAGAGATCGTCCGGCGTCGCCTGCCAGGCGAGGCTGACCTTGGGCGTGAACGGTTTTTCGACCGATCCGCCGCTGACCAGCTGGCCGACGCCGAAAGGCACATTGTAGAGCAGGCCCCACTGGCGCTGCTCATATTCGATCTTCTCGCGCGAATAGCGCGCGCCGAGCGTCAGCTTGAGCGTGTCGGTGATCGCATAATTGGCCTCACCATAGATCGCCGTCGAGGTCTCCTCCAGGGTCTGGTAGACTTCCTGCTGGATGAGCGAGGCGATGTCCTCGGCCGTGTGGATCGGGAAGAAGGTCTGCCCGATGCCGAAGGTGGCGAGACGCGCGGCCGAGCGATCATTGGTGTTGATGCTGTCCGAGCGGGTCTTGGCGTTCGACCAGTAGCCGCCGATCACGAAGCTGATGCCGTTGTCGTCCTGGGGATAGGTGATGCGGATTTCCTGCGACTTGGCCTTGCGGCTCGCATCGAAGTCGAACAGGCTGATGATCGGCCCCGCCGCATCGAAGATGAAGGGCGAGTTGACCACCGGCGCATAGCCAGCGGTCGAGGTCGCGTTGACGCCCGAGATGAGCGAGGATGTGAAGGTGCCCCGCCCGGTGTCGCGCAGATAGCTCGTCACCGACTTGATCTGGAACGGGCCTGCCTCCAGGTCGATGGAGATGGTGCCGAGATACATCTTGTTGGTGCGGCCATTGGGATCGGGGACCACCGCACCGGTATAATCGTCGGCCACATTGGTGACGTCGAGCGAATCATAGGGCCCGAGATCGAGGCCCGGATAATCATGCGCCGCATGGATCCAGACGCGCCGCCCCTCGCTGCCGGGCACGTCGGTGACGACGCCGCTCGTGGTGGGCGGGACATAGCCCGGCGGCAGCAGACCGCCGGTCGCGCCGGAGGTCCAGCGGCCGCCGACCGGCGAACCCCGGCCGAACGCGGCGGTGGGGCTGCCCTCCGGTGCCGGATCGAGATAGGTGCCGTAGGCCGGCGTGGTGTATCCGGGAATGCTGCGATAGATTATATCGAACACATTCTTCTTGTCATAGGCATAGAGGAACATCGGCGTGATGCGCAGCCCATCGGTCGGCTCAATGGCCAGCGTCGCGCGCAGCAGGCGCTGCTCGCGCCAATTGTCGTCCTTGCTGACCGGATTGGCGGTATCGCGCCGGTCCACATAGTTGATGTAGCCGGCCTGGCGGCGCTGCAGCCCCGCGATGCGCAGGCCGATCTTGTCGGTCATCAGCGGCACGCCGACGGCAAGACCGATCTCATAGCCGAGATCGCCATGCTCCACCTGGTTGATCTCCGCCCGGCCCGAAACGGAACTGTCGGTCAGGCTCGGCTGGACACTGATGAAGCGCACCGTGCCGCCTTGCGAAGAGCCGCCATAGAGCGTGCCTTGCGGCCCCTTGAGCACCTCGACGCGCTCGATGTCGAACAGCGGCGGGATGAAGGCGCCGCCGCCCGAGGCCGATCCGCCGAGCGTGCGCGCCTGCAACGCCACGTCATCCACATAGACGCCGGTGGTCGCGGTGCCGACTTCCGAACGGACACCGCGGATCGAGATGTTGGAGGCGATCGCGGTCATATCGTCGATGCGGAGCGCCGGCACGATGCGGGAAATGTCGCTGGCATTCTTGATGCCCTGCTGGTCGAGGGCTTCCTGCGTCTTGGCGGTGATGCTCATCGGCACGCGGCTGATCGCCATGTCGCCCTGCCGGGTCGCCGTCACGATGATCTCCTGGTCATCCTGCCCGCCATCCACCGCTCCGGCAGTCTCCTGCGCCTGCGCCGGCGCCAGACTCAGCGCCAGTGCGGTCGTACCCAGCAACGGACGCATCATTCGCAACATCGCGACAGCCATCATGTCCTCCCCATCCATTCCCGTCCGCCAACCGCCCCGCCTATCCTGGCGGGCACGACTGCACGTCCCATGTTCGAGGGATGGAGCCCAAGCGCCATGCCCTCGGGCCGCGCAAAGGCAGGGCGAGGGGCACAAGAACCACTTACGACGCGTCGCAAATGTCCGGGCGCTCCAGTGGCCAGACAGGCTCTTCCCGAAGCGGTCCGCCGCGGATGGCGGAGGCATTCGGCGCCGTCCGGCTGCTCTCCTCTACATGGCCTGTTTCTTTTCTAGAGGACAAAAGAAACTGCAGAGGACAGGAAGTCCATTGCAAAATCACACGACTGGCATACTGAAACGGAATGCCCTTCGACAATCGCCTCAGAGACGCCTTCCTCGCCATCGCCACCCATGGCAGCATCGGCCGCGCGGCCGAGGCGCTGAACCTCTCCCAGCCCACGCTCAGCCGCATGATCAAGCGGCTGGAACAGCGGCTGGGCGTGCCGCTGTTCGACCGCTTCGCCAGCGGCGTGACGCTCAATGTCTATGGCGAGGCGCTGTTGCCTTTCGCCAGCCGGATGGACATCGAATCCAGCCACGCGCTGGACGAGATCGAACGGCTGCGCACCGGCTCGCTGGGCGTATTGCGCATCGGCACGGCAGTGAGCGTGGGCATCCATCTGCTGCCGCCGATCTTCCATCGCATGGTCCGGGAGAATCCCAATCTGCGCATCGAGGTGCTGGAAGGCGTCCAGGACACGCTGGAGCCGGCGCTGCTCAACCGTCAAGTTGACATTATCATCGCCACCGAGCTGCCGGACAGCGAGGACATGACCAGGCTCGACATCACTTTCACCGATTATGGCGCGGTGATCGCCAGCCCGGACCATCCGCTGCGGCAGCGCGGCGCATTGACCATCTCGGATCTCCATGACGCATCCTGGGTGCTGCCGCCGCGCGGCTCCCAGCCGCGCCGGGGCTTCGAGCGGGTCATCAGTGGACTGGGCGGCCAGCCTCCGCCGATCGTGGTGGAGACCTGGTCGGCCTCGATGATGAAGGCGCTGGTGGCGGATTCAGGCTTCCTGAGCTGGCTGCCGCAGCCGCTCTACGCGGTGGAGGAGAAGGCCGGCCTCATCGCCGAGCTGGACGTGGCCGGCATGAGGACACCGCGCCGCATGTACATGTATCGCCGCAGCCGGGGTCTGGTGCCGCCGGTCGCCCGCCGCTTCCTGGAACTCGCCCGCACCATGGCCGGCTAGGGCCGTTCTTCCTTCCGGCTGTTGGCCGAAGAAGGACAGCCCTTCGACAAGCTCAGGGCGAACGGGAAGAGATGGCTTTGACGCCTTTCCGTGAAATCCCGGCTTGCGCGGAGAGGCCATGTGCTTCTACCTCGACGGAACGGCCTTAATGCGCCGTCCCGCCATCACCGCGCCCGGACCATCACTCCGCCGCCGCCATGCCGCGCGCCCGCCAGGCCGCTTCGATATCCAGCCCATAGAGGCGCGCGGCGTTGCCGGAGGTCAGCTTGCGGATCGTCTCCGGCGGCAGATGGCCCATCTGCCGCTGGATGGCGGCGTGGGAATTGGGCCAGATGCTGTCGGGATGCGGATAGTCCGAGGCCCACAGCAGATTGTCGGGCCCATAGAAATCCAGCAGCGCCATGGCCGTCGGGCTTTCCTGGAAGGTCGCGTAGATCTGCCGCTTGAACAGCTCGGAGGGCTTGGTCTTGATCTCGATGCCGCCGCGTGTCTCCCAATATTCCTTGCCTTCCCATACCCGCCAGTGGCGATAGTCCAGCTCCTCGACCAGCCAGGGCAGCCAGCCCACGCCGGACTCGGCGATGACGATGCGCAGCCTGGGATGACGCTCCAATATGCCCCAGGCGAACAGGTCCACGAACGGATCGATGAACTGCGAGACGAAGGACTTGGCATGGATGAGGTGCCCCGCCACCTTGCCCGCCGCCGGATTGGGCCCGCGCCCGCTCAGGAAGACGACGACATGGAAGGAGAGGATCATGCCCGTCTCCTCCAGCGCGCTCCAGAACGGCTCCCAGCGCTCGTCATGCAGGCCGGGCTTGGCCACCGCGATCTGCAGATTGGCCTGCTTGAACACGCCCTTGGCGGCCAGGCGGCGCACTTCCTCGGTCGCGGATTCGGGATATTCGGGCAGCATCGGCACGCCGATCAGCCGATCCGGCGCGACCGCGCAATAATCCGCCAGCCAGTCATTATAGGCCCGGTAGCAGGCGTCGCGCAGTTCCTGGTCCTCGAGATTGATCGAGGTGACGGGACCGAAGATCACATGGGCGAAGACCCCGTCGCGATCCATGTCGGCGAGGCGCAGCTCCGGCACGGCGGGGCGGCGCTCGGAGATATCGGTGATGCCGCCGCGATCGAAGGCGGTGAAGATCGGCTTGGGCCCTGAGGGCCCGGTGGGCCGGCCCGACCAGCTGCCCCACACCTCGCCTTCGCACACCCAGACCGGCTTGCCGTCACGCTCCTCGATATGAGGCGCGCGGTCGCGCAGATGGGCGGGCAGCCGGGTCGTCCAGAGATCCTCCGGCAGCATGTTGAGATCGAGATGATCGTCGCAGGAAATCAACGGATAGTTCATGCTTTCCTCTCCTTCTCCCTCCGCATGCGCCGGCGCGAGCCGGCTTTCATGCGGCGTCGGTTTCTCCTCCGGCTGCCGCGTCCGCGTCCGCCTGGGCCCGCAACATGCGGCGGATGATCATCCGGGCACGCGCCCCGCCGGAATCGATGTTGAAGCTCAGCAGCTTGAGGTCCGGATTGCGCGCGATGGAGCGCTGCTGCGCCTCCAGCACCTCGACATCCTCGCCGAACACCACGCGCTGCACCTCCTTGGTGCGCTGCGTGCGCGCCTCGTCCTCGATATCGACGTTACGCGCGGCGCCCCAATAATAATAGGTGCTCGTCTCCGTCTCCGGGCTCATCGCATCGACGACGAAGCTGCGCACCGGATGGTCGGCCAGCGTCGCACCTTCCTCGACCGGCGCCACGCCCACGTCGATCACCACGCTGGAGGGCGGCAGGAAATAGCAGATCTGCCAGCGATCGACATTGCCTGTGCGGCCTGCCTGACGATAGGCCGGCGGCGCCGGGACATTGGCCATCCACCGCTCGACGATCACCTTGTCGCCCTCGACCCGCGTCTCGATCGGCACGTCCATCAGCTCGCGCTGGCCGATGGTGGTCGCATGGACATAGGTCTCGTGCGTCAGGTCCATCAGATTGTCGACGAGCAGCTGATAATTGCACTGCACATGATAGGTGTCGCCGTCGAACACCCAGCCCTTGTGCTCGCACATCCAATAGTCGGGCAGCAGCGCCGGATCGGCCCTGTCCGCCTCGCCGATCCACACCCAGACGAAGCCGTAGCGCTCGACCGCCGGATATTTGCGGGCGCAAAGTCCAGGATTCACTCGGTCCGAGCGCAACGGCATCTCCGCCGCGCGGCCATCGGCATCCAGCAGCAGGCCGTGATAGCGGCAGCGAATATGGTCGCCCTCCTTGATGCCCATGGAGAGCGGCAGCAGCCGGTGCGGGCAAGCGTCGCGCATCGCCGCGATGCCGCCGTCCCGCTTGCGGTAGACCAGGATCGGCTCGCCGCACACCGTCCGGCTGTAGGGCTCCGGGCCGATGTCGCGCGCCCAGCCGATCACATACCATTGGTTGCGCACGAAGGGGCTGGCGGCGCGCGCGGCACCCTTGGCGGAGGCAGCGGACGGCGCGTTCATGCCGCCTCTCCCGCCTCGGCCCAGACGGCGAAGGCCGTGCCCACGCCCGTGCCGGCCGGCGTGCGGTGCGCCGGATAATATTCCACCCATTTGAGCGGCAGATGATCGACCGCGCCGGCCGTCAGCACCCAGTTCAATATCTCGGACGAGCCGGACATGAGCGCCCCGCCCGGCAGATCGCGCAGCAGGTCGGCCTTGTCCGGCGCGAAGCCTTCGATCACCCGCCGGTCCAGCCCCTCGTCCACGATGAAATGGCTGAGGCCGCCGGACGCGACCACCGCCACGCGCAGGTCCTGCCCGCTTGCCTCTATCGCGCCGCGCAGCGCCCGGCCCATGTCGTGGCAGCGCCGGGCGGTTGGCACGTTGGGCGGATAATAGGTGTTGAGCAGCAACGGGATGACGGGCACGAGCGCCTCGCCCATCAGCCGCCGGATGACGAAGCCGAAGGCATGGCCGAAACCGGCGCGGTGCGGATCCTCCACGCGCGCGGCGGTGGAGACGTCGATGCCGCGCTCCATCATCCCGGCGATGATCTCCAGCGCGAAATCGGGCGCGCCGGGGAAGCTGTGGACCGCGTCCATCGCATAGCCCCGGCCCATGCGCCGCGCCCAGTCCGGATATGTCTCGGCGCCCCAGCGATCGTGCGTGACGACCTCCTCGCCATAGAAGATGGAGAGGACCGGCATATTCTCCGGGCCGAACAGTTCGGACTGGTCGTCCCCCACGATGACGATGACATCGGGCGCGGCGCGGGCGATTTCCGCCTTCAGCCGGTCCAGCGCGGCCTGGCATCGCTCGGCGAGCGCGGCCAATGCCTCGGGCGTCACCCGGTCGGCATAGACCGGCCCGACCTTCTCCAGCAACGCGTCATAGCTGATCCACGTGCCGTCCGACTGGTTGAGATTCTGGTTCTTGAGGTCATCGGCGGCGCGATGCACCCATTCATCGCTGCCCAGCGTCAGCATCGGCGTGTGCGAGGTTCCTACTCCCATGATGATCTGCGCCATCCGGTGCGTTCCCGATCGTTCGATTACTGGCTTTCCTGCGGGCGACCGACATGGACGGGACAGCCCGGATCGCGCGGAAAACCGCGTCCGGATCGACCGGCAATGCCGGCTTGCCCGGGCGGATCGCAAGGCGAAAACTGGGCAGGGCGGCCGGGACTGTCTATTACAAAATCGCACTCCCCCCATACGGAAACCGCATAATGCGGTCGTGCGGCGACGCTGTGACCCTATGTCATCTGCGTGGGCGCTCGGACGGTTGACAAAATCCTCGGTATCGACATTGTTGCAATTGTCATCTCAATCAGAACGAGTCCCGAGGGGAGAATATGCCGAAGCTCCTGCACATCCAGTCGAGCCCCAATCTGGAAGGCTCGATCACCCGGACGCTGAGCAACGAGTTCGTCGCGGCATGGCGCGCCAGCCATGCCGGCACGGAAGTGGAGCTTCTCGATCTCGCGCTCGATCCGCTGCCGCACTGGGATGCCGACGCGATCGCCGGCTTCCTCGCCCAGGACGGCACGCGCACCCCGGCCCAGCAGCAGGCCGTCGACCTTTCCGAGCGCCTCATCCGGCAGATCGAGGCGGCGGACATCCTCGTCATCGCCTGCCCCATGTATAATATGTCCATGCCGACCCAGCTCAAGGGCTGGATCGACTATATCTCGCGCCCCGGCCGCACCTTCCGGTTCATCGACCGGACGCGCGCGGAGGGGCTGATCGCGGGCAAGAAAGCCTTCGTCATCCTCTCGCGCGGCGGCGACTACAGCGTGCCGCCGGCCACCACCTTCGATTTCCAGGAGCCAATGCTGCGCGCCGCGCTCGCGCTCGTCGGCATCACGGACGTCAGCTTCATCCGCGCCGAGGGCCAGCGGCTCCAGGAAGCGCCGAGCTACATCCAGACCGCGCGCGAGACGATCGGCGCGCTCACCGGCGAAGGAGCGGCCCAGTGAGCGGCGCTGCCGAGCGCGTCCGCGCCATGCCCCAGTCCCCGGCGAACGAACAGCCGGCGGCCGGGACCAGCCTCACCGACCGCATCCGCGCGGTCCTGCCCCTGATCGAGGCGGCGGTGCCGCGCACCACGGCCGAGCGGCGCGTCTCGGACGAGGTGATCGAGGCGTTGCGGCAGGCCGGCATGTGGCGCGTCTATGTGCCCAGGGAATATGGCGGCGCCGAGGAAAGCGTGCTGGAGGTCGTGCGCGCCATCCGCATGGTGGCCCGCATCTGCCCGTCCACCGCCTGGGTGATCGGCGTGCTGAGCGCCCATCCCTTCATCACCAGCCTCTATTCGCGCCGCATGCAGGACGAGTTCTGGGCGGACGGACCGGACACGCTCGCTTCCACCGCCGGTCTGCCGATCAACCGTGCGCGCATCGTCGAGGGCGGCATCCGGGTGAGTGGGCGCTTCCCCTTCTCAAGCGGCAGCGTCAATGCGAGCTGGGCGATGGTGGGCGTGAGCGTGCCGGACGTCACCGCGACCAACAGCGAACGCTCGCGCACCGGCTATTTCTGCATGGTGCCGCGCAGCGATTATGAGATCGACGACGACTGGCATGTCATGGGCCTGGGCGGCACGGCGAGCCGCACGCTGGTGTTCGACGATGTGTTCATCCCCGACTACCGCATGGAGGTGAGCGCCTCGCTCACCGGCCGCTGGAGCCGCGGCGAGGGCCTGCACAGGGGCTGGCTCTGGAATGCGGGTTACGGCGCCACCATCGGCACGGCGCTGACGCCCGTCTCGCTCGGCATCGCGGACCGGATGCTGGAAATGATCACCGGCAAGGTGCGCGGCCGCACAGTGCCCGGCACGCGCATTCCGACCAATTCGGTGCCCAACTCCATGCGGCTGGCCGAATCCGTGCATGAGCTGCGCGCCATCTCGCTCTTCTGGGAGGATTCGGTCCGCCGCATCGAGGAGAAGGCGCGGGCCGGCGAGATCCCCGACGAGGACGACCGCGCCGACAGCACTTCCGCCGCCATCTACACGCAGGAAGTCTGCACGCGTCTGGTCGACCGGCTGTTCGCGGTGGCGGGCGGCTCATCGATCCGGCTAGACAGCCCCATCCAGGCCTTCTGGCGCGATGCCCATGCGGCCCGCAGCCATATCGCCGCCGAATGGGACGCGGCGGCGCAGGGCTTCGGCCGCCACCTGCTGCAACTGCCGCCGATGGCGCGCTGGGGCGGCGCGAACGGCTGATCCGATAAGTGAAGCGGTCGCGGTGGAGATTGCCGATACTGATGGCTGTTTCATATGCTCGCGCGGCTTGTCTCCCTATCCGTGACCGCCCTGCTCCCCTCCCTTTCAGGAAGGCTAGGAGCTGGCCGTACCCGCGGCAGTCTCCAGCCACTTCAGCCGCTGCACTTCGGCAAGGAAGGGCTTGCGGCTCCTGAGCACGAAATAGAAGCTCACTGGCGAGGAGAAGGCGAGCAGGCAGAAGATGCTCCACCGCACCATCATCGGATCGCGGAAGACATGGTCGGTGAGCAGCGCGACGATAATCGGGCTGAGCGCGATGCCGACGACATTGAGCAGGAAGAGATAGAGCGCCGTGATCTTGCCGCGCAGCTCGGCGGGCGTGACCGTCTGCATCTGGACGTTCTGGATCGGGCCGGACATGCCGAGCGCGACCAGGCCGACGCCGTTCAGCGCCAGCGCCAGCCAGGGCGAAGGCATGAGCGCGGCGAAGATGGTGAACAGCGAGAGCGCCTTACCGATGGCAAGGACGAGGACTGGCGAATCCTCGCGGCCCCGCCGCGTGAACCGCTCGGCGAGCAAAACGCCGATCACCATGCCGAGTGGCACCAGGCAGAGCGACAGGACGCTCTGGTAGATGGCCAGCTTCGCGGGCGCCCAACCATAGGTGCGAGCATAGAAGATCGGCATCCAGCTCGTCGCACCGAAGTTCAGCGCGCCCACCAGCAAGGTGAGGAAGATCGGCGCGAACACCTGCCGATGCCTGGCCATGTAGCGCAGCGCGACAGCATAGTCGCTGAGCCAGACCAGCGGGCCATTGCCGGCCTTCCGGTCGATCGGCGTCTCGATCTGGTTGGGGATGATGCGCCGCGCCGGCTCGCGCATCGTGATCAGCATCAAGGTCGCGATGAAGAAGCCGGGCAGGCCGGTGATGATGAAGATCACATGCCAGCCGGCCATGTGACCATAAGGCAGCGGGATGGGATCCATGCCGATCACCAGCGCCATCAGGAAACCGCTCAGCAGCATGGCGAGCGCCGGCCCGGACACCTGGCCGATATGATAGAGGGCGATGGCACGCGGCAGGCGCTCGCGCCTGAACAGGTCGGCGAGGATGGAATAGGCGGTCGGTCCGCTCACGGACTCACCGCCGCCCACGATGAAGCGCGCCACGAACAGCTGGAAGAAATTCTGCGCGAAGCCGCACAGCACGGCCCCGACCGTCCAGGTGATCATGCCGAGCGCGAGGATCCTCTTGCGGCTGTAGCGATCGACGAAGCGCGCCACGGGAATGCCGACCATCGTGTAGAACAGCGCGAAGGACACACCGATCAGCAGCGAAAGCGACGTGTCGGTGATGCCGAAGTCCCGCTGGATATAGGGCGCCAGATAGGGGACGATGGCCACGTCCAGCTGCGCGCAGGCGGACGTGAGGATGAGCAGGAAGAGGCCGTAATTGGCACTGCGGGCATTGATGGTGTCAGGCTTCGCGGCGGACGGAGGCACGGCGCGCGGTTCCGTGGGGACATCCGTCAATGGGACTGCCGCATCCATGTTCGCCATTCTTCCGACCTCTCCTAGCCGGGCCCGGCACACCCTGAGGGGTGCGCTCCGCCATCGCCGATCGACAAGCGATCGGGAGCCGGGCCTGCCCTTTTGGACATGGCCCGCGCATCAGAAATGTTGACGTAGTCCTCTGACGGGTCGGTTGTCCAGCATGATCTAGGGAGATATCGTCAACATGCAGCATGTCGGAACGTGACGGGCCGGGCGGCCCGGATCAGGCGAACATGTCATTTGCAGATTCAGGGCCCCTTCCGAAGGGGAGAGGCGTTTTAGGTCTACCCTCATCCAGCCACAACCGCTCGGAATCAGGCGTCTATCGCGCCCGTCTCGCGCAGGCGGGAATTTTCGAGGATGGCCTCGGCCAGCAGCTGCTTGAGGCGCGCATTCTCCTCGCGCAGCAGCCGCAGCTCCGCCGCCATGTTGCTTGCCGCAGGCAGGGTTTCGCCCCGCTCGCTCGGCGCGGCACCCCGCCCTTTTCCGGGCCGGTCCACCTCGGCCGGATGCTTGTCGCTGCGCACGCTTTCCTCGGCATTGAGCATGGCGTCGGCATTGGCGGTGAGCCTGTCGATCATGTCGAGATAGAAAGCGCGGTCCGTGCCGCCATGCCCCTCGAACAGGAACCGATCGCGCTCCGCGCTGATCGCGACGATCCGGTCATAGGCGGCACGCCCCATCGCCGTGAGCGTGAGCGCCGCATTCACCCGCCCCTCGTCGCGCCGATCGATCAGGCCGGAAGCATGCAGTTGCTTGACGATCCGGGCGACCTGGCTCTTGTCCCGCGAGACCAGCACGATCAGCGAGGACAGGTTGATCGGCTGGTTCTCGGCGATGAGCGTCAGCACCCGCCACTCGAAATGGGAGAGGCCGACCTCGCGCCGGAACAGCGTCGTCCCGCTGCGCCGCATATAGGTGAGCAGGCTTTGCAGCCAGGGCAGCAACAGGTCGCGATAGGAGGGCTCCTCCAGACCGGCGCGCGGCAGGTCGGCGCCCGGCTCGGGCGGATGATGGATGGAGGAGCGTTGCGCCGGGTTGATGGCGATCGTCTGCTCGTCCGCGACGAAAATGCTGGAAGCACGGTCGATCAGCAGGCCGGTCAGGTCCACGAACCGCCTGATCTCTGCATCGGAGAAGCCCGCCTTGAGCTGGGCGTCGCGCTCCTGCGCGATTCTCATGACCTCCAGGAAGGTCGCGCGCCCCCGGGCGGTGAGGCTGATCGCGCGGCCCATCGGCGCCCGGCAGGTCAGCCCGGCCTCGGTAAGCGCCTTCAGCCCCCGGCTGATCTGCGCCTTCTCCCGGCCGGACGCCGTCGCGAGGTCCTTGGAGATGATGCTGCCATACATGCCGATCATGAAGATGAGCTGGCGATTGAGATCGGGCATGTGCAGCCGCCGCGGATAGGCGATCTCCGCGCTGTCCTCCGCCAGCTGCATGAGCGTCATCAGGCGCGCATAGAGAAGATTGCGGCGCGCATCCCCCGGACCGCCGCCGTCGCTCCCCCTGGCCTCCACAGGTCTGTCCCCGGTCATCCCCAAGTTTAGGCCCAGATCGGAGCGGTGCACAAGTCCTGTTGATGGCGCTTGAATCCTCTGTTGCGTTTATTAACTTCAAACGCCCAGCAACGGCGCATAGCGGCTCTGGCCTCCCGCTTCCACGGGAGAACCTGCCATCCAATATCGACCGGGCAGTCGCTAGGCCGGCTGCGCCGCCTTCAACGCGCGAAGTTCCTGGAACATCTCGCCATAGCGCTTGAAGACGCCCTCGGCATAATAGTTGAACAGCGGCAGCGAGGACGGGTCCTTCCCCGCCTCCCCGGCGAAGCGGGCGATGAGGTCGTCCGTGCCGGTCTCCAACTGCCCCGGCACCAGTTCGGCAGCAGGGAAGCTCGGCTGCTGGCCGGCCGCTTCCATGCGGGCGCGCAGGGCCTTATGCGTTTCGTCGCCATCATCGAACACGATGAAGTTGAAGCGGTCGGCCAGCCCCGCCTCGGTCAGGAAGATCCGCAGCTTGAGACAGAAGGGACAGGCGCGCTTGAGATAGATGGTGGGGGCCGATGCGTCGGTCATGGGAACTCTCCGTTCAGTGGTGAAGGTCTGGCAAAAGGATGAACGCGTGGCCCACCCGATCTATCCGCCCCATCGCCCGAGCGCCGGCAGGCCGAGGATATGGCGGCCGAAGCTCTGGGCAGAGGCGTCATATTCATTGGCGATATGGCTGCGGCCGGCATGGGCGTCACGCCACATGCGCTGGATCGGGCTGTCCAGGCGGATGGATGACCCGCCCGCGACCGCGAACAGCCGGTCGATCGTCCGGGTGGCCAACTCCTGCACATAGATGCCGATCGCGCCGCCCTCAGCGGTGAAATCCTCATCGGGCAGGATGCCGGCGGCCGCCCGATCCTCGATCCGCTTGATATGATCCTCCCACAGCAATGTCGCGGAACGCAACTCGAGAGTGGATTCGGCGAGGCGCATCGAATTGGGGATCGAGTTGGTCGGAATGCGCGTGCCCGGCACCGTGCGGCCGCGCACCTTGCCGGTGATCATCTCCAGCATGGCATCGGCGATGCCCAGGAAGACCGGCGTCAGCGCCGTGCCGATCGTCGCGCCATAGCCCGCATTCCAGAGCGGTCCCTGATGCAGGCCCTCGCCCTTGGTGTATCGGTTGATCATCGCCCCGCTCATCTCGATCCGATAGGCGGGGATGAACACGTCATCGAACACCAGCGTGCGGCTGGCCGTCCCGGCGAGACCCATCACGTGCCAATCGTCGTCGATCTCATAGTCGCTGCGGGGCACGAGGCAGAAATAGGGAATGCGGAAGCGCTCGCTGTTGGTCTGCGAGATGTCCGGCGCGCTAACCCCCACCATCGCCCAACTGGCATGGACCGAGCCGGAGGAGAAGGGAAAGCGCCCGGTGACACGCAGCCCGCCGTCGACGATATGGGCGCGCGTGATCGGCAGGCCGGACGTGGAAGCGAGCGTGTCGGGCCCGTTCGCCCAGAACTCATCCTGCAGCTTGCGCGAATAGAGGCTGGTGATGAAGGGATGCGCGCACAGCACGCCGATCACCCAGGCCGTGGACGGACAGGCCTTGGCGACCATGCGGATCGCGCGCACCACTTCCAGGATGCTCTCCTCGGTGCCGCCATAGTCCTTGGGCACATAGACCCGCCACATGCCGGCCCGGCGCAATGCCTCGATGATCTCGTCGGAAAGACGGCGGTTGCGGTCCGTCTCCGCCGCCAGCTCGGCGATGCGCGGCAGCAGCGCGGCGATGCGGCTGGCAAGCGTCGATCCCGGCGCCCAGGCGGCGGCGACATCGTCCACCGGCGATGCGACTTCGGGAGCCGTGCTCATCCCTGCCCGCTCCTCATCCCGCGATCCACGCGATCTTCTCCCGCGCCGCCTGCACATAGCTGGGCGCCTCCTGCAGGCGCTGGCCTTCCGCACGGATGAAGGTCACATCGCCGATGCCGATCAGACCCAGATTGGCGCGCAGCAGCGGCTCCTGGAAATCGGCGGTGTTGGCCGGCGGCTGGCTGTAGTCGCCGCCGCGCGAAAGGATGACGAAGGCCTTCTTGTTCCAGATGAGGCCCTTATACTGGCCCTGTCCAGTAAACTTGAAAGTGCGCCCGGCGCGCGTCAGATGGTCGATCCAGCTCTTGAGCTGGGTCGGCATGGACATGTTGTACATGGGGCAGCCGATCACGAGGATCTTGGCGTCCTCGACCTGCCGGATCAGCTTCTCCGAGAGATCGACGGCCGCCTGCCCTTCCGGCGTGCGCTCGCCCTCCTTCGCCATGAAGCCCTTGATCGCCTCCGGCCCCCAGTGCGGCACCGGATCGCGCGCGAGGTCGAGCGTCTCGACCTGCGTCTCGGGATGACTTTCCGTCCATGTCCGGACGAACTCGTCGCCGAGCGTCCGGGTGACGGAATTGACGAAGTTGGGACTCGACTGGACATGCAACAGCTTGATCATGACCTCTCCCGCATGGCGCATTGGTTTCCGGCGCGCCAGATGACTCGTGCAACTTACGCGGACTAAGAGGATTTCGTCAACTTATGAATCGCGCGATAACTGGCCTTGCCCCGCAGTCGCCTTGGGCGCGATATGGAACCCAATCAGGCTCCTGCATAAGCCGGCGGGACCGATGCCTGCAGCCTTGAGCAATGGAACCGGAAGATTTGAAGTCATCCAAAGAACGGGAGCCGAGTCCATGGCACATGAATGGAACATCTGCGCCATCGATCATGTAGCGATCAATGTGAGTGATCTTGAGGGCATGACGGCATTTTATTGCAACATCCTCGGGTGCAGGGTGGAATTGCGGCAGGACAATATAGGCCTGGTTCATCTGCGTGCCGGTTCGTCGCTGATCGACCTGATCGACAGGGCCGGACCATTGGCCAGCGAGGCGGAAGGCACGGGACACAATCTCAACCATCTGTGCCTGCGCGCCGACAATTTCGATGCCGAAGAGGCCAAGGCAGAATTGGCCGCACTGGGCGTGGACGTCGGTGAAGTCCTGGAACGCTTCGGCTCGAACGGCCGATCGAAGACGCTCTATTTCCGTGATCCGGAGGGCAATGGGCTGGAACTGCGTGGCGCCTAGATGGGCATGGTGCTTCCCCTGGGAATGGCCATCATCTCGGATCGGCGGCATGTTCGCGCCAGAGCCAGGCGGCGCAGGCCAGATCCTGCACGATCGAACCCAGCGACTTGTAGATGGTGATGTCATCCGCGCTGGCCCGGCCGGTTGCTGTGCCGGCGAAGACATGGCCGATCTCCGGCAGCACATGCTCATCCGTGACCAGCCCGGCCGCCCTGGCACGCAGGAACTCCGCGCCCTGTGCCAGCACGCCCTCGCGATGATCCGGCACGAACCGCGCTCGCGCCACCAGCGCCGTGTCGATCTCGCTCGGCCCGGCCCGGCTCGATCCCACCGCATTGATATGGACGCCGTTCGCGACATGCGCATCGAGCAGGATCGGCTCGGCGGCCGCGCTGACGGTGCAGATGATGTCCGCGCGCTCCACGGCCTGCGCCACCCCGCCCGCTGCCCGCGCCGCAAGGCCAAGCTCGGTCTCGATCCGCGCCGCCAGCGCCGCCGCGTTCTCCGCCGAACGGCCCCAGACCGTCACTCCCTCCAGGGCCCGCACATGGCGCAGCGCGGCGGCATGATGCCAGGCCTGCTCGCCAGTGCCCAGGATCGCGAGGCGGCGCGCGCCCGGCGCCGCCAGCGCGTCGGTCGCCGCCGCCGAGGCCGCGGCGGTGCGGATGGCAGTCACTTCGCCCGCGTCGATCACGCAGACCGGCGCGCCGCTGGTCCGGTCGAACAGCAGGATCGCGCCCTGATGCGAGCGCCCCCGTGCCGCGGCCTCAGGGAACACGCTGATGATCTTGGCGCCGAACCCGGCCCCATCCAGCGCGCCGGGCATGACACCGAACAGGTCGCCCCCGCCCAGATCGAGGACGGCGCGCAGCAATTGCCGGCTGCGTCCCTGGGCCAGCGCGATCATCGCCGCGCGCATCAGGCCGATGCAGGTCGCATGGTCGAGCCGCCGGGCGACTTCGGCGGCGTCAATCAGGATCATCGCCGCCCATCTCCTGCGCCGTCGGGGCCACATAGTCCGCGCGGCGATAGGCGCGTCCGCGCTTCACCGTCATCTCGATCCGCGTGATATTATCGATATCGGCGAGCGGATCGGCGGTCAGCACCACGAAATTGGCGAGCTTGCCGGCCTCGATCGAGCCCATGTCCCGCGCCTGCCCCGCCGCCTGCGCGCCGACCAGCGTGGCGGCATGGATCACCGCCAGTGGCGGCATGCCGACATCATGCGCCAGATAGCGGATCTCGCGATGCACTTCCGGCCAGGGATCGCTGGCTGGACCGGCGAAATCGGTGCCGGTCGAGATCGGCACGCCGGCGCGCCATGCCTGCCGGGTCAGGCGGATCGTCGCGGCGCCGGTGCAGCGCAGCGGCTTGCCGGCGGCACGCCGCGCCGCTTCCTCGGTCACGAACAGGCTACCGGTCGCATCGATGATCGTGCCCCGCGCCAGCATCGCCGCATAGAGGCGGGCAATCACCGGATCGTCGCCATCCAGGGCAAGCAGCGCCTCATCGACCGGCGTATGATCCTCATAGGCCGCCAGCATCACGGGCTGGGCCTCATAGGCGAGATAGCAGACATGGCTGACCACGTCCGCGCCCGCCGCGATCACTTCGCTCGGCCGGGTCGGGAACACTGCACTGTGCGCCCAGACCATGACATGCTGCCGATGCGCCTCGGCCGTGATCGCCCGCACCAGATCGGGCGGCAGGTCGGCATAGATCTTGATCGCGCTCGCCGAAGTGCCTCGCGCCAGGGTGACGGCCTGCGCCAGGTCGGTGTGCGCGTCGATCGCCTGCATCCAGGGCGCGGTGCCGGGCTCGAAGCCCCGCGTCACCGCCAGCACGCGCGAATCGGCGAAGAAGGGCGGTCCCGCCATCAATGCGGCATAATAGATGTCCGGCGCCGGGACTTCGCCAGTCAGGCTGGCGCGCGCCAGCTCGCCCACCGCGCGCAGATCGTCCGCCATGTCGCGCACGGCGGTGACGCCGCCATAGAGCTGCCGGCGCAGGATCGCGAGCGCACGGGTCCGGTCGGGCGGCGTCGCCAGATGCACATGCGTGTCGATGAGGCCGGGAATGACATAGCGCCCGTGCAGGTCCACGATTGTGGCGCCTTCGGCCCGCGCTTCCAGGCTGCCATGCGGCCCTACCGCCACGATCCGCTCGCCCGCCACAAGGATGTCCTGCCGCGGACGGGCCGGCGCCCCGGTGCCGTCGATCACCATGGCGTCGCTGTAGAGAATGGCAGGCGGCGGATCGGGCCGGGCGGCCATGGCGGGCGCGGCGAAGCGGTCCAGCATCAGCAGGATGGCGAGCAGGCCGGCGATCGGCCGAAGCAGACGGATCATGGCGTCTTTGGCTAGAGTGCCCTCGGCCTGCCCGCAAGGCCGGAACGAGAGAAACGCAGGTCGAACGGTTCCCTGACGGTCCCGTCCCTCCCTGTCCCGTTTCCGGACAATGGTGCCGCGTTTTCGTTAATTCCTGTTCATGAATGTCACTTCGCCGTCACAGCCGGTTGGAAAGGGAGCGCCAGCGGAACCGGGGTCTTGGGGGCAATGCAGTCGTCTCGACGGATCGGCTCCGATCGAATGACGTGGGAGTCAATAATGATGACGAATATCATCAAGGTCGGCCTGGCCGCTCTGTGCCTGGGCCTCGGCGTCGCGCCCGTTCAAGCCCTGGTCATCGGCGAGGCCGACGACGTCAATGGCATGCCGTTCGGTGGCAATGTCGGCGGCTATTATTACCAGCAGATCTACAGCGCCGGCGCCTTTGACGGCCCGATCAGCATCGACACGATCAGCTTCTACAACAGCCTGCTGCCCGGCGGCCAGCCGCGCTCGGGCCCGTTCGCGCTGTTCCTCTCGACGACCGATCTGGACGTGGCGAGCTTCGACACGACCAATGGCGTCGATTATCCCTGGTTCGATGCCAGCTTCACCGAGGTGTTCAACGGCGAAGCCCCGGCAGTCGCCGACGGCCGGCTGGTGTTCGATCTGACCGCCGGTTTCGACTATGATCCCGCGCAGGGCAATCTGGTGCTCACGGTCCGCGAGTTCAGCCTGAGCCAGGACAGCGGCCTGTTCCTGGATGTCGACGAGAATGACGGCCTCACCAACAGCCGCTTCTATTCCTATCCCTATGACTGGAACCAGGGCCTCGTCACCGGCTTCAACGACACGGCGGCCGCTGTCCCCGAGCCGGCCAGCTGGGCGCTGATGATCGGCGGCTTCGCGCTGGCCGGCGGCGCGCTGCGCCGTCGCGGCGTCGCGATCCGCTTCGCCTGATCGCTTTCTCGCATGAGCCCGGCCGGCACTGCGCCGGCCGGGTCTTCATTCCCTTTCCGCCGGAAAAGCAGGGCATGGTCCTCCGCAATTGCGCGGGCTCTTAAGCCACCCGCGCCTCGATCAGCGAGAAGGTCCGGTCGACCGCCTTGATCCCGGTGATCCGCAGCCCCGCCGCGCTCAGCAGCGCGCGATATTCCGCCTCGGTGCGCTCCTTGCCGCCGACCGTCAGCATGGTGAGGTCGCCCCGGATCACGTCCTCATCGGCCGGACCCACCGTCTCGGGCACGATCCGTTCGATCACCAGCAGTCGTCCTTCGCCCAGCGCCGCCGCGATGTTGCGCAGGATCACCAGCGAATTGGCGTCGCCCCAATCGTGCAGGATGAACTTGAGCAGCAGGCAGTCGGCCGCCGCCGGCACTGCCTCGAAGAAGCTGCCGCCCAGATAGTCGACGCGCCCGCCCACGCCCTGCTCGGCGAGATAGGCAAGCGCCGGCTCCGCGAGCGACTGCAGGTCGAACAGCTTGCCCGTCAGATGAGTATGCGCCTCCAGCGGACCGACCAGCAGCGCGCCATAGCCGCCGCCGACATCCATGACCGTCCGGCAGGTCGAGAAATCATAGGCGCCGGCCAAGGCCCGGCCGACACGCAGGCTACCCTCGGCCATCGCGCGATTGAAGATATCGGAGGCCGCCGGATCGGCCTGCTGCTCGGCGAAATGCTCGCGGCCCGACGGGGCGGACGCCTCGCCCGTTTCGAAGCTCTCGCCGATCCCGGCAAAGCTCGCCCACATGCGCGTCGCCCAGTGGCCGGCGAGGCCATTGAGCGAATCCGGCGCATCCCGGCGCAGCAGCGCGCCCTGTGGCGTCAGCGCGAAGCGATTGCCCGGCTCATGGCGTACCAGCCCGAGCACGGCGAGCGCCCGCAGCAGCCGCATGACGCCATCCGCATTGCCGCCGACCGCGCCAGCGAGCACATCGGCATCCGCCGGGCCATCCTGCAAGCGATCGAATATCCCGAGCCGCACGGCCTCCCCGATCACGCGGGTCTTCCAGCAGCCGGTGATCATCGCGATCAGTGCATCCCGATCGGCCTGTGCCTCCATGGGCTTTCCCCTCCTCAGACGTCGTTGCATCTGTGGTGGCAGAAAGATGTTGATCCCTCAACCGGATTTCCGCTTTTTTCTTCTATGCGTTCCCTGTGTCTCCGCGCGGATTTTGTTCGCGTAGAGACGCAAAGCAACCTTTGTAAGAAAATTACACGTCGCGGCGATTGACTTGCTCCCGTGTCGCACCGCAAGGAAATGCCATGGCCAAGCCGACCAATGCCGCTGACGCACCTGTCCTGTTCTTCGATTCTGGCGTCGGCGGCCTGTCGATCCTGGCGCCGGCCCGAGCGCTCATGCCGCACATGCCGGTCGTCTATGCGGCGGACAGCGCGGGCTTTCCCTACGGCACCAAGAGCGAAGCCGAGCTGACCGCGCGCGTGCCCGCCCTGCTCGGCCGCCTCGTGGAGCGCTATCGGCCCCGCATCGCAGTGATCGCCTGCAACACGGCCTCGACCATCGCGCTCTCAGCCGTCCGCGCTGCACTGGACATCCCGGTCGTCGGCACGGTGCCGGCGATCAAGCCCGCCGCGCTCGCCTCCAGGACACGCGTCATCGGTGTGCTTGGCACCGACGCCACGGTCCGTCAGCCCTATGTCGATCGCCTCGCCGCCGAGCATGGCGCCGACTGCACGGTGCTGCGGCACGGCAGCGCCGCGCTGGTCGCCTATGTCGAAGCGCGGCTGCGCGGCGAGCCGGCCGATCCGGCCATCCCGGCGGATGCCCTGGCCGGCCTCATCGATCAGCCCGGCGGCGACCGGATGGACATGGTGGTGCTCGCCTGCACGCATTTCCCGCTGGTCGAGGACGAGCTGGCGGCCGCCGCGCGCCAGCCGCTCACCTTCCTGCATGGCGGCGCCGGCATCGCTCGCCGCATCGCCTATCTGAACGGCGATGCGCCCTGGCCGGACGCACCGCTGCCCGGCACCGCCGTGTTCACGCGCGTCGATGATTGGGTCAAGGCGCTTGCACCGGCGCTCGAGCGCTTCGGGCTGCACGGGATCGACGCGCTCTGAGGCTTTCCTCGATCACAGAAACGGTCATTTTGCGAACGGTTATCAGTGGCTTTCCCGGCCTCCGGCGGCTAGAGGCGCGGGAACAAGACGGGACAAGCTGCCGACGATGAACTACCAGCATGTGTTTACCCAGGCGATCGAACGCCTGCACGGCGAAGGCCGCTATCGCGTCTTCATCGATATCCTGCGCAACAAGGGCATGTACCCGAACGCGCGCTGCTTCCATGGGCATAACGGGCCCAAACCGATCATGGTCTGGTGCTCCAACGATTATCTCGCCATGGGCCAGCATCCCAAGGTGATCGCGGCGATGGAGGAGGCGCTGCACGATGTCGGCGCCGGCTCGGGCGGCACCCGCAACATCGGCGGCAACACGCATTATCATGTCGACCTGGAAGCCGAGCTGGCCGATCTGCACGGCAAGGAAGGCGCGCTGCTCTTCACTTCCGGCTATGTCTCGAACGAGGCGACGCTGGCGACGCTCGGCAAGCTGCTGCCCGGCTGCATCATCTTCTCCGATGAGCTCAATCATGCCTCGATGATCGCGGGCATCCGCAACTCGGGCTGCGAGAAGCGCGTCTTCCGCCACAATGATCTTGTCCATCTGCGCGAGCTGCTGGAAGCCGCCGATCCCGAGGCGCCCAAGCTGATCGCCTTCGAGAGCGTCTATTCGATGGACGGCGACGTGGCGCCGATCGCGGCGATCTGTGATCTGGCCGACGAGTTCAACGCCCTCACCTATTGCGACGAGGTCCATGCGGTCGGCATGTATGGCCCGCGCGGCGGCGGCATCACCGAGCGGGACGAGGTCGCGCATCGGGTAACGATCATCGAGGGCACGCTGGGCAAGGCGTTCGGCGTGATGGGCGGCTATATCGCGGCCGATCAGGTGATCGTCGACGTGATCCGCAGCTATGCGCCGGGCTTCATCTTCACCACCTCGCTTTCGCCGGTGCTGGTCGCCGGCGTGCTGGCGGCCGTGCGCCACCTCAAGGAAAGCCAGGCCGAGCGTGACGCGCAGCAGGCCGCGGCGCAGTTCCTCAAGGATGAGATGGCGCGGAACGGTCTGCCCGTCATGCCCTCGGTCACGCATATCGTGCCGCTGATGGTGGGCGATCCGGTCAAGGCCAAGCGGATCAGCGACATCCTGCTCGCCGAATATGGCATCTACGTCCAGCCGATCAATTTCCCGACCGTGCCACGCGGCACCGAACGCCTGCGCTTCACGCCCGGCCCGCAGCACAGCGAGGCCATGATGCGCGAGCTGGTCGAGGCGCTGGTCGAGATCTGGGACCGGCTGCAGCTGGAGTTCCGCGACGCGGCCTGAGGGCGACGGCCTGCGGTTGGCGTGACGGAGTGTCGACGGGGAAGCTGCCCGAACGGCTGCGCCGATCCGGCTCCGCCACCGCTCATTGGACCCGCGAAGCCGCTGAGACCAGCTCGGCCAGCGCCGCGCTCGTCACCGGCGGCGAGCGCAGGAAGCCCTGATAGCAGGTCGCCCCGGCCCGCGCGAGCAAGGCGAGTTGCTGCTCGGTCTCCACGCCCTCCGCGATCACGCCCAGGTCCAGCTCGCGCGCCATGTCGATGATCGCCCGCACGATGATCCGATCCCGCCCCGATCCGGCAATGTCCTGCGCGATGCTGCTGTCGATCTTGAGATAGTCGAGCGGCAAGGCTTTCAGATAGGCAAGGCTCGAATAGCCGGTGCCGAAATCGTCGATCGCCACGGTCAGCCCGGCATCGCGCAGCTGTGTCAGCAGCAGCCCGGCACTCTCCAGATTCTCGACCAGCCCGTTCTCGGTCAGCTCGACCGTCATGCGCTCACGCGCCAGGCCGGACGCGTCCACGAGGCGCAGGAAGCGCGGCAGGAAATCCGGCTCGGCGATGTCGGCCGCCGTGACGTTGATCGAAAGTCGCAGCCCGCCCAGCGCTCGTGGCCAGGCGGCCGCCTCGGCCAGGGCGCGGGCATGGATATGCTCCGAGAGCGGCCGCATGAAATCGGACCGCTCAGCGATCGCGAACAGCGCTCCCGCACCGATCTCGCCGAAATGAGGATGCTGCCAGCGCGCCAGCGCCTCCACGCCGACCAGCCGGTCGGTCGCCATGTCATATTGCGGCTGGAACAGCAGCTGGATCTGGCCATCGTCGAGCGCATGGCGCAGGTCGGTTTGCAGCCGGTCGTCGTCGACGTCGCGGCTGCTCTCATCGGCGATGCGCACGCGGATGCCGCCCTGCCCGCTGCCGCGCCGGGCATCGGCCAGCGCATTGCTCGCGCGCCGGATGGTCGCTTCCGCTGCTTCGCCGGCCTCCGCCCGGGCGATGCCGCAGCGCCCGGAGAGGCGGATGAGATAGTCGCCGGCATTGAACGGCCGGTCGATCTCGGCCACCAGCTGCCGCGCAAGCAGCGCCGCCCGCTCGACCAGCGCGTCGATCGCGCCGCGGCCGCTTGCCAGACCGATGAGGAACTCCGTACCGGTCAACCGCGCAACCAGCGCATTGCGGCCGCCCATCACATCGACGAGGCGCGTGATGCGCCGCGCCACCCGCGCCAGCATCGCGTCGCCCACCAGTCGGCCATAGGCGCTGTTCACCCGGTCGAACTCGCCCAGCCCGATCAGCAGCGCGACCACGCCCATGCCCCGCGCCTGCGTCGCGTCGAGCCAGCGCACCGCACCCTGACGGCTGGCAAGGCCCGTCATCGGATCGCGGTCGCGCGCTTCGGCGCGGGGCTGCATGTCCAGCTCCTCCACTTCACCGGAAAAGCCGTTCGCATCGGGATAAAGATGCTGGACCAGGCGGCGCCCCGGCTGGCCGGGCACGCCATGAGCGAAGGCGGCCGGCATCAGATCGTCGACCGTATGGCGGATCGCGGCGATCGCGCCCACGCGATCGGCACGCGGCAGGGCCTTGATCAGATCGCTGATCCGCCAGCGGCTATGGTCGACATCGGGCGCCATCAGGGTCAGCAGTTTGGCGAGCGCCGGGCTGATCGAGAGCACCCGCTCCGCGGTGTTCCAACGCCAGAACAGCGCGTCGTTGCGCTGCACGGCATGGCGGTTGCGCGTGGCCGCCACGCTGCCGCTCAGCCGCTCCGCCAGCTTGGCGGCCGAGCAAAGCGCGGATTCGAGACGTGCATCGGTCAGCGGCCCGTCCAGCAAATGCGTCACGCCGGCCGCGATGAGGCCAGGTACCTCCGGCGCGCCCGCATCGTCCAGCAGCGCCAGCATCGCCCCGCCCGAGGCCTCCACCGCGCTGGCGAGACCGGCGACGATCGCCATTGCCTGATCCGCCGCCTGTCCGCGCAAGTCGACCAACGCGACCCGCGCCAGGCTGCCGAGGAAACGGCTCTCCGCGCGCTCCGGGCTCCGTGCCGCGACCGGCCGCCATCCCAGCCGCGCGGCGACAGAGGAAAGCTGGTTGCGCTGGTCGGGCGAGAGAATGAACAGCGGCAGGCCGCCCGGTTCGTCGGCCGGGCCGTCGCTCAGCCGGTCCGGCCAGTCATCCTGCGGCATCGCGACCTCTGTCACCCTGGCGTCGGCCCTGTTCTCAACGATGGGATGGTTGCGCCATCCAGCCGCATCGCCTAGTTCATGCGCATGGCGAACGCAATCGCGACACGCGCGGAAGCCGTTGACGGCATGCGCGACTCCCTCGGGCGACGCATCGATTATCTGCGGATTTCGGTGACGGACCGATGCGACCTGCGCTGCCGCTACTGCATGGCCGAAACCATGCAGTTCCTCCCTCGACGCGAGATCCTGACCCTCGAGGAGATCGCGATCATCGCCGAGCGCTTCATTGCTCGCGGCATCCGCCGCATCCGCCTCTCCGGCGGCGAACCGCTGGTGCGGCGGGACTTCCCCGATCTGGTCCGCGCGCTCGGCCGCCATGTCGCCGCGGGCCGGCTGGACGAGCTGACGCTCACCACCAACGGCACGCAGCTGGCGCGCCATGCCGACATGCTGTTCGCGGCGGGCGTGCGGCGCATCAATGTCAGCCTGGACGCGATCGACCCAGCCCTCTTCGCGCACATCACTCGCGGCGGCGAACTGGCGAAGGTGATCGCCGGCATCGAGGCTGCGCTGGCGGCGGGGCTCAAGGTCAAGCTCAACATGGTGGCGTTGCGCGGCGTCAACGAAGGCCAAGTGCTGCCGCTGCTCGACTTCTGCGAGACACATGGCTGCGACCTGACGCTCATCGAGACCATGCCGCTCGGCGAGGTCGAAGCCGCGCGCGCTGACCATTATCTGCCGCTCATCAAGGCGATCGCGCCGATCCGCGCGGGGCATGACCTCATCCCGCTGGAGGAGCGCACTGGCGGCCCGGCGCGCTATTTCGCGCTTTCGGGCCTCCGCACGCGACTGGGGCTCATCACCCCGCTCTCGAACAATTTCTGCGCCGGCTGCAACCGAATGCGCCTCACCTGCCAGGGCCGCATCTATATGTGCCTCGGCCATGAGGAGCATGTCGATCTCAAGGCGGCCTTCCGCGCGCGCGGCGTCGAGGGCATCGACGCGCTGCTCGATCAGGCGCTGGCGGCCAAGCCGGCCGCGCACGGCTTCAGCGTGGCGCGGGGTGCGGCGCCGGCCACGCGGCGCCACATGAACGTGACCGGCGGCTAGGCCCCTCCCCCCCGTGCCGACCACGCCCCAGGACCGCAAGCTCGCGCTGCTGGCCTCGCCCACCGATGCCGCGCGCGAGGCGGAGCGGCGGCTGTCCGCTACCTTCCCGTTCGTCGGCCTGGCCGAAGCCGATGCGGTCATCGTCCTGGGCGGCGACGGCTACATGCTCCAGACGCTGCACGGCATGCTGGAGGATCACCGCATCCTGCCTATCTTCGGCATGAATCTGGGGACGGTCGGCTTCCTCATGAACGAATGGCGGCTGGGCGGGCTGGAGCAGCGCCTCACCCGCGCCAAGGCGTTCAAGGTCAATCCGCTGCGGATGATCGCGCAGACCGTCAATGGCGAGCAGATCACCCTGCCCGCCATCAACGAGGTCTCGCTGCTGCGCGAGACGCGCCAGACCGCCTGGCTCGAAGTCTCGGTCGATGGCCGGGTGGTGATCCCTGAGCTGGTGTGCGACGGCGCACTGGTGGCGACGCCGGCCGGCTCCACTGCCTACAACCTCTCGGCCAATGGCCCGATCCTACCGCTCGGCAGCGGCCTCGTCGCGCTGACGCCGATCAGCCCGTTCCGCCCACGGCGTTGGCGCGGCGCGATCCTGCCCGAGCGGGCGCGCGTCAAGCTGCGCGTGGTCGATCCGGTCAAGCGGCCGGTCTCGGCCGTAGCCGACCAGCGCGAGGTGCGCGACGTCGCCTCGGTCGAAATCGCAATCGATCTTGCCATGCCGCTCACCCTGCTGTTCGACCCGGAGCATACGCTCGACGACCGCATCGCGGCGGAGCAATTTATCGCCTGAGCGCTCTTGCCTTTGCGCGAAAGCCGCTGCTATAGGCGCTGCCTCGCCCGGCGAAAGCCCGGCTGCTCCCCGATAGCTCAGCGGTAGAGCATTCGACTGTTAATCGAATGGTCGTAGGTTCGAATCCTACTCGGGGAGCCAGTCTCTGAAAGCCACAGGGAACGGCGGTTTTCCGCCGTTTTCTAAGCAGCACGCCGGCCGAGTTTCGATCCACGCCTCCGCGCGGGAGGCGACTATCGGAGGACCTATGGATTGGCCCAGTCTTTGGTTTCGATCCACGCCTCCGCGCGGGAGGCGACCCCCCGGATCGGCATCGAGGCGCCGCTGGCCACGGTTTCGATCCACGCCTCCGCGCGGGAGGCGACAGGCATTCCGTGGCCCTGCGGATGTCCCGGAAATGTTTCGATCCACGCCTCCGCGCGGGAGGCGACTCTTGAGCCTGTAATTGCCCTGCCCGGTGAACTTGTTTCGATCCACGCCTCCGCGCGGGAGGCGACCCGATCAGGGCAGGGTGACGCCGGGGTTGAGGATGTTTCGATCCACGCCTCCGCGCGGGAGGCGACTCGATCATCTCGGCGCGCCCCGCCAACCGCAAGGTTTCGATCCACGCCTCCGCGCGGGAGGCGACCGCCGCGTCCGGGCCGTCGCTGGACACGCTGTTGTTGTTTCGATCCACGCCTCCGCGCGGGAGGCGACGCACCATGTTCGTCGGGTCGATATCCATGCTGTGGTTTCGATCCACGCCTCCGCGCGGGAGGCGACTGGGTGCCGCATTGATGGGTTCGCCCGCTTGCCGGTTTCGATCCACGCCTCCGCGCGGGAGGCGACCAGCGGCCAGCACTCCCACGGCGCGCGCCTCCGCGTTTCGATCCACGCCTCCGCGCGGGAGGCGACAATAGCCGACGTCATAGACGCCATCCGGCACCCAGTTTCGATCCACGCCTCCGCGCGGGAGGCGACGAGACCGCCCCCCATATTTCCGAGCCGATGCCCAGGTTTCGATCCACGCCTCCGCGCGGGAGGCGACATCTTGAGCCTGTAATTGCCCTGCCCGGTGAATTTGTTTCGATCCACGCCTCCGCGCGGGAGGCGACGGGAATTGGGATCGATGATGCGCACAATTCCAATGTTTCGATCCACGCCTCCGCGCGGGAGGCGACTTCCAGCGCAGCGTCACCAGAAGGGGAGGAACGCGTGTTTCGATCCACGCCTCCGCGCGGGAGGCGACACATGGCGATCGACGCGGCGCGCGCCGCCAAGGGGTTTCGATCCACGCCTCCGCGCGGGAGGCGACCCGATCAGGGCAGGGTGACGCCGGGGTTGAGGATGTTTCGATCCACGCCTCCGCGCGGGAGGCGACTCGAAAGTCGCCGCCTATGCCCCTCTACCGCCGCGTTTCGATCCACGCCTCCGCGCGGGAGGCGACGCTCCATCAGCGACTTGCCGAGCCCCGTCCCCGCGTTTCGATCCACGCCTCCGCGCGGGAGGCGACGACCGCTGCATAGGCATCCGACCATTTTGCCGAGTTTCGATCCACGCCTCCGCGCGGGAGGCGACAGCTGCCCAGGGTGCCTGTCAGCGCGCCGCTCGCGTTTCGATCCACGCCTCCGCGCGGGAGGCGACGCCCGGCCTCATCAAGCGCCGCGCGGCCGAAAGGTTTCGATCCACGCCTCCGCGCGGGAGGCGACGCCCTCCATTGCGTTGCCGTCCGCCATGACCATGTTTCGATCCACGCCTCCGCGCGGGAGGCGACAAACCGCCTCGATCGGCGTGCCCTCGTCGTCCGCGTTTCGATCCACGCCTCCGCGCGGGAGGCGACCTGCGCAGTATCATCGTTCGTGAGCTTGATGACGTTTCGATCCACGCCTCCGCGCGGGAGGCGACCTGGCAAGCTCTGGACTGACGCCGGTCGCTATCGTTTCGATCCACGCCTCCGCGCGGGAGGCGACTCGGCCTGCCGTTCGCGGTCGGGTTCAACGACTATGTTTCGATCCACGCCTCCGCGCGGGAGGCGACCAGAGGCCCAGCCCGCCTATAGCGCCACGGGCCTGTTTCGATCCACGCCTCCGCGCGGGAGGCGACGTTTAAAATGCGTGGGGTCGCGCTCAATCCCGATGTTTCGATCCACGCCTCCGCGCGGGAGGCGACCTCGCGATCAGACGGGCCAAGCTCTGCAATACGTAGTTTCGATCCACGCCTCCGCGCGGGAGGCGACCATCGCGATGGCGCTGTTCTATCTTGATGGTCATGTTTCGATCCACGCCTCCGCGCGGGAGGCGACTTCGATCCAGGCATGCCTGTCTCTGAATGCCAGAGTTTCGATCCACGCCTCCGCGCGGGAGGCGACGATCATGACGAGACGGAAGAATGGGGCTGTCGGCGTTTCGATCCACGCCTCCGCGCGGGAGGCGACTGGAGCAATCGCCGCACACTAACTCGCACCAAACGGTTTCGATCCACGCCTCCGCGCGGGAGGCGACCCGTCCTCGCCCTGAACGTCACCTTCACGCCGCAGGTTTCGATCCACGCCTCCGCGCGGGAGGCGACACCTCGCGACCTACTTCAACCCGCCTTTCGGGGAGTTTCGATCCACGCCTCCGCGCGGGAGGCGACGTCGGGCTATTGTCTCTGATTTGCTGGAGCTGGTCGTTTCGATCCACGCCTCCGCGCGGGAGGCGACGACGATGCCGATCTCGCTGACTGGCCCTGATCGGTTTCGATCCACGCCTCCGCGCGGGAGGCGACGAGGCAGCCCGCGCCGACCAGCTGGCCGAGCCGGTTTCGATCCACGCCTCCGCGCGGGAGGCGACACCCTCTCCGTCCATCTGCTGGCGCTCGCGATCCTGTTTCGATCCACGCCTCCGCGCGGGAGGCGACTCGAACGGCAGCACGGACACGATCGGCGCTGGAGTTTCGATCCACGCCTCCGCGCGGGAGGCGACGCTCCGCCATGCGGATGGTCTCGCCGTCGATGATGTTTCGATCCACGCCTCCGCGCGGGAGGCGACTCGAGGCGGCCTCAACCAAGATGGCGACCGCGATGTTTCGATCCACGCCTCCGCGCGGGAGGCGACGAGCGCGGAGATTTCATCCTTCAGACGGCATACGGGTTTCGATCCACGCCTCCGCGCGGGAGGCGACGAGAGCGTCGAGTGGCGCCGCACCCTCTACTCCCGTTTCGATCCACGCCTCCGCGCGGGAGGCGACGAGATGCTTGAGCGGAATGCCCTCATAGATGAGGTTTCGATCCACGCCTCCGCGCGGGAGGCGACGCGATGCGAAGCTGCGCGGGTGGCTCTGGAGCGGTTTCGATCCACGCCTCCGCGCGGGAGGCGACAGGATGGTTTCCTCATCCGACACATTGACCTCGGGTTTCGATCCACGCCTCCGCGCGGGAGGCGACGCCAACATGCCCTGGGAGCTGGAGCAATATCTTTACGTTTCGATCCACGCCTCCGCGCGGGAGGCGACCGCGCTCAAGAGCAGGCTTCTGCTTCATTCCACGTTTCGATCCACGCCTCCGCGCGGGAGGCGACTCCTTCTCCTGCTGCAATCGCATCAGGGCGAGCTGGTTTCGATCCACGCCTCCGCGCGGGAGGCGACCCGCCGCTGATCGTGATGGCCCGGCCACCGGCGAGTTTCGATCCACGCCTCCGCGCGGGAGGCGACTCCGCGCGCCCTGCTCGACCATCTGCGCGAGCTGGTTTCGATCCACGCCTCCGCGCGGGAGGCGACTCCTCGTTGGGGATCGGGACATCGACGAACTTAGGTTTCGATCCACGCCTCCGCGCGGGAGGCGACCTTGCGGACGATCGGATCAAGCACATAGTCCTCGGGGTTTCGATCCACGCCTCCGCGCGGGAGGCGACCTCACCGATCAGCTGAGGATCACGTCATGACCAGGTTTCGATCCACGCCTCCGCGCGGGAGGCGACCGCAGGGCCAGAAAGTCCCGCCATATCTCGTCGGGTTTCGATCCACGCCTCCGCGCGGGAGGCGACCACTCGACAGGTCCGCTATCGCAGCACTCGCACGGTTTCGATCCACGCCTCCGCGCGGGAGGCGACCCGCGTCTTCCTCGATGGCATCGAAAGGACCGGGGTTTCGATCCACGCCTCCGCGCGGGAGGCGACACCATCGCCGATGCGTTCGACCTGCTTGAGCCCGAGTTTCGATCCACGCCTCCGCGCGGGAGGCGACGTTGCGGCGTTCCCGCTTAACAAGCCCGTGCTGGTGTTTCGATCCACGCCTCCGCGCGGGAGGCGACGGAATCGGCGTCGACGATGCCCACAATGCCAATGTTTCGATCCACGCCTCCGCGCGGGAGGCGACCGCTCTTGGTGCGGATATAGGTCTCGCCGATATCGGTTTCGATCCACGCCTCCGCGCGGGAGGCGACTCAATTCGAGAAAATCAGCCCACACCTGTTCCGGTTTCGATCCACGCCTCCGCGCGGGAGGCGACCCTTCGCCGGCTTGGTCGGGTGCGCTACGATCCAGTTTCGATCCACGCCTCCGCGCGGGAGGCGACGGCATGAGTAGGCGCATTCCCACCAAATGGCCCGGTTTCGATCCACGCCTCCGCGCGGGAGGCGACCCGGCTCGCCGCCCTCCGCGCCCCGGTAGCAGTCGTTTCGATCCACGCCTCCGCGCGGGAGGCGACCACGGTGCTGACGCCGTTCCTCGGCATCGGGTCCGTTTCGATCCACGCCTCCGCGCGGGAGGCGACCGCCCTCGGGCGCGCGGATTTCCTCAGCGACCAGGTTTCGATCCACGCCTCCGCGCGGGAGGCGACCGTCGAGCATGGCCGCAGGCCGCCCGACATTGAGGTTTCGATCCACGCCTCCGCGCGGGAGGCGACCGGATGAGCGATACAGGTCCGCGCCCCAGGTAACGTTTCGATCCACGCCTCCGCGCGGGAGGCGACATCGCTCCCCGAACATATCGGCCGCATCGGGGCGGTTTCGATCCACGCCTCCGCGCGGGAGGCGACCGCTCCTGCAACTCGCGCGTCTTGGCCTGATCGGGTTTCGATCCACGCCTCCGCGCGGGAGGCGACCCGCGTTGGGCGAGCCAATTCTTGTGCCGATCGTGTTTCGATCCACGCCTCCGCGCGGGAGGCGACGGCATTAGTCACGATCCCGTCATTGAGATCGCTGGTTTCGATCCACGCCTCCGCGCGGGAGGCGACATCTCCGTCAGCAACGTGACCGCCGATCGCATGTGGTTTCGATCCACGCCTCCGCGCGGGAGGCGACCTCTCGCATCCTTCCTCACAAGCCGGTTTGTTCAGTTTCGATCCACGCCTCCGCGCGGGAGGCGACCATCGGTCGTCGCCCCGTTGCCATGGACGCGCAGGTTTCGATCCACGCCTCCGCGCGGGAGGCGACCTGTGCATTCTGCCGCACGATGGCGCTTCGCACGAGTTTCGATCCACGCCTCCGCGCGGGAGGCGACACGAGGCGAACGAGGCTGTCCGCCAGCAGTTCATGTTTCGATCCACGCCTCCGCGCGGGAGGCGACGCGTGGTGCAGGATGACAACATCTATCACATGGTGTTTCGATCCACGCCTCCGCGCGGGAGGCGACACGATCATCGCTGTTCCCGGTGCAGGGGTCAGGTTTCGATCCACGCCTCCGCGCGGGAGGCGACGCCTGTTCGCGGACATGGGGCTGGGCTCGCTGCATGTTTCGATCCACGCCTCCGCGCGGGAGGCGACGTTGCGCCATCGCCCGTGGTCAGCGCGGTCCCGGTTTCGATCCACGCCTCCGCGCGGGAGGCGACGCGTTGCTCTCCAGCAGGCGGCTGGCCAGCAGATGGTTTCGATCCACGCCTCCGCGCGGGAGGCGACGCCAGCAAGCCACAGCAGCCCTTGAGGCGAGAGTGTTTCGATCCACGCCTCCGCGCGGGAGGCGACACGAGGAGTGCCGAGCAATATCGTTATCTGGTGGTTTCGATCCACGCCTCCGCGCGGGAGGCGACGCTGATATCGGTATGACAATGAGAAAGAAGCGTAAATCTCATAATTTCCGCGAACCAACATTCTGTTTGATGCTTTTTCTCGTCGCTGCGGAAATCTGGGGGCCCTACAATGTTGATATGCAAGTAATCGAACCATGCGCGAACCTGCCCGAGAATCACGAGCCATATCCGGTTCGCGCATTAGGCTGTAGTGACGATTTAACTATTTTATCCAAAGCATGATGCTGGCAAGTTTGATGAAGCCGAGGAAGTTGGCGGCGAGCTTGTCGTAGCGGGTAGCGATGCGCCGCCATTGTTTGAGGCGTGCGAAGAAGCCTTCGATGCCCCATCGCTGTTTGTAGGCGATGACATCATAGGGTCGGCGGATGCTGCGACGCCTGCGGGGAGGGATGACAGCCTCGCCGCCTTGGGCATAGATCAGATCACACAGGCGATCGGCATCATAGGCTCTATCGGCAAGAACCGCCCCGGATCAGATCACAGGCGGGTGCCATGTCGTTCTGCTGGCCGGGGCCGAGCATGAAGCGGACCGGCAAGCCGAGTGCATCGACTACAGCGTGGATCTTGGTGCTGAACCCGCCTCGGGAGCGGCCAAGAGCCTGGGCTTGAACGCCCCCCATTTTACCCGTGCCCCAGCCGCCTGAGTCTGGGCGCGGATCACGGTCGCGTCGATTGCGAGCCATTCGATGTCGGGATCATTGGATACCGCCTCGAATATCCGGTCGATCACACCTTGCTCGATCCAACGATAATAGCGGTGTTTGGCCGTCTGATAGGGGCCAAAACGCTCGGGCAAATCGCGCCAACGCCCCCTGAACGAGCCAGCCATAAAAGCGCATCGAGAAACAGCCGCCCGTCACTGCGCGGGCCGTGCTTCCCCTTGCGACCGCCCGGCACAAACTCGCGCAGCCGGTCTCACTGATCGTCCCGAAGCACTTCGCCTTCCACACCAGCCTCCAAAAGCCAGCGTTGAAGCAGAAATCCTTCCTGCCGTGATTCCCCCAAATGTCACTACAGCCTAGAAGAGGAGAGGGCCTTCCAGGTCCAATGTGGGTTTTGCGCCGACATGCTCTACCCTCCGCTTGCCATCCGCACCCAGGCGATAAAAGCGCAGGCTATCCTTCGTCTCGTCGATCTCGTCCAGCAGCCGCGCGCGCAATTGCGCCCATTGCGCCGGATCGACTTCACATTCGAACACGGAATTCTGCACACGCTGGCCCAGGTCCAGACAGGCTCGAGCCACCCGACGAAGACGGCGGCGACCGCCGGCGTCCTGCGTGTTCACGTCATAGGTCACAAGCATCAGCATCGATCATTTCCAAATGAAGGGTGGATAGCCGTCCAGGTCTCCGCGTAAATGCCGCGACAGCAGCAACGCCTGGATATGTGGCACCAGTCCCATCGGCATCGTTTCGCCAAGGAAGGGATGGCGCAAGTCGCGCTTCTTGCGGTCCTGCCACGCGACCAGGACCGCCTTGCGCCCATCCTCCGTCAGAGATACCGCACCGCCTTCGTCGACGATGAAATCCCGCGCCTTGATCTGCCCCCGGTTTATCAGCGTCAGAGCCAGGCGATCCGCCAGAACCGGTCGCAATTCCTCCATCAGATCGAGCGCAAGGCTCGCGCGTCCCGGTCGATCCGCGTGGAGAAACCCGACCTGCGGATCGAAGCCCACGCTTTCCAGGGCGGAGCGGCAATCATGGCCCAGCATCGCATAGAGGAAGGATAGCAGCGCGTTTACCCGGTCGAGCGGCGGTCGCCGGGATCGACCCTGGAAACGGAAGGCGGCGCGATCCCCTTGAATCATGGCATCGAAGGCGCTGAAATAAGTGAGCGCCGCCTCGCCCTCATGGCCGCGCAGCACCGCTATGTCGTCGGCCTTGGCCGCCCGCCGGGCGATATGGGTGAGGCGCGCCTCACCTGCCTCCAACGCTCCACGAGCGGCATCATCGAGCCGGTCGCCATGATCGCGCAGCGCGCGGCGCAGCACGGTTCGCTGATTGGCGGCCTTTGCGGTGACGATGCCGCGCACGATCGGCACCGAACGCAGCGAATCATCGGCCACCCGATACTGGGTGCGGCGCAAGAGGACGTTGCCTGTTCGTGGCCCCTCCATACGCGCCAGGAATTTTCCGTTGGGCGTCAGAAAGGACAGGGCTATGCCCGCCTCGGCACAGGCCGCCATCAGGGCGGGCGAGGCTCCGGGCCGCCCGAAGCACACCACCCCGCCAATAACGTGCAGCGGGGCGCGGCCCCTCTCGGCGCCGTCCACCTCGACCACGATATTCGCGCCATCCTTGCGGAGCCAGGCATCCTCGCTGGTGACATAGATGGTGTTGAGGTGGCGCCGCATCGCTTCACTCCCGCGTTCAATCGGCCAATTGCCCGGCCAGCCAGCGCTGGATCGCAGGCGGCTTTTCCATCCGCTTCGGGCGGCACAGGCCGGCGAGGGAACAGCGCTTGCAACCGGGGGCCGCGCGGGGCGGTGGCGTCCGGTTCCCGGCGATCATCGCGCGTACCTCACCCGCGATACGGATCGTCAGCGCGCGCAATTCCGCGTCGAAAGCCACGGTCTGCCGCTTCTTCGTCTGGGCATAGAACAGCGCGCCTTCCGCGACAGGGTGGCCGAACATCTCTTCCAGGCAGAGCGCCTGGGCGCAGAGCTGCACTTCGTCGGCGCGGTGAGTCTTGGGCCGGCCGCGCTTATATTCGATCGGATAAGGTGCGGCGACCTCACCGGAAAATTCCACCGCATCGGCCTTCCCCGCCAGCCCGTGCGCGATGGATCGCAGCACGATACCGCGCACCGTTCGCACGCCCCGCCTGCGGTCCGGCTTGCCGCTGTCGACCCGCTCGTGCAGGATGCGCCCCTCGGCGGTCGCGCCATCCTCCGCCCAGATCCGCTCGACATGGATGAGCGCGCATTGGCGCGGGCAGAAAAGATAATGCTGCAACGCCGACACCGGCACCAGCGCGTCCTCGACGGCGGGGTCGGGTGGCGGTTGCATCATATTGATATTCGCTCTCCCATGATGTACAATTCATGATGCCGGAGCAAGGGAGTCACCTGTGAGACGGGTCAGATACAGATTGCACATCCGCCTTGTTTGGGGACTGATCGAGTTTGACTTGGAATCCATATAGTCTCCCGCACTTCGTGGATCGAAACGCTCTGCCATGTTGGCTGAGAAGGAAAATGTGGGCTGACGATCCGCACTGATCGTCAGCCCTTTTTCACCGCTCGATGATCTCGACGCCTGCGGGAAGGCCCTCGCGGTCGATCGTCACGCGATAATCCTCCCACTTCCGCGCCGGCGGCCAGTTGTCGGTATTCTTGTAATAGGCTTCGCTGCCGATTTCATGCGCCGCGCCCTGATGCACGCGCAGGGTCTTCACCCGATCGAACAGCGATTGGGCCTGCGCGTTGCCCAGCGCGCTCTGATGGCGGAACAGGATGAGCTTGCGGCTCGCCATCTCGCCTCGCGCAGCCGAACGGTCATGGTCGAACATGTTGCCCAGCGCCTGCCACAGCAGTTCAAGGTCATCCTCGGAAAAGCGCGTGCCCTTCGTGTCGTGAGACGCCAATGGCGCGGAAACATAACCATGCGCGCGATAGAGGCCATAGGGAACGATATGCTTGCGTCCCATCGTGCGCCCGCCCTTTTCATCAGCGTCCTTCTCGGTCGTCGCGGCCATGCGGGTGATGGAAATCTCCAGCGGCAGGATCGGCTCGACTGACCTTGCGAAGCTGAACTGCACGGGGCCGCGTACCTGTCCGGCATTGACGCCGGTGGACATGACTGCGCCGAAGGTGCGGATGTCCCAGAAATTGGCGCACATCCACGCTGTCAGCTCGCGCGCCTTGGCTTCATCCTTGGGCAGCTTCTTATATTCTTCGGCCTTGCTGACCGGGGGCATGACAGCGTCCCATGCCTCCTTGTGCAGGAGGTTGAGCGTCGAGCCTTCCGACATGTAGATGCGATTGTCCGACGCCATCGCGACGTAGTTGCGCACCTTGCGCTTCAGGGCCACGTCGGACACCAACCCCAGATTGGTCTCAGGGTCCAGCCGCGGCATGTTGCCGGCATCGGGATCGCCGTTGGGATTGCCGTTCGTCACATCGAAATAGAGGACGAACTCGTGGCGGTTGGTAACGGGCTTGCTCATTCTTCATCCCCTTCTTCGCTATTGGCCGCAACGTCGTCGAAGCCGATCTGGTCGCCCTTGTCGTCGCCCAGCTTCGTGGCGCGCTGATGGTAGTAGCCGATGGCGAATTCGCCCTGATCTTTCAGGCGCAGCGAGCGCGGCCATGTGCCCCCAGCATCGGGTTCGAACCGGCTGGTGATCTCCTCAAGCTCGCGCTCTATCAGATGCCCCCAGCCCGGCTTTTCCTTGCGGACCTTGGCAAGGTGGGGCTGCGCGCCCCGGACGATGAGCGGAAACACGCTCGCCGGCGTAGCGGAGGCCGCCCCGAAATATTTGTCGCGTATGGTGGCGTTCACCCGACCGAGCGCGGAGCGCTGCGCCAGTTCATAGACGGCGAACAATCGCCCGAGCTGATAGCCCTGATTGTCATGATCCCTCTTCAAACTCATCGGGGTTTCTCCTTGTTCGGGAATGTCGGGATTGCGGCGAGCCAAGCGCTGATCGCGGAACAGCACAGCGCGGATGACCGCCGCGTGCCAGCCGGACGCCGCATTGTCGCCCGCGCGCAAGCGGATGATCGCGGCGGCCAGCAGGCTTTGCGGATAGCGGGTGCCCGACAGGATGGCGCGCATCACCTCGCCGGCCAGCAGAGGCGGGATATTGTCGAACTTTTCCTGTAAGGCGGTCGTCCGCGCCAGCAGGCGGTTGACGGAGGGCGCCGCGCCCCACCCCGAAGGCGCCGGGTCGATCCGAAGATCGGCATGGTGTTCGGCAAGCCGCTTTGCGAACTGGTCCAGCTCGCCCGTCAGCCAATAGCGAACCGACAAACGCGCGGCATTGGGCGACAGGCCAAGGACATGAAAGCGCGTCCCCGGCTCGATATCCGCCCGCAATTCGGCCAAGGCCTTCCCCTTGGCAAGGGCTTCCAGTTCCTCGCCGATCTTGCGAGCCTCGGCCTCGTCACTAATGTCCCCGCCATACGCGCTGCCGAACCATGCATCCGCAGCCTCGGCTGCCTTCGCTTCGCTCGCATCCGCCCAGAATATGACCGTGGCATCGCCGACCGGCCGGCGGATGCGGTTGGGACCATCGCGCGTCAGCAGATGATTGAGCGCGGCGCCATAGCGGAAAGCGGCCGCTTCGCTGGTCGGAGCGTTTGCGCCTTGTTCCTTCCCCAGCGAAGTGAAGGCGTCGAGATTGAACGACACCAGCGCCGCACCTGACGATTGCGCGCCTTCCACGCCCTTGATCGTGGGATGAAGCCGCGCCACCGGTCCGCGCTCGCCAGAGATCAGGCAAAAAATCCCATCCCTGTCTCCGCCTTCGGATTGTGCATCCGCCAGCGCGCGCGCTGCGGGGCGGTCGTGCAAATAGCCCCGTTCGCCATCGAGCTGGAACATGAAGTTGGCATCCAGCATCTCCGGCGAGAACTTGCCGCTCTCGTCAAAATGCTCTGGTCGCCATTTTTCGAGGAACCGGCGTAAAGCGACCAATCCTTCGTCAGTCTGGTCCGCAAGCCGCTCCAGATGCAATGTCACAAAGGCGGCATGTTCCTGCGCGGTGCGCTTGCCTTCGCCAGCGGTGCGGCCCAACACATAAGCACTCTTGTCCCACAGGAAATTGGGCGCAATGCCCACGGTGCGCTTAACGGCGGCAGGCACCATGTAATTCTTGGGGCGTGGCTTCTTACCCAAAAGATCGTGGAGATCCTTGACGTCGACAACCCCACCGTCACGATCAATAACGATACACCAGCCGAATTTTTCCGGGCTTTGCCCCGGCTCCGCCACACCGTCCAGCCGGTGATAATAGCTGTCGAGCGCCTGAAGGATCGTCATCCCACCACCTCGTCCGACAGAAAGGGCGGAACCTCGATCATGCCGTCCTTCATGATCGCGCGGAAGAAGCGGGATTCGTTGCCGTTCGCGAAGTCGATGTCGTGCAGCATCCAGCCGAAATCGGCGTCGCGCTTGTCGGCGGGCAATTCGCAAGGCGGCAGCGGATCGCCCTCCGCGATCAACGCGAATTCGGCATCGAACTCCCGCGTTCCAAGGCAGGGCCGGTGAAAGCATTGTCCCTGCGCCGCGCGGCGATTGAATATGCTGACATGCTTGGCCGCGCTGTCCTCCGGCCCGGCCCTGGAGGTCAGCGTGAAATGCGCTTCGATCACATAGGCGACGTCGATCAGGACCAGTGCCGCGCGCTGCTGGCGATTTTCGTCGACGACGATGCCCAGCCCTTCGGTCGTGCCGCGCTTCATGGCGCTGGCAGCGTTCGCCGCGCTGGCCTTCGCACCCACCTCGTTGCGGCGGATCGATTGAAAGCGGATCGGCTTCAACACATGGATACGATCCACATGCCAACGGATCGCCGGCTTCCAGTGGATCGCTTCCAATATCCCACGCGCCGCCGAGGGCGTCATCACGTCATAGCTGACGCGCTCCACCTTCATCTCCGGGCGAGTGAAGCAGGCCCTCGCACCCCAGACATGCAATCGAATGCCCATATGGCGAATCCCCCCTTCCCCACGTTCCTACATTGTTCTCCGTTTATCAAGGGGCTTGGTTGATCCACTATGGGGGCATCAGAAGAGATTGTCCTCGCTCGACCGCCAGGTCGGATCGTCGAAGCGGAGACCCAGCGCGGGGTCATAGAGCGACTGGTTTTTCAGAACGACGAAGCGATCGCCATAATCGTCCGGCCGTATCGCCTGCGCCGCGCCCGCGCCGAGCAGTTTCTCGCGCGCCTTCGCGGGCACGGGGACGACATATTGCTGAAGCTTGCGCTGGACGCCCGCCGGCAGGACCGGCCTGTCTTCCATGTTCCGGATCAGGGTTTCGATCTCCCTGCGATCTTGCTCTTTCTCTCCCCAAGGCACGATCACGGGGGCCATCGCATCGTCGATCATGCGGAATGCCCGCGCGATATGCGCGAAGGGGAATTCCAACTTGCCGGCGGTGTCGCGGATGGCTCGGATGATCTCGAAGCGGTGTCCGTCTATCGTGGCCGCGTCGAGCGCGTCATAGCCCTGCTCCCAATAAAGCCAGCGATAATATTCGCGCACCGCCTCCAGACCGAGCACGTCGCCGCTATCCGCGCGCAGGACATTCTTCGCCGCTTGGTAAAAAGGGCGGATCATGTCCGGGACGGATTTCCGCCCTTCGACCGGCGCAGGCTCGAACACGGTCGTTCGACCGAACGCTTCCCCCAATGGCCCCAGTTCGCCGCTGCGATTACATCGGCCCGCGGCCTGCGCGATGCTCGCGAGCCCTGCGGCGGCGCGCCAGACCTCCGGGAAACTGATGTCCACGCCCGCTTCGATCAGGCTGGTGGCGACCAGCCGCACCGGCGATCCCGCCTTCAGCGCCTCGCGCGCTTTCACCAGAACCGCGCGGCGATGGCGCGCGCACATCAGCGTGGTCAGGTGGATGGCGCCATCCTGCTCCCGGATCGCCTCGAATAGGGCGCGCGCATGAGCGCGGCTGTTGACGATGCACAGCATCTGCGGCTGTTCGGCGAAGCTGGCGGCGATCTCCTCATCGCTCACGGGTTCGCGCCGCCATTCGACATTCACTCGCTTCAGCTTATCATACAGCGCCTTGGGGTCGGGCGCGAGTTCACGGTCGTCGGATATCATCAGTCCTTCGAGCGCGCTTTTCCTGCTTTTCGGCAGCGCATCGTCTTGCGTCCGCAGCGCCGGTTGCGTCGCCGTGCACAGGATGACGCTCGCGCCATAGTTACGCGCCAGTTCGTCGATTGCCGCCATGCACGGGCGCAACAGATGCACCGGGATCGATTGCGCTTCATCGAGAATGATGACGCTCTTCGCCAGATTGTGCAGCTTGCGGACCTTGCTGGTGCGGGATGCGAACAGGCTTTCGAAGAATTGCACCGCTGTAGTCACGACGATCGGCGCGTTCCAGTTCTCCGCGTCGCGGCGCAGCTTGGCGAGGCCAGCCGGTCCCTCGCTATCCTCGTCATTCTCCCGAGCGGGTTCTTGCTTGTCCCAGTCGAAGCTCGAATGATGTTCGAGCACGGCGTTGCCTAGGCCTATATTTTTCCGAAATATCTCCGCAGTTTGCTCGATGATCGACGTAAAAGGAATGACATATATGACACGCCGGAGGCCGTGCGCGGCGGCATGTCGCATCGCGAAACTGAGCGAGGTCAACGTCTTGCCGCCGCCGGTCGGCACGGTCAGAGTGAACAGGCCCGGCGGCAGCGCCGCCTTCGCGTTGGCATGGTCGAGAATTTCAGAGCGCAACTGGTTGACCGGCGTGTCGTCGCGACGATGCCGCGTCACGAAATCGCTTACACGCTCGACATGCTCTGGCTCGATGACGCCGCCCCGGGGCGGTCGCGCATCTCCCCGCGACTGCGCGTAAAAAGCTTCGGTTTCGAGGAAATCGGCATCAACAAGGCAGGAAAACAGCATTCGGACGAGGAACGCCAATGAAAAGCCCCGTTCGATGATGTTGGGATCGAGCGTCGGCAAACCGGACCGCAGCGCCTCTACGGTCGGCAGATTTGAGACATGGTCCTGCCAGCCCTCATAATCCTCGACCTCCTTTGCCAGCCGCAGGGATAGGTTGCCGCCTTCATGGCCCGCTCCATCCATCAACCCCGCATGATGGCCCGCGATGCCGAACGCCATCATTCGACCGACCTGACAGCCATAAAGAGCGACGGCTTCCTTGGCCCCTGCCGTGCTGTGATCCGGCCCTTTGAGGCCACCCTTGTCGGAAGGTCGGCGAATATAGACCTGATAGGGAAGCGCAACCTTGCCGATGTCATGTAACAACCCCATGGCCAGCGCGATCCTCGAAGCGCCGAACCACGTGGCAAAGTCGGCTGCTCTCCGGCCGACCGCCGCAAGATGATGCGACAAGAGTTCCCAATTCTCTTCGGGCTGCCCTTCAACCGAATGTGCGAATCTTTTCATGAAATCCCCCGGTCCTGACATCCGCTGAGGGATGCAATGCAGCCATGTTGAATCACACCCGCACCCGTCTGTGAATCCCTCCGCGACTCTACCCGCGCGAGACCGGCTCTAGATGTGAGCTTTTGATAGGTTGTTCATCCGATCCTGGCCGAGCAGACTGAGGTTGCGAAGCTTCAGCTGTGGGGAGGACCGGATGAACGTCCATAAGAATGCCCGATTGACGCCGCGCAGTCGAGCCGAGCTGGTGCGGCGTGTGCTGATCGATCGGCAGGCGCCGGTGTCGGTCGCGGCCGACATGGGCGTGTCTCCCCAAACCGTGCGCAAATGGATCAGACGCGACCAGCGCGACGGCGAAGCCGGTCTCTGCGACCGCTCGTCACGGCCGCACCGCCTGCGCCAACCGACCCCGCCAGCGGTGGTCCGGCAGATCGAGGCGCTCCGCCGCCAACGCCTGCCCGGCAAGCAGATCGCCCGCATCCTTGGCGTGTCGCCGGCCACCGTCAGCCGCGTGCTGCAGCGCCTGGGCATCAGCAGGATCAAGGCGCTCGATCCACCCGAGCCGGTGCGCCGCTATCAGCGCGAGCACCCCGGCGAGCTCATCCACATCGACATCAAGAAGCTCGGCCGCTTCCACAAGATCGGTCATCGCATCACCGGCGACCGCAGAGGCCAGAGCAACCCACGCGCCCGCGGCGAAGGCGCAGGCTGGGAATATGTCCACGTCTGCATCGACGATGCCTCGCGCATCGCCTTCAGCCAGATCCTGGCCGACGAGAAAAAGGAAAGCGCCACAGCCTTCCTCCATGCCGCCGTCGCTTACTATGCCAGCCTCGGCGTTACCGTCACTCGCGTCATGACCGACAATGGCGGATGCTACAGAAGCTTCGCCTTCCGTGCCGCCTGCAAAACCCTCGGCCTCAAGCACATCCGAACCAGGCCCTATGCGCCAAAGACCAACGGCAAGGCCGAGCGCTTCATCCAGACCAGCCTCAGAGAATGGGCCTATGCCAGAGCCTATCCAACCTCAGACGAGCGCGCCGCCGAGCTGCCGCGATGGCTCCACCAATATAACTGGCATCGACCCCACAGTAGCCTAAGCTACCAACCACCCATCAGCCAACTCGGCCTCGACGAAAACAACCTGTTGAGGCTCCACACCTAGAGCATCCACTCGATGGCCGTATTCGTACCTTCTCCATGCTTTTGGTCTTGAAGATATTCCCGGTGACCCTGTTGGAGGCATGGCGGTCCGCGTCGTTGACTTGGAGCACAATGGGATCGGAAGTCAGGACCCGCTAGGCCTCGCTTGTGATATCCGTCACCATATCCCAGCGGCCATCCAAGACTATCGGAAGAACGAACTCCTAGGCGAGTCGTATCTCTCCTTCCGGAGCACAAGGGGACTTGTGATTGGGGGCCGCAATATGCACTGCGAAGGGCACATATTTGCCTCATTTGCGAATTGTTGTGCCCGCAACAGATAGGATAGTGCCCTACCCCTTGGAATGGGTTTTCCGGAAGTTCGATGTCTCGCCAAGAAACCCGGTGAGACATTGGTCATTTGCCGTGAATCGATATTCGCCGCTCTCGCCGATGCTATAATGATGGAGTCACAACCCTTCACCATCGACCCAATGGGCATTGGTGAGACGGCGGCCGAGCGCCCAGGTCTGGACGCGGATGTCCGGCACTGCGATGATTTCCCAGAACGCGCCACGCGTCATCGGTCCCACTGCGGCGAGCCACGGATTGGCACGGCCTGATGCGTCAATCGTCTGCGCGGACGAATCGACATCGATGCCCAGATGCGCGCTATCTGGCCGTATCGTCCCGCTCGCGACCAACCGGCGCAAGAGCGGCTCGGTCGTGCGGGACACATCGCCGAGCGGACCGGTGCAATTGATGATCCGCCTTATGACGAGTTCGCGTTGCCGATCGTCGCCGCGAGGACGCCAGGAGACGATGGCCGCGTCGCCGCGCTCGTCGATCCGGCACAGCTTCCCGCCATGAATCATCAACCGGCCAGCGGCTTGCAGTTCAGCAAGCCGCTTGTGGATCGCCGGTGCGATGCGATGACGGTGCACATCCCACCATGGGCGCAGGTGGCGCAGGAAGCGCGATCGCGTCGCCGGGTCCGCCGCGCTCCACATATGCTGCGTGAACGGTCGAAGCTCATCGACCGCGCCGCGCCAGCCGATCGCATCCGCGCGCTTGCGCACGGCGCGCACCAGTTGCGAGGCGGCATGTCGTGGATATTCGCGCAACGGCCGATCGGGAGGCGGTGTGGGCGCATGGGGACGCGACACCAGCCCGCGTCGCGACAAGGCGACAATCCGGCCGGCAAATCCATGGGCATCGAGCGCAAGCGCGACGTCGACCATGGTCAGGCCGGTTCCCAGGATCAACACCGTGTCCTCTGCCGTCAGGCCGTCGAGGACTGACGGATCCCATGGATCAGGCGCGTAGCGCCCGGCGGCGAGCCGGTCCGGATTGATCATGGCCGGCGTGTGCGGCGGCAGGTTGCCGACAGCGAGGATCGCGACATCGGCGTCTATGGCGGTCGAGCGCGTGCGGACCCGCGCACCGCTGCCATGCGGGGTCACGTCTTCCACCTCGTCGTGCAGGATCGCGAAGCGGCCTGCATAGTCGTTCAACGCACTGTCGAGCAACTCGCCGACATAGGTGCCGTAGGTCAGACGCGGCGCGTAGGTGCGTGCCGCATCGGCCACGCCCCTGCGCTCCAGCCAGCGTGTGAAGTGGCCCGGATCGTCGTGAAACGCGCTCATGTTGCCGGCGTGCACGTTGAGCAAATGGCTGGGATGCGCCGCGCCATAGGCGAGCCCACGCCCCGGCACGCCGGCGCGTTCGACCAATGTCACTCGCGCCACGCCGTGGCGGAGGATGTTGATCGCCTGGAGCGTCCCGGAAAAGCCGCCGCCGATGATGACCACATGCTCGATCATGCGAGGTCCGACAGAGGCGGGGCGAGCGGTCGCGACGATGGCCGGCATGACGCGCTACAGGCTCGCCAGATCGATCGGCGCGGACCGATCAAGCCAGGCATCCGCCGGCGGCATCGGATATTTGAGGCCGGTCGCGCAATTGAACAGCACGGCCTTTTCCTCCGCATCCACGATCCCGTCGCGCAGCGCCTGGAGATAGGCGGCGAGAGTCGCCCCGCCTTCAGGGCACAGGAGAAGACCATCCTGCCGGGCGCAGGCATCGACAGCCGCCAGGATCGCCGGATCGCCCACGGCAAGCGCGCGGCCGCCGGATTCCCGCACGGCGCGCAGGATGAGGAAGTCGCCTACCGCCCTGGGCACCCGGATGCCGGCGGCGACGGTCGCGGCGTCCTCCCACCGCTCAGCATGTTCCTCGCCGGCCTCGAAGGCGCGGACGATGGGCGCGCAGCCGGAGGCCTGCACCGCATACATGCGCGGACGCTTCGATCCGATCCAGCCGAGCCGCTCGAGTTCGTCGAACGCTTTCCACATGCCGATGAGGCCCGTGCCGCCGCCGGTCGGATAGAAGATGGCGTCCGGCACGTCCCAGCCGAGCTGGGCGACCAGCTCCAGGCCCATCGTCTTCTTGCCCTCGATCCGATAGGGCTCCTTGAGCGTCGAGAAGTCGAACCACAGCCCCTCGGCAGCGCCCTTGCCGACGATCGCGCCGCATTCGTCGATCTGGCCATTCACGCGATAGACCCGCGCGCCCTGCTGGGCGATTTCCCGGACATTCACCTCCGGCGTTTCCTCGGGGCACAGGATGACGGTCTCGATCCCGCACCGCGCGGCATAGGCGGCGAGCGCCGCGCCCGCATTGCCGTTGGTCGGCATGGCGATGCGCTTGACGCCAAGCTCGCGTGCCATCGTCACCGCCATGACCAGGCCTCGCGCCTTGAACGAGCCGGTCGGCAGGCGGCCCTCATCCTTGACGAGCACCGATGGACCGCCCGAGCGCGGGATCGGGATCAGCGGCGTCTCGATCTCGCCGAGCGATACGATGCTCTCCGTGTGCCGGACCGGCAGCAATTCCCGCCAACGCCACAGATCGGTTTCGCGCGCCGCGATCGCATCTCGGGACACGGCCTGTCCGATACCGTCGAGATCATATCGCACGAGCAACGGACGCCCTGCGCGAGACAGGCCGTGCAGCTGGTCCGCCTCATAATGCTCGCCGGTCATCGAGCATTCGAGATGGGTGACGAATGTCGGGCGGTCTTCAAGGAGATTCTGGTTCATCAGGCTTGGTCACTCGCTATTTGCATTGGACTTTCAGGACTTGATCCACCTGTGCACGCACCAAGTCGACGATCGGGCGACTGCGCCTCGGCGGCAAAGGAGGTGGTCGGTTCCATATATTGGGCCGACCGATCCGCCGCGCTCTCTGCCCGGTCGACCATGACAGCGGCGATCGAGTTGCCGACCACGTTCGTCGCGGTCCGCCCCATATCGACGAAATGGTCGATCCCGAGCAGCGCCAGCAGACCCGCCTCGGGAATGCCGAAACGCGGCAGCGTCGCCGCAAGGACGACAATCGCGGCGCGCGGCACGCCGGCCACGCCCTTGGATGTCACCAGCAACGTCAGCAATATCGAGATCTGCTGCGTGAGGTCGAGGGCGATCCCATAGGCCTGAGCGAGGAATATGGCGGCGAAGGTGCAATACATCATCGTGCCATCGAGATTGAACGAATAGCCGAGCGGCAAGACGAAACCCGCCACACGGGGCCGCACGCCGAAGCGCTCGAGCGCGGCAAGGGTCGGTGCAAACGCCGCTTCGGACGACGCGGTCGAGAAGGCAAGCATCAGCGGCTCGCGCAGCAAGCGAGGCAGACGGAGGATGTCCCGCCCCGCGGCCATTGCGCCGGCGGCGAACAGCAGCAGCCAGAGCAGCAGAATCCCGAGATAGAAGCCGCCGAGGAACCGGCCATAGATGAATATGACATCCGGTCCTTCCACAGCGATCGCGGAAGCGACGGCGGCGAAGACCGCGACAGGTGAGAGCCACATGACGTAGCCCGTCAGGCGCAGCATCAATATGGCCAGCGCGTCGACGGCCTCGACCAGCGGCCGCGCCGCTGGCCCCATCGAGAGGAGACCGATGCCTGCGAGGACGGAAAAGAGCACGATCTGCAGCACTTCATTGTCCGCCATCGCCGCGACGATGGAAGTCGGCACCAGATGGCTGAGGAAATCGCCAAAGGAAAAGGGGGCGACGGCTACCGGCGCCGCGGTCCCCAGCGCGCCGAGATTCGCGTCCATCCCCGGCTGGAGCAGTGTCACGAGAAACAGGCCGAGCGCAAGCGACGCCAGGCTGGCGCCCAGGAACCAGCCAGCAGCGCGCAGTCCGATCCGGCCGAGGCTGCCGGCATTGTCCATATGCGCGATGCCCCCGATGAGCGTGGAGAGCACGAGCGGCGCGATGATCATCTTGATGAGCCGCAGGAACAGGCTCGTCATGGTGGTCAGCCCTGCCGCCAGCGTCGCCCGCCCATCCGAGGCGAGAAGCGCATGGGCGGCGAAGCCGGTTGCGAGGCCAAGCAGGAGTCCGGCCACAATGAAAAGGGTCAGCGATCGTTTCATGGATGGAAGCCAGGTGGCGGAAGGGAGCGGCCGGGAGGCCGCTCCCTTCCCGGCCCTTATTCGGCGCGCTGTGGGGGTGCGCTGCTCTCCAGGGCCGCTGCTTGCCCCTTCATGCTGGGCCCGTAGAAGAGCCCATTGAAGAGGAATTTGAATGTCGGATAGGGCTGACCGCGTTGCGTGACCTCCGGGGCGAGCAGGAAGACATGGCCCTGGCCAAGCGTCGCGTCGATGATCGTCGCGTTGCCGTTCAGAATCTTCTGCCCCCAGGCCCAGCCCGATACCAGCGGATCGTCATTGTAGAAGCTGCCGACCTTCCGCAGGGCCGGATTATCCCCCGCCCCGGAGAAAACCGGATTGTTGTTGTAGAAGACGTTCACCGTCTCCGGCAGGCCATAGGCAAGCGGATCGCCGGGATCGACCCGCGTGGAGACGATCGAACCGGGTATGTAGAATTTGGTGGAAGGCACCGGGGTGGCGCGGCCATCGGGTCCGACCGGATTGAGGATGTTCGTGACCGGCAGGCCAAGGTCGACGCCGATCTGCGTGGCGTTGCCGATGGCGATGACGGTCCCGCCCGCCCGCGCGAAGGCGGCGATCTGCGGATAGGTCTTCTCCCTGGTGATATTGCCCAGCATCGGACGATATTGGGCCGGGATGTCCGCGGCAAGCGGCTGGGGACGGTTCGGTCGTCCTTCACGGCCCAGCACGTCGCTCTGGAAGATCAGCACGTCATATTTCTTCTCCAGCCCGCCCTTGTCCAGTTCCTGGGGAAAGACGAGCGTATAGGGGAACTCGAAATTGTCGAAGATCCAGCGCGTCCAACCCGACGCCATCGAGCCGCCATAGATGTCCACCAGGCCGATGCGGACCGGCTTCACGGCCATGGTTTCTCCCGCCGGCTGCGCGGCCACCGCATAGGCATCGATGCCGAGCGGACCCACGCTCTGGGTGACGATGCTCCTTGCCTTGGCCGAAGCCGGTATCCACAGCGCGCCCGGCGCCAGCGTCTGGTCACCCACGCTGGTCGGCGCTTTCAGCCAGTAAACCGGGACGCCGGCTTTCAACAGACGGTTCGACAGGACGAAGCTGTTGTTCGGCGCATGGCTGACGATGAAGCCGGCACTGCCGTCGCCGATCACATGGCCCGGCGGCGGACCGTCCATCACATCGGGAACCAGCGGGAAATGCTCGGGCGCGCCATCGAGCATGCGGTCGAACTTGACGTTCATCTGGAGCGCGAGCGTGTATCCGGTAATGTCATAAGGCCGGATGGGCGGGCCGCCGGGATAGGAAAAATCCTGCGGATGGTCCTGCGGCTCGAACATGTCGAGCACATGCGGACGGAATGCCTGGTCCGTCCGGACCACGAACGACCCCGCAGGGTAGGATTTTCCGCCGAAGCTGAAGGCGGCCGGCGCACGTTCCACCTCGACGCCCGTATTGATGAGGGCGTTCAGGAACTTGACGGTGGTCGGCATGTCCGGCTGGCTGTCGGCCGGGATGATATAGGCCCGGGGCATGCGCTTGGAGGGATCCTGCAGGATCCTTGCGTAAAGCTCGGTGGGCACGATGTCCTGCGAATTATAGCCGGTCAGATTGTCGAGCGGACCGGCTTCCCTTCCCCCCTGCTGCTCCGCCGCGGCTGCGGCCTTGACGGCCTCGATCTGCTTGGGCGTCGTGATCCAGCTGTCCTCGCTGCCCTTCTGGATCTGATTGCGGCCCATGACATAGCGGTTGTAGAGCACGGTCTCGCGATAGCGCGAGGCATAGTCGAGGATCGCCCGGCTCATCTCCTTCACATAGTCGATCGACTGCTGGAAGTGCCAGGGCTGCGGCGCGATCGGCATCACCTCGTCCTGCCGGGGGAGTTGCTTGTCGGGGACCAGGGGGATTTCCATCGGCGTCGGGTTGCCGATGATCTCGGTCAGGATGCCGATCTGGTTGTGGAAGTAGCCCACTGTGCGGATACCGCCGTTGAACCAGGTGGAATAGGGCGCGCCGGAGCGCATCACCGATCCGCCCTTGCCCTGGGATACGAGCCGCGCGTGCATGAGCTCGCCCACAATGTCCGTCTGGTTGATGACCAGAGGCTCGTTGTTGAAATTATAGGGATCGCGGAACGGCGGGATGAACACCACCGTGCCCACCGGCCCGGTCTGGTGCTGGTTGTAGAGGATCTGCGGGAACCAGTCCCGATAGCCGGCCCGGTTCATGTTGGTGGTCTCGGGCTGCGTCGACGCGAAGCTGTCACGATTATTATCGTGCCCGATATATTTCTGGTAGAGGACCGGGATCGAATCCGTCTTCCGCTTCTGCGGGTCCGTCGGACCCATATACCAGTTTGCAACCAGCTCCAGCCCATCGGGATTGGCGAAGACGAAGAGCATGATGTCATCGTTCAGAAGACGCAGCGTCTCGGGGTCATTCCGCGTCAGCATCTCGTGAATGAGCTGGACATGGGACTGCGCGTTGACGACTTCCGTCGCATGCAGGCCGGCATCGATCCACACGACCGACTTGCCTTCGCGCGCCAGCGCATGCGCCTGTTCGTCGTCCAGTCCCTTGGCCAGTGCGAGCTTCTTCGAGATTTCCCGATAATGCTCCAGATTGCGGATATTATCCGGCGAGGACACGATCGCCATATATTGGTCCCGCCCTTCGGCGGTCTTGCCGATGCTCACCAGCTTCATCCGGTCGCTCTCGCTCGCGACGCGATTCAGCCAGGCCGAAATCTGCGTGTAGTTGGCAAGGAAGTAATCGCTGCCGGGCTTGCCCGGGAGCACGGCCTCGGGCGCCGTTATGGGCGCGTTCGTGGGCGGCGCGAGCTGCGCCTGGACGGATGTGACCGCCAGGAAGGCACATATGGTGGTCGTCAGAAGAAATCCGCGCATCTTCGTTCCCCTTCGATAGGCCATGATTGTGGCCGGCATCCCTTGAATGTCCCGCCTGTGCGGCGGGACATTCGGCTAAGCTCCACTCGATCGACAGTCTTGCATGGATCATCCGCCCAGGTTGAACCGGAGGCCGATCCTGAATGTACGGCCGAGATAGTCGTACAGGGACCGGTTGGTGCCGGGATCAGGGCTGGACGTATCGGACGGGCCCGCGCCGACCAGGGCCGGGTCACGATTGAAGAGATTGGTGATCTGCAGATACAGGTCGCCCTTCAGCTTGCCGAACGGGATCGCGTGCGAGAAATAGGCATCCATATAGAAGGCGCCCGGCAGGTGATTATCCGAAATCGTGCGGTTCAGGCTGGTGGATGCCGGGCAGCCGGAGGTGCATTCGATATAGGTGTTGTTGAACACGCCCGAGCTGAATCCGCGACCGGTGAGCTGCATGGTGAAATCGTCGACCGAATAGCTCGCCGTCACCCGATATTTCCACTTCGGCAGGGAACCCGTATTCTGTCCGACGATGTCGGTCGGCGCCTGCGTGCCATTGTCGGTCACCCGCTCGATCGCGCGATTCGCAAGAGCGCGAATGGACAGGGTTCCCGATAGGCTGTCCGCGATGCGGTCCAGCGGGGTCTGGTAGCTCACTTCGAAGTCCAGGCCGCGGGTGCGCAGCGAGACATAGTTATACTGGACGGTGTAGACCCAGAAATCCGCGAAACCGGGCACCGGTCCCGAGATGCGATCCCAGCCGTCGCCATAGGCATAGCGGGGCGCTGACAAATCGTCGGGCATGGACAGCGCGATCTGGTTGCAGAGCTGCTCATTGCCTTCGAAGCAGCGATCCACGATCTGCTGCGCGCTCAGCGAGTCGATGGCGCCCTTGATCTTGATGTCGTAATAATCGACCGAGAAGCCGAGGCCCGGCAGGAAGGATGGCCGATAGACGACGCCAAGGCTCCAAGTGTCGGCCTTTTCGGGCTCCAGATCGAGATTGCCCTGAGGCACGCCGCGATAGCGGGCATTGGTGCCGGACCATGGATTGAGCAACGCGTTGGTGTTGCCGCCGCCAGCCACGAACAGTTCCGACAGGTTCGGCGCGCGAATGTCCCTCGACCGCACGACGCGGAAGCGCAGGTCGCTGATCGGGCTCCAGGTGAAGCCCGTCTTCCAGGTCACGACCTCGCCGGCCTGCTGATAGCTCGTCAGACGCGCCGCGCCGTTGAACTCGATGTTGAACGGCAGGGGAACCAGCGTCTCCACATAGCCTTCATTGACATTATAGTGACCGAATGTGTCGGCGAAGTTGCCGCTATACCAGCCGCTCTGCGCAAATTCCGGCGTGAATCCCGAAACAGCCTCGCGCCGATGCTCGAAACCGAAGGCAAAGCCGATCGGTGCGAGCCAGGGATTGGCGATCTCGGTGCTGAAGTTGATCGCCGCGACATCCTGCTGGAGCCGCTGATCGGTCCACGGATTGCCCATGATATAGTCCAGGGCTTCCGGCGAGTTCACGCCGATGCCGAAGCGGTTCCACGGCACGCAGCCCGCCGCCAGCGGATCCGTGCTCCCGTCGCGCGTCACGCGGCAGACGATCTCGGTGTGATCGTCGTTCCAGACCGCGTCCTGCGCATAGCTCAGCTTCACGCGGTCCGGCGAGATGAGGGAGATATGGTTCCGCGCGATGCCCCGCTGGTAATAGGCATCCCATTTCCAATCCGAGAGCAGATGGAACCTGCCTTCGGCACCTATCACATAACGATAGACCTCGCGCGTATTGTAGCTCTGGCGGGTGGGCCAGTCCGCGTTCCACGAACCCATCGAGAAGGCGGTCGTGCCCGGTGCGCGATCGCCGCAGGCAAGCGACGGATATTGCGCCAGCAAATCCGCGGGAATGAACGCATTGTCGCATGCGATGGGAATGTTGCCGCGCTCGGTCTGACGGCCGCCCCAGTTCAGCGCATAGCTCCGGTTGTATGAGAATTCCGCGAAGACATTGATGTCATCGGCCACGTCATAGCTCAGGCGGCCATAGATGCCGCGCATGCGCTCGCCCGGCTGGAGCGATGTTCCGTCGATATGCTGGCTGACCTGCCAGTCGCCACCGATCGTCCACTCGCTGTTGCCGGCAGGATCGTAGTTCTCGCCATAGTCATAATGGTTGATCGTGCCGCCCTGGCCGAAATACACGCCTCTGGCGGGGCCGTTCACGATGATGCCCCCGCCGGTCGTCACGTTCAGGCCGGCATGATTGGCGGGCATATATTGCGGTTGTCCATTGCCCGGCACATAGGCGGGATTCTGGGTCAGATACCGGCCCTGGTCCGCCCATTCCCGCGGCACGCCGTTGATGCCATCCCGCTGGATGATCGTTCCATTGAGCAGGAAATGGCCGCGGTCGTCAGCGAATTTGAAGCCGGCCGTCAATGTCGCCCGGTAGGTATTGTCGTCGCCATAGGTGGTCTCGCCATAGCTGAGGTCGCCCTTGATCCCCGTATAATCGCGATCGAGTATATAGTTGACGACACCGGCGACGGCGTCCGAGCCATAGACCGACGAAGCGCCGCCAGTCACGATCTCGATGCTCTTGATGAGGCCCTGCGGGACGAGGTTGGTATCCACGGCGCCGTCCAGGGTGGACGCGACGGTGCGATGCCCGTCGATGAGGATCAGCGTGCGACCGCTGCCCAGATTCCGCATGCTCACCGTGTTGAGGCCGGCAGCGCCGCTCGTCAGTCCCCGCTGGTTGTTGGTGGGGGTGGAGCTGCCGGAAATGGCGGGGAGCTGGTTGACGTAATCCGCGACATTGGCCGGTGCGGAGGCTTGCAGGTCCTGCGTGCTGACCACGGTGATCGGCGTCGGCATATCGTAGCCGTTGCGGGCGATGCGCGATCCCGTGACGGTGATCTCCGCCACCTGGTCCTCGGCATCCGGCGTATCCGCCGACTCGGCCGGCGGCGGTGCGTCCTGCGCATGGGCAGGCGCGATGGCAATGAAGTGGATGGCCAGGGCCAGCGCCACGTTGCTGACGCCGAAGAGGGATATCCGGTCGCTTGAGCGATGGGATCGGCAAGACTGATTGATTGTCATCTCGTTCCCCTTGTTGTGAAAGGAAACGCGGCGAAAGGTCGCCGCGCGGCTCCTTTCCCCTCCCGAATCTCACGGTCTTTTCATGAACTTCCGGCCGGGCGGCTTTGCCGCTCCTCACGCGAGGACCGTGTAGCCAGGCCAGCATATGGTCGCTTACCTGTCATGAACCTGTCACTGTTGCGACATGGCGGAATGCCCGGCTCGCCGTCGGCATGTGCCGCGCGACGGACCCGTTCGGGTGAGCGCGCCTCGCAATCGGTCCCCGAAAAAGAAATCATTGACTCCTGATTCGTTCTGCATTGTCCTTCGTGATCGCTCTATCGAGTCAGTGAATCAGACACTCGACAAGGCGACAGCATTTATTGGTTCGAAAGGGGCAGAAAAACATAAGAAAAAACGGGGAAAAGGATGCCGCAACCTCTACAGGAGGAGAAATTGCGGGTCATGATTGTCGAAGACGATTGCCGTCTTGCACAGGGAATGGAGACATTGCTGAGCGCCGCGGGTTTCGCGGTGGATATATTGTCATCGGGGGAAGAAGCATTGTACATCGCCGAAAGTATACCCTATTCAGCGATTGTGCTTGATCTTGGATTGCCTGATCTGGACGGCTTGGAGGTTTTGCAACGACTCAGGCGACGCAGCATCAACACCCCTGTTCTGATCTCGACGGCGCGTAGTTCATTGGCTGATCGTGTCGATGGACTGGACCGGGGTGCGGACGACTATCTTGCCAAGCCTTTTCATCTTCGGGAATTCGAGTCGCGTGTCCGCGCGCTTGCGCGTCGCGGACAAGGCACGCCCGATCCGGTGATCACGCTCGGGCAACTGACCTTCAACACGGTGAACCGGACCGCATATCTGAACGATACGGCAATCGAACTGCGGCGACGCGAGCTCGCGGTGCTGGAAGCACTGCTGAGCCGCCCCGGCAAGCTGGTGACCAAGGAGCGGCTGGCGACGGAGATATTCAATTTCAACGATGCGGTCGCACCCAACGCGCTCGAGGTCTATGTCGCCAGGCTGCGCCGCAAGCTTGTTCCGAATGGCCCCGTGATCACGACGATCCGAGGTCTGGGCTACATGATCAGCGCGAACTGATCGGCGGTACGGACAGGTGAGGAGAATCGGGGGATCGTTGCGGGGGCGTCTTACAGGCGCAGTCATGCTTCCCCTTGCCGCCCTCGTGATGATCTTCGGCGGCATCGCCTGCTGGGCGATAGCCAAAACCATAAACACGACATCGGACCGCGTGTTGACCGGATCGGTCCGGACGCTGAGCGTGGCGCTCGATGCCAAGCCGGACATGCGCGCGCGCCTCGTTCCGCTTGCGGTCCACCTGCTGCAGCGACATGCGCAGCCGACCATCTTCTACAGCGTCTACCATGGCGACACGCCGGTCGCCGGGCTGGCCGCCCTCAAGCCGCCACCTGACTATGACGCCAGCGATCGGGTGATCGACCGGCATCCGCCCACAACCGTTACAGGCTCGGATCGCAAGTCCCGGCTCCATCGGGGCTATATCGATCCGAATGATGCAAGGACCGTCATTCAGGCAGCCTATCTGCGAGACGGGCGCATCGATGGCAAGTCGGTGCGGATCGCAACCGAAATCAGGCTGACACGGGATGACCAATATCCGTTCGTCATTCAGGTCGCCGATTATGTCGACGATCGGCATGATTATATATTCAACCAGTCGGCCCAGGTGGTCGGAGGCGGTATACTGATCCTGATGATCGCCGTGATGCTCTTTTATCAGGCGATTACCTGGGGCCTCAAACCTTTCTCCGCCCTCACCCAGCAGATCGAGGAGGCGCGAAAGGATCCACCCGCTCATTTCCGGCTGATGGAATCGTCCGACACGCCGCGCGAGGCCATTTCCTTCATCCTTGCCTTCAACGCGCTCATGGCGCGGATGGAAAAGGCCGCTGAAGCCATGCGGCAGTTCACCACAAATGCTTCGCATCAGATGCGCACGCCACTGGCCGTCGCCCGGGTCCATATGGGCTTGCTCGATCGCTTCGGACCGAATTCACCACAGGGAAAGACGGCGCTGAAGAATATTGCTCACGCCGTCGCGTCGCTGGAACGGCTGCTGCAGCAGCTCATAACGCTGGCGCAGACCGATGAGCAGGCGATAGATCCGGCCATGTCATTCGATCTCGCCGCGACGGCAGCCTCGGTCCTTGATGAACGAATCGAACATTTCTCCCGGTTCGACATCGATATCATCTACGAGCGGAGCGAGCAGAGCGCGATCTGCGTGAAAGGCCATCCCCTGCTTGCTGCGGAACTGATCGGCAATCTCGTCGACAATGCCGTTCGCTACAATCGGCCCGGCGGTTCGGTCGTCATCCGTCTCGGCAGAGGCGGCGGCCGTGGCCGTATCGAAATCGAGGATGATGGTCCCGGAATTCCCGAAGAACATCGCGAAAAAGTGTGGGAGCGTTTCTATCGTGGCCCGGCCGAAAGCGATCAGATCGGCAGCGGTCTCGGCCTGTCGATCGTCCGCTCGCTAGCCGAGCGCATGGATGCGAGAGTGATGCTGAACAACGGACCGAACGGCTGCGGCATGTGCGCGACCGTCGAGTTTCAGGAAACGGGCTGACAGCTTCGCGACAGTTTCTCATCCTAATCTGGCTGGCATGAAGCTGTCGGGAACATGTGGGAGGGCTTATGAAGATTGTCCCGCCGGACCTTCGGATACTGGAAGTATCCGTGTGAGGGCACGCTAGGGTCGCCATGACCTCCGTCTCCCTCTCGAAACGCCGGACCAGTTGGTCACCGCATATCTCCGTGCTCGCCGGATTTGTGGTGGGCCTCGGCCTCGGCCTGATCGTCAACCTCACTGTCGGCCGCACCAGCTGGGTGGTCGGTTTCATGGCCAATGTCACGGGGCCGATCGAGAATCTGTTCCTGCGGCTGCTGTTCGTTCTCGTCCTGCCCCTGATCTTCTCTGCCCTGGTGACCAGCATCGCGAAGCTTCGGGATCTCGATGCCTTCCGGCGGATGGGAGGGTGGATGCTCGCTTTCATTCTCGTCGCCTCGGCACTCGCGACCACCATCGGGCTCGCGACCGTCAATCTCTTCCAGCCGGGCGACGGCATCGACCCCGCAACCATCGAAACCCTGCCCAGCTCGGCAGGCAGGGCAGGCAGCATCCTCGCGGGCGAGGCTGAGCCTACAATATTGGGAACGATCGCCCATCTCGTTCCCGTCAACATCGTTTCCGCTGCCTCGCAGGGTAATCTCCTGGGCGTGATCTTCTTCGCCTTGCTGTTCGGGGTCGGGCTCATGCTGGTCAGGACGGAAGCCAGCGAGCAACTTCTGACAGTGATCGAGGGAGTTTTCGATGTCGGCGTGCGACTGATCGGCATCGTCATCCGCCTGGCTCCCATCGCCGTTGCCTGTTTCATGTTCGATCTGACGGTGATGTTCGGCTGGACACTGCTTGCGCATCTGAGCGCCTATGTCGGCGTCATGTTCATCGCCTTCGCGTTGCATGTCGGCATCGTCTTCTGCTCTTTCGTCTGGATTGTGGGAGGCGTCCGGCCGCTCGTCTTCTTCAAGGCCGTCCAGGAAGCAGCCTTCATCGCCTTTTCCACTTCCTCGTCCAACGCCACATTGCCCACGGCGCTGAAGGTGGCCGAGGAAAATCTCGGCCTGCCTTCGCAGGTGACTCGCTTCGTGCTCGGCATCTGCACGGTCGCCAACCAGAATGGCACCGCCATCTACGGCGTCGTGACTGTCGTCTTTCTTGCCCAGTTCTTCGGGATCCGTCTCGGACTGACCGAGCAATTGACCGTATTCGTCATCTGTATGCTGAGCGGCATCGGGACCGTCGGTGTCCCGGCCGGTGCATTGCCCCTCGTTTCCGTCGCACTCGGCATGGTCGGCGTCCCGCCCGACGGCATCGGCCTGGTCATCGGAGTCGACCGCCTTCTCGACATGTGCCGCACCAGCCTCAATGTCGTCGGCGACCTCACAATCGCCGTCGTCATCTCACGTTATGAAGGAGAGACGGAAAATAAGAGCCTGGGCCGGACAGAATCTTGAGACGACCGAAGTTATAAGCGGCGGGAAAAGTCCTGAAGAGGGCCCATCAAAGGACAGTGCTCCCAGCCTAGCCGCGAATATTCGCCGGAGGGGTGAACAGGAAGTCGAAGCTGTCGACCGTCACCCATCCATAGAGATAATTCAGGTAGAAGAGCAGGAACAACACGGCCGCGACCAGCGAGGTGCGCAGAATGATCCGGAGGGGCCGGAATTCATGCGGTGCGCTGTCGGCCTGGCCCGGAATCTTCTCCTTGCCCACTTCTTCCGAGGTCCGCACGCCGAACGGCAGCACCAGGAACAGGCTCAGGAACCAGAACAGGAAGTAGATGGCGAGGATGGTCGTCCAGCGCATCGCGTCCGTCCGCCGCGCTCAGCCGAGCTGGACGATCGTGACGCTCACGATCGGCTTCTTGCCGGTCCAGTCCGCCGCGACCCGGCGCGCGGCGATGCGGATCGCCTCGCGTAACGCCTCGACGTCGCCCCGCCGGCTGGCGGCACGGACGGTCTTCTCCACCGCCGCGACCGCTTCCTCCAGGAACTGGTCGCGATCCTCCTCGATCGGCACGCCGAACAGCCGGATCTCGGGAGTCCCCGCCAGTTGCCCCGATCGGCCGAGCGCGATGCCAACGCTGATCTGCCCGTTGATCATCAGCTTGCGGCGCTCGTTCATCGTCGCGCCATCGGCGGACAGGATGACGTCGCCGTCCAGCACGAGCCGGCCCGCAGGCGCCTCGCCGATCTTGACCGGACCGTCCGGCGCCAGGCGGATGATGTCGCCATTCTTCTCGACGATCGTCCGGCCGATGCCATGGGCCGCACCCAGCCGCGCCTGCTCGGCCATGTGGCGCATCTCGCCATGGACGGGGACCAGCATCTCCGGCCGGATCCAGCCATACATGGCGACCAGCTCCGGGCGACCGGGATGACCCGAGACATGCACATGCGCCTGCGACTCGGTGACCATCGTCACCTGCTTCTCGGCCAGGGCATTCTGGATGCGGCCGATCGCCATCTCATTCCCCGGGATCTTGCGCGAGGAGAAGATCACGCAGTCGCCTACCTCCAGCTTGACCGGATGCTGATCGAACGCCATGCGCCCCAGCGCCGCGCGGCTCTCGCCCTGCCCGCCGGTCGCGATGACCATCGCCTGGCGCGGCGGCAATGCCATGACGGCATCGAAATCGATCAGCGGCGGGAAGCTGCGCAGATAGCCGCAACCCTTGGCCACCGCAATGATCCGCTCGAGCGACCGGCCCGCGACGCACAGCTCGCGTCCGGTCAGCCGCGCGATCTCGCCCAGCGTCTGCAGGCGAGCGGCATTGCTGGCGAAGGTGGTCACGACCACCCGCCCTTTCGCGCCCGCCACGGCCTCCAGCAGCCCGGCCTTGACCGATGCCTCCGACCCGCTCGGCTCGTTGTTGAACACATTGGTGCTGTCGCAGACCAGCGCGAGCACGCCTCCATCGCCGATCGCGGTCAGTTCCTCGTCGGTGGTCGGCACGCCGATCTGCGGCTCCTCGTCCAGCTTCCAGTCGCCGGTGTGGAAGATGCGGCCGAACGGCGTCTCGATCAGCAGCGCATTGCCTTCCGGAATCGAATGGGCGAGCGGCAGGTGACGCATGCGGAACGGCCCCAGCTCGAACCAGGCGCCGTCCTCGACGATGTTGAGCGTGACACTGTCCTCGATGCCCTCCTCGACCAGCTTGCCGCGGATGAGCCCGGCGGTGAACGGCGTCGCATAGAGCGGCACGCCGAGGTCCACCGCAAGATAGGGCAAGGCGCCGATATGGTCCTCATGGCCATGGGTCAGCACGATGCCGAGCAGGTCGGCGCGATGCTCCTCGATGAACGCGATGTCCGGCATGATGAGCTCGACGCCCGGGCAGGAGGGATCGGCGAAGCTGACGCCCAGATCGACCATCAGCCACTTGCCCCGGCAGCCGTAGAGATTGAGATTCATCCCGATCTCGCCCGACCCGCCCAGGGCCAGGAAAAGCAGTTCGTCGCCCGGTGTCATTGCGCGTTCATGCCGCCTCGAGGCTCCGTTCATGGAGGATGGCCAGGCCCGCTATGGTGAGATCGGGCACGATGGCGTCGAAAAGATCGGTCTTCTGGTCGAACAGCACGGCGAGGCCGCCGGTCGCGATAACGCGGGCGGGGCGGCCGATCTCCCTGCGCATCCGCGCGACGAGCCCCTCCATCATCGCGACATAGCCCCAGAAGACACCGATGAGCATCTGGTCCTCGGTGGTGCGGCCGATCACCGAATTGCTGTCCGCCGGTGCCTCGATCGCGATGCGCGGCAGCTTGGCCGCATGACTGACCAGCGCGTCGAGCGAGAGATTGATGCCGGGCGCGATGATCCCGCCCTTATAGGCGCCACTATAGTCGATATGGTCGAAGGTGGTGGCCGTGCCGAAGTCGATGATGATGAGATCGCCTTCATAAGCTGCATGGGCGGCGATGGCGTTGACCGCCCGGTCCGCGCCCAGCGTCTCGGGCATGGGCACGTCGACATTGATATGCCATTGCACGGGCGGCCGCCCGGCGATGAGCGGCGCGACGCCGAAATATTTCTCGCTCAGCACTTCCAGATTGTGGAGCGCGCGCGGCACGACGGTCGAGATGATGACCGCCGTCACGTCCGTCATGGCGAGCCCTTCCAGGGCCAGCAGCTGGTTGATCCAGACGGCATATTCATCGCCCGTGCGGCGCGGATCGGTGGCGATGCGCCAGCGGGCGCGAATGACGCGCTGCGCGTCGACGAGAGCGAAGACGACATTGGTGTTGCCGGCGTCAATGGCGAGAAGCATGGGCGGACGTCCCCTGAACGGCGGATCGGCGCGACATCAGGCGAGCAGGCCGACATCGCCGCTGTGGATGATCTGGCGAGTGCCGTCATCGCGGCGCAGGATCAAGGCGCCATCGCGATCCAGGCCGAGAAATTCGCCTTGCTGTGGCAGATCGGTCCCGGTCCCGACGGTCAGCCGCGTGCCGACCGGATGGGCGCGCGCGCACCAGGCGGCGCTGATCGTCGCCATGCCCTCTGCGCGCCAGACGGCGAGCCAGTGGTCGAGGCTGGCGACGAGAGCAGCGAGGACCTCGTCCGGCGACAAGGTCCGGCCTTCAGGCAAGTCGGCCAGCGCGATGGTCGGACGGTCGGGCAGGCTCGGCGGCGCCGCGATATTCACGCCGACGCCCGCGATCACGCAGTCCCCTTCCCGCTCCAGCAGCATGCCGGCCAGCTTGGCGCCCGATGCCATGACATCGTTGGGCCATTTGAGCTGCAAGTCCGCGCTCGGAACCAGCGAGGAGAGCCCGGCATGGACGGCCACGCCGAGCATGAGCCCAAGGCCCGTCACCGGCGGATCAGCCGGGCGCAGGCGGATCAGGGTCGAGGCATGGAGATTGCCGGCGAGGCTTTCCCAGCGCCGCCCCTGACGGCCGCGCCCCGCCGTCTGGCGCTCGGCCCGCAGCCACTGGCCCTCGGGCCAGCCCGACGCGATCAGCGCGCGCAGATCGGCATTGGTGGAGCCGGTCTCGGCGACATGGCGGATGCGCGAATCGATCATCGGCAGGAGTCCGCTCGCCGCGATGCCGGCAGTGCCGCCCGGACCGCCTCCTGCGCATGCAGGAGCATCAGGCCCGGCACCTCAGAACAGCGAGGCCGCCGCTGCCGCGCTCGCCTGGCCGAGCACGGGATTGAGCAGATAGCCGAACACGATGACCAGCGCGCATAGCGTGATGAGTCCATAGTCGATCGCGCTGCGCTCTTCGCCATAACCCCCGGCCGGCTCGTCGAAATAGATCGTCTTGACGATCTTGAGATAATAGAAGGCGCCGATCACCGAGGCCGCGATGCCGATCGCGGCAAGCGCGGTCATCCCGGCGCCGACGGCGGCATCGAACACCAGGAACTTCGCCCAGAAGCCGAACAGCGGCGGAATGCCGGCCAGGCTGAACATGAAGATCGCGAAGGCAGCAGCGAGGCCGGGACGGCTCTGCGAGAGGCCGGCCAGGCTGGCGATCGTCTCGACCGGATTGCCGTCTTTGTCCTTCATCTGCAGGATGCACACGAAGCTGCCGATCGTCATCGCCACATAGATGGCCATGTAGCTCATCACCGCCGCGACGCCCTCGGCCGTGCCGGCGGCGAGGCCGATCAGCGCGAAGCCGACATTATTGATCGAGGAATAGGCCATCAGCCGCTTGATATTGCTCTGGCCGATCGCGGCGACCGCACCCAGCAGGATCGAAGCCAGCGCCAGGAAGACGACGATCTGCTGCCATGCCCCGGCGGCGGGACCAAGCGCTTCGATCGCGAACCGGACGATGAGCGCCATGGCGGCGACCTTCGGCGCACTGCCGAAGAAGGCTGTGACCGGCGTCGGCGCGCCTTCATAGACGTCCGGGGTCCACATGTGCATCGGCACCGCGCTGATCTTGAACGCCAGACCCGCCAGCGCGAAGACCAGGCCGAACAGCTCGCCGGTGGACAGGCTGCTGCCCAGCGCCGTCGCGACGCCGGTGAAATCCGTCGTTCCGGTGAAGCCGTAGAGCAGCGACATGCCATAGAGCAGGATGCCGCTCGCCAGCGCGCCCAGCACGAAATATTTGAGGCCCGCCTCGGCCGAGCGGACATCCTTGCGCATGAAGCTGGCCAGCACGTAGGAAGACAGGCTGTTCAGCTCCAGGCCGACATAAAGGGTCAGGAAATCGGCGGCCGAGACCATCATCGCCATGCCGATGCAGGCAAGCAGGATCAGCACCGGGAATTCGGCGCGCAGGCCCCCGCTCCTGTCGAAAAAGCCCGGCGCGACGAGGATGCAGGCCGCGGCTGCGGCGAAGATCAGCGCCTTGGCGAAAGCGGCGAAGGCATCCGCGCGATAGAGGCTGTCGAAGATGGTGCCGCCGTCATGCACGGCAGGATGCGCGAGCAGCAGTCCCGCGATCGCCAGTGCCGCGACGGACAGCCAGCTCACCAGGCGCGACGAACCGTCGCCCCCGAAAGCTGCGACCAGCATGAGCAGCAGCCCGGCAATGGTCAGGACGATCTCGGGCAGGACCGAGGCGAAAGCGCCAAGAGCGTGCATCAGTGCGCCTCCCCGTGCGCGGCTTCGACGATGACGGGCTGCGCCTTGCCCATGGCGAGCCGCGCGTCGCCTTCCGGCGCGGCGCGCTCGGTGCGGGCCACCAGGCTTGCGACATTGGCGCGCATCGGCGCGAGGAAGCTCTCGGGATAGACGCCCATCCAGAGCACGGCGAGCGCGAGCGGGATCACCAGCGCCAGCTCGCGCGGCGAGAGATCCGTCATCGCCCGCACATCGTCCTTCGTGAGGTCGCCGAACACGACGCGGCGATAGAGATAGAGCATATAGGCGGCGCCCAGGATGATGCCCGTGGTGCAGATCAGCGCCACCCAGCTCGACGCCTGATAGACGCCCATCAGCGAGAGCAACTCGCCCACGAAATTGCTGGTGCCGGGCAGGCCGACCGACGCCATGGTGAACAGCATGAAGAACAGCGCATAGCGCGGCATGTTGATGGCGAGGCCGCCATAGCGGTCGATCTCGCGCGTGTGCAGCCGATCATAGATGAGGCCGACGCTGAGGAACAGCGCGCCCGAGACGATGCCATGGCCGAGCATGACCATCATCGCGCCTTCCAGGCCCTGCTGGTTGAAGGCGAAGAGGCCGACCGTCACGATCGCCATATGCGCGACCGAGCTGTAGGCGATGAGCTTCTTCATGTCCTGCTGCACCAGCGCGACCAGGCTCGTATAGACCACGGCGATCATCGACAGCGCGAAGACCAGCCAGGCGAAATAAGCCGAGGCCTCCGGGAACATGGGCAGTGAGAAGCGGATGAAGCCGTAGCCGCCCATCTTGAGCAGCACGCCGGCGAGGATGACCGAACCGGCGGTCGGCGCCTGCACATGCGCGTCGGGCAGCCAGGTGTGCACCGGCCACATCGGCATCTTGACCGCGAAGCTGGCGAAGAAGGCCAGCCACAGCCAATATTGCGCCTCGACCGGGAAGTCATAGGCCATCAGCACCGGGATGCTGGTGGTGCCCGCCTCGCGCGTCATCCACAGCATGGCGATGAGCATCAGCACCGAGCCGAGCAGCGTGTAGAGGAAGAATTTGTAGCTGGCGTAGATGCGGTCCACGCCGCCCCAGATGCCGATGATGAGATACATCGGGATGAGGCCGGCCTCGAAGAAGATGTAGAAGAGGAAGATATCCTGCGCCGCGAAGACGCCGATCATCAGCGTCTCCATGAGCAGGAAGGCGGCCATATATTCGCCGACGCGCTTCTGCACCGCGTCCCAGCTCGCACCGATGCAGATCGGCATCAGGAACACGGTGAGCAGGATCAGCAGCAGAGCGATGCCGTCTATGCCGAGCGCCCAGGCGAAGCGGCCGAAGATCGGCGCGAACTCGGTGAATTGCCATTCCGGCGCGCCGACCGACTGGTCGAACGTCGCCCAGAGGACGGCGCCGAGCAACAGGTCGGCCAGTGTCGCGACCAGCGCGATCCAGCGGGCCGACTGTGCGGAGGCATAGAGGCAGGCGATGGCGCCGACCATCGGCACGGCCAGCATCAGCGACAGGATAGGGAAATGCAGCTGGTTCATTTCGGCATGATCGCCCAGGTTACGGCCGCGGCGAGGCCGATCAGCATCACCAGCGCATAGGAATAGAGATAGCCCGACTGCAACGCCCGCGTGACCCGGCCGCCCGCGACCACGACCGCAGCGGCGCCATCCGGGCCGAAGCGGTCGATCGTGCCCTGGTCGCCGCCCTTCCAGAAGAGCCGGCCGAGCCAGAAAGCGGGCCGCACGAAGATGCGGTCATAAAGCTCGTCGAAATACCATTTGTTGAGCAGGAAGTCGTAGAGCACATAGAATTGGCTCGCGAACTTCGCCGGCCAGTCAGTGTGGCGCATATAGGCGAGCCACGCGATGGTCAGGCCGGCCAGCATCACCACGAAGGGCGACAGCTTCACCCAGGCGGGCACATGATGCGCCGCTTCCATCAGATGCTCGTTGAAGAACAGGGTGCTGGCTGCCCAGAAATGCGCGCCTTCCTCGGGCCCCACGAAGCTGTGATAGAAGGCGAAGCCGCCCAGCACCGCGCCGACGCCCAGCACGATGAGCGGGATCAGCATGACCCACGGGCTCTCGTGCGGATGATAGCCGGCCGTGCCGTCGCCATGGGCATGATCGTGGCCATGATGGTCGTCATGCGCATGATGATCGGCATGGGCGTGATCGTCATGTCCATGCGCGTCATGTACCGCGTGCTGGATATGCTCGCTCCCAGCCCAGCGCGGCTGGCCCCAGAAGGTGAGGAACATGAGCCGCCAGGAGTAGAAGCTGGTGAGCAGCGCGGCGAAGACGCCGAGATAGAAGGCGCCCGTCCCTGCACCGCCGGCCGCATAGGCGCTCTCCAGGATCGCGTCCTTGGAGAAGAAGCCGGCAAAGCCGATCTCGGTGAAGGGAATGCCGACACCGGTGATGGCGAGCGTGCCGGCCATCATCACCCAGAAGGTGATCGGGATCTCCTTCCGCAGGGCGCCATAATAGCGCATGTCCTGCTCATGGTGCATGGCATGGATCACCGAGCCGGCACCCAGGAACAGCAGCGCCTTGAAGAAGGCATGGGTGAGCAGGTGGAACATCGCCGCGCCATAGGCGCCCACGCCCGCCGCGAAGAACATGTAGCCGAGCTGCGAGCAGGTCGAATAGGCGATCACGCGCTTGATGTCGTTCTGCACCGTGCCGACGGTCGCGGCGAAGATGCAGGTCGCGGCGCCGACGATCGTCACCACCGACATGGCGACATGGCTGGTCTCGAACAGCGGCGAGAGGCGGCAGACCATGAACACGCCGGCCGTCACCATGGTCGCGGCATGGATGAGCGCGGAGACCGGCGTCGGGCCCTCCATCGCGTCCGGCAGCCAGGTGTGCAGGCCGAGCTGGGCGGACTTGCCCATCGCGCCCAGGAACAGCAGCAGGCAGATCACCGTCATGGTATCCAGGCGATGACCGAGGAAGCCGATGGTCGATCCGGCCATGGACGGCGCGGCTTCCAGGATCGTGGGGATGTCGATCGTGTCGAACACCAGATAGGTGGCGAACATGCCCATCATGAAGCCGAGATCGCCCACGCGGTTGACCACGAAGGCCTTGATCGCGGCGGCGCAGGCAGAGGGCTTGCGGAACCAGAAGCCGATCAGGAGATAGGAAGCCAGGCCCACGCCTTCCCAGCCGAAGAACATCTGCAGCAGGTTGTTCGCCGTCACCAGCATCAGCATCGCGAAGGTGAACAGCGAGAGATAGGCGAAGAAGCGGGGCTGATCCGGATCATCGTCCATATAGCCCCAGCTGTAGAGATGGACGAGCGCGGAGACGCTGGTGACGACGACCAGCATGGTCGCGGTCAGCGTATCGACGCGCAGGACCCAGCTCACGTCCAGCGTGCCGGACTGGATCCAGGTGAAGACCGGCTCGACATGCGCCTGGGCATGGCCGGCGAGGAACGACAGGAAGATCGGCCAGGACAGCGCGCAGGAGAGGAACAGCAGGCCGGTCGTGACGACCTTGGCAGGCACGTTGCCGATGGCGCGATTGCCGAGACCGGCGATGATCGCGGCGAGCAGCGGACCGAAGACGATGATGGCGATGGAGCTCATGACGGTGCGCTCACCCCTTCATCCGGTTGACATCGTCGACGGCGATGGTGCCGCGGCCGCGGAAATAGATGACCAGGATGGCAAGGCCGATCGCCGCCTCGCCGGCCGCGACGGTCAGCACGAACATCGCGAAGACCTGGCCCACCAGATCGCCGAGGAAAGCGCTGAAGGCGACGAGATTGATGTTCACCGCGAGCAGGATGAGCTCGATCGCCATCAGGATGACGATGACATTCTTGCGGTTGATGAAGATGCCGAGCACGCCGAGCACGAACAGGATCGCGCTGACGACG